>Ga0335079_10000584_pt1 | contig 42014 bp, 37 predicted proteins | sample Lox_Sample_33_FD_206719 | JGI IMG/M metagenome (GOLD analysis project Ga0335079, IMG submission 206719) | Soil microbial communities from Loxahatchee National Wildlife Refuge, Florida, United States - Lox_Sample_3.3 | ecosystem: Environmental > Terrestrial > Soil > Wetlands | place: USA...
TGGCCATGGCGGGATCATCCTGCTCGATACTCGGGGCCGCTTTGCCATCTCCCACAACACCCCGCGCATGGCCTGGGCGTCAAAAACCACAAAAGACGAAGCCTGCGGCGTGCACCGCGGTTGAAGTCGTGAGAAAAAGCGCTGCCTCGGCGCGACGTTCGTTGGCACCAGCCCTACCGCTTGCTTTCTGCTTATTTCTGATGTAAAAACGCCAGTCCGTTCCTGTTCAACAATATGCGCCCCGTCTGCCAGCCTTCCGTTAACCCGGTGAGGCAAGTTCCCCCCTTGGTACTGACGCTCGCGCATCTTCATGGAGAACTGCCATGACAAAGTGGAAGCTCGTCTCAGTGGCTGTCCAGGTGTTGTTGCTGACCGCGTTTGGTTTCGCCCAGGGTGCAGCGACGGGTGATCTGCACGTCTCTGTAAAGGACCCGAAGGGCGGTGTGGTCACGAACGCTACGGTCACAGCGCGTGCCCAGGCGAAAGCTTTTGAACGCTCGACAACGGCCAATACCGACGGGGAATATCGCATCGTCCTGTTGCCGCCGGGCACGTACACGGTCACGGTGGAAGCGGCAGGTTTTGCCAGGGTGGAAGCCACCGAAGTGGTCATCACGGTCGGCGGCGTGGCCGATCTGCCGGTCACGCTTTCCGTGGCGGGCGCGCAGGAAGTCGTGAACGTAAGCTCGGGAGCGGAACTGGTGGAGACCTCCCGCAGTTCCACGACCGACACGGTGGAGCAGCGGCGCATCGACAACCTGCCTATCAACGGACGCAACTACATCAATTTCACCTTGACGGATTCGCAAGTAGTGCGGGACAACGCGCCCGGACTCGGCGCGGCACCGACATCCGGGCTGAACATCAGCGGGCAGCGTGGCCGTTCCAACCTGGTGAATGTGGACGGGGCTGACGCCACGGACAATTCGATCAATGGCGTGCGCTCCACGGTGTCGCAGGAAGCGGTCCAGGAATTCCAGATCATCACCAACAGTTATGCCGCCGAATATGGCCGCGCCGCGGGAGGCGTGGTGAACATTATCACGCGCTCCGGTTCCAACGATTTCCATGGCGACGTATTTGGATACCTGCGCAATCGCAACTTCCAGGCTGTCAATCCTTTCAGCACGGTTTCGGACCCAGCGTACACGCGCGTGCAGGCCGGAGCTGCATTCGGCGGTCCGATCAAGAAAGATAAGACCTATTACTACTTTTCTTATGAAGTAACGCGCCGGCACGAGACCGGATTTTCCAGCATTGCGCCGGCTTCGGATATCGGCTACTACGGCCTGCAGAATTTCGATACCGGCACAACTGCGGGAGGCGGGATATTCCCCAACCTGGGACCAATCCAGGTGACCGCCGACCAGGCTGCGTTTTTAGGACCGGGGCTGGCGCAGATCGCGGCCACCGATCCGGTTTTGTTCGGCCAGCTCGCTCCCAGCGTAGTGCCTTACGAATTTCTGGTGGGAGCTTCATCCGGCATGGCGCTCACCGGCGCATGGCCGCTCGCCTTTACCGGAGGCGTCCCCGGGATCGGCGGCTTCCCCACCACCTGCAATGTGCCGGGAACGTGTTTCATTCCCGCGTCTTACCAAACGCTGGGATCACAAGCCGGGAATTTTCCGGTGTTTGAAGGTACCAGCCTGTACTCGCTGCGAATCGATCACAACATCAATAGCCGCAATCGCTTGACTCTACGGGCCAACGTAAGCCCGAGCACGGTCACAGGTATCGAAGTCAGCGGACAGGACCAGCCCTTCGGGCAAAACGCCTACTCCCGTACCTCGGAGCAAACCTATCGCGATGTGACAGGCGTGGCGCAGGAGACGTGGGCGATGGGTAACAACAAAGTCAACGAACTGCGCTTCCAGTACGCCCGGCGCGGATTGGCCTACTTCTACAACACCCAGATTCCCGGGGGTGCCGACCCCGCCGTCAATATTCCCGGATTCGCCTATTTCGGCCGTGAGCCCTACTCCTACATCCAGCGGACGGAGAAGCGTTACCAATTTATGGACAACTTCTCCTGGACATTGGGGCGTCACGATACCAAGTTCGGCGGGGATTTTAATTATCTGGCGCTCGATGCCGTGTTCACGGTGAACTACGGCGGCGTGTATGACTTCGGCTCGGTGGCTCCGTATCCCCAGCCATTCCCCACGTTGAATGCGGTGCAGGCATACGGCGCAGGACTTCCCGGAGATTTCGTCCAGGGTCTCGGCAGCCCGAGCGATTCGTTCTCTAACAAACCGTTGGGATTGTTCTGGCAGGATTCGTGGCGAGTGCGCCCGAATTTTACCTTGAACTATGGCGTGCGCTATGACGTCGAATTTCCCCCGCACTTCAAAGCGCCGACTGGGCTGGCGGCCACGGGTTATGACTTCCTCGATCTGCAAAAAGGCATCCAGACGGATACCAATAACATCCAGCCCCGCATTGGGATGGCTTGGGATCCGAAGGGTGACGGCAAGACTGTATTCCGCGCTTCGTACGGGATGTTTTATGATCATCCCCTGCTCGGCCTCTACTTCCTTGGCAACGCATCCGACGGTTCGACCAGCGGACAGTTGGCTTTCCCCGGCACGAGCCTTTGCAGCAATCCGCTCGGCACCGGGAACCCTGCCAATCTGAATGGCATTCCGATATTCCAGGGGCTGGTCAACACCCCGGCCTGCGCTCCCGGACCGGCGGCTCTGAACCCACTGCTGGGCTACATACCGAACCAGCAGCAGTTTGTGTCGCTCAACTTTCCGCAGTCCCTGTTCCTGAACCAAAACTACATCACGGCGGGCTTCCCGCTGGTTTTCCAGCCCTTTGGCTATCCCCAGGGAAAGAATTTCGTTTACGCGTATTCGCAGCAGGCCAACTTCAGCGTGGAGCGCGATCTGGGCGGGGGATTCGCCCTCAGCCTGGCCTATAACTTCAACGGCGGACGCCATCTGAATCGTCCGATCAACGCGAACGCAGTTCGCGGCGACCTGCTGCTGAACAACCTGAGCGCGGCAGTGGCGGCGGGCCAGAATCTGCCAACCGACAACCCGCTTCTGGTGAGCGCATGCGGCGTCGGTCCGGCCGGCCCGTACATTCCCGCATCTCTTGCGAATTTCTTCCGCCCATCAGGCCTGAATCCTTCTGTGGCTGAAGCTTACGTTGCCAGTGGTGGCGCGGCCTGCGTGGGCCTGGCGAATCTGGTCATGCAGGCGGACGGCCTCAATCCCAACTGCAACCCCGCCGTGAGTCTGGCCAACTGCATCCCGTTCGGCGATATGGACGCGAACTTCTCCAACGGAAGCTCCATCTACCACGGCTTCAGCACCAATTTGCGCAAGCGCTTCAACCGCCATTACGAATTCCTCGCTTCTTACACCTGGTCGCACGCCATCGACGATTCGACCGACCTGCAGTCCACGACCACGCCCCAGGACAGTTATTTCCCGGGTGTCGACCGGTCTACTTCGCTATTTGACCAGCGCCATCGCTTCGTATTCAGCGGCGTGTATCAGACAGGCAAGCTGAGCGGCGGCGGCTTCGGCAGCAAGTTGCTGAGCGACTGGACGTTTGCCCCATTGATTGAGTTCGCATCCGGCCGCCCGTTCAACATCATTACCGGCAACGGCGACAACTTCCAGTTGTCCTCGCTCACCGGACGCCCCAACACATTTGTGAATCCCGCCTGCGGGCCGGTGGTGAAATCCAAGTTCTCGCCCACGGGCGTGCTTCAGGAGCCGTGCGCGGCAAACTACGATGGCACCTTGCTTTCGCTCGATGGCGATCTGGGACGCAATGCCGGTGTGACCCCATGGACCGTGTTTAACGACTTGCGCGTGGCCCGGCGGGTTTATTTCGGGGAGCGAGTGAACCTGGATTTGATGGCCGACATATTCAATATCGCCAACCGGTTCAACGTGGCGGCGGTAAGTCCGCTGTGGACCAATGCCGGCCAGCCCACGGCGGCTTATGACCCTCGCCAGTTCCAGTTCGCAATGAAGCTGAACTGGTAGGAGCTTGGTCGGGGCAGTGGGATGGCCGGAAAGCGGGTCAAGGGCTCGGTCTTGCCAACCCCGCTAAATTCTGCAAAAATAATGGTTTGTCTTATCCCTTCCAGAAGGACAAGGAAAAGGAAAGGAACTGAATTTCTGTGTTGATGATTCGTTTGGCGCGCACCGGCGCGCGGAAACAACCGCATTATCGGGTGGTGGTTATCGAGAAAGAGCGCGCGCGCAATGGCCGTCCCGTGGAGGTAGTAGGGACTTATAACCCTCGCACGGCTCCGGCGAGCGTTGAGCTTAAGCGCGAGCGGATCGATTATTGGGTGTCTAAGGGCGCCAAGATGTCGGATCGCGTGAGCAAGATCGTATCCTTGCCTGCTCCGGTCACTGCCGCTCCTGTGGCCTGAATCGTGTCGGACGCAGATTTGCCCCCCGCGTGCGCGAAAATCCGGTTGGATTGATCCCCAAACCGAGCCAGCTAAGATGAGTGAGCCCACGGTAAACATAACCGTCCTGGTCGAGCAGACCGTCAAGGCGCTGGTTAGCGCCCCCGATCAGGTGTTTGTTACACCCGTCGATGAAGATGGGGAGACGGTGCTGGAACTGGAAGTGGCCGAGGAAGATATGGGAAAAATCATCGGCAGGCAAGGACGCACGGTGCGGGCCCTGCGCACGCTGGTGGCGGCCGTGGGTGTGCGGATGCATAAGCGCTTCGGGCTGGAGATTCTGGAATAGCCGGCGAGTTCATCACCCTGGCCCGCGTAGTAAAGACCCAGGGCCGTCGCGGCGAAGTCGCAGTGGAAGTGCACAGCGATGTCCCCGGCCGGTTTCAACCGGGGCTGAGCTTTACCGCGCTGACTCCGACAGGCGAGCGGCATGAGGTACAGATCGCGGAACTCTGGCCGCACAAAGGGCATTTGGTTCTGAAGTTCATCGGCGTGGACTCGATTTCAGAGGCCGAAACGTTAGTCGGCTGCGAACTGCAAGTGCCGAGCGAGCAGCGGGCCAAACTGGAAGCAGGCTGGACTTACATTAGCGATCTGGCTGGCTGCGTGGCGTTGGATGGAGACCGTGAAATCGGCCGGATTCGTGATGTGCAGTTCGGCGCGGGCGAAGCTCCCCTGCTGATTGTGGAGCGCGAGGGCAAGCAATACCAGATTCCTTACGCTGAGGCGTATGTTCAGGAACTTGACCTCGAGCACAAGCGCATCGTGCTGGCCTTGCCCGAGGGGATGCTGGAAATCAATGCTCCGTTGACGGAAGAAGAGAAAGCGGAGCAGAAAAGCCAGAGACATTGAGGCGCGGGACAAGCGCCCAACGATGAAGATCGATATCGTAACCATCTTTCCCGATTTCTTTCGCGGGCCGCTGGATTACGGTATTGTGCGGCGCGCACGCGAGACCGGGCTGGCTACCATCGCAGTCCACGATTTACGCGAATTTACTCACGACCGTCACAAGACGGTGGATGACCGCCCCTTCGGCGGCGGCGAAGGCATGGTGCTGAAGCCGGAACCGATCTTTGACTGTGTAGAAGCGCTGCGAGTCAGCAGTCGCGAGGAACGAGCAGCAGCCAGCGCACGCGAAAGCGTGGTGCTGCTCTCGCCGCAAGGTGAACGCTTCGACCAGGGTATGGCGAAGCAGATCGCGGGGCTCGACCGGCTGGTTCTGATCTGCGGGCGCTACGAAGGCGTGGATGAGCGCGTAAGCTGCTACCTGGCGGACCGTGAAATCTCGATCGGCGATTATGTGCTGAGCGGTGGGGAGTTAGGTGCGGCGGTGATCGTGGATACGGTCGTACGGCTGATTCCCGGAGCCTTAGGGAACGAAGCCTCAGCGCAACAGGAATCTTTCACTGCGGAGGTTGCGTCCCGTGCCGGAAGCGAGCCGGTTTCAACTTGCGCCTCCGGCGGATTGCTGGATTATCCGCATTACACGCGGCCCGCGGAATTCCGCGGAATGGCGGTTCCGGAGGTGCTGGCGCGCGGGAATCACGAAGAAATTCGCCGCTGGAGACGCCGGAGCGCGCTGGAAAAGACGTTGCGCAATCGCCCGGACTTATTGCAGGGCGCGGCGTTGAGTGAAGAAGACAAGAGCTTGCTGGCCCAGATCATGGGCGAGAACATTCAGTCGTGAGATTGTGAACGAGGGAATACCATCATGTCGAATCTGATCATCGAGAAACTTCTTGCCAAGGCGAAGCGCAGCGACATCCCCAGTTTTGTGCCGGGCGATACGGTCCGCGTCCAGGTGAGAATCAAAGAAGGCGACAAGGAACGCGTGCAGGCCTTCGAAGGCGTCGTCATCGCCCGCACCCGTGGCCCGCAGGCCAGCTTCACAGTGCGCAAGATGAGCTTCGGTCACGGGGTAGAACGTATCTTCCCGGACAACTCCCGCGTCATCGACAAGGTGGAGCTCATCCGTTCTTCCAAGGTGCGGCGCGCGAAGCTGTACTACCTGCGCGGTCTGCGCGGCAAAGCGGCACGCCTGCGGGATGTAGAGCGCGAGCACCCCAGCGCCGAAGCTCCGGCGAAATAGGCTGGTTCCGAGCTAGGGGTGAGTGTCAATCTGGAATGATTCTTCCAGTTGCTCCTCGGCCAGCTTGCGCAAAAGGAACTGCAGCATCTGGCGATCACCTTTGCGAATCTCCTGGAACTCGATGCCCAACCCTGGATTCGGCGAGGCGTGGCGAACTTCCCCCTTTAGGCAGAGGTCGTAATCTCTCACGCTCAGCACTAACTTGAGCTCCGTCCCGGGCGAGAGGTTCTGGTCCAGGTGCACCAGGCAACCTCGTTCTGATAGATCCTTCAGACCACCGCGGCTGTGGACCTTGGCACCAGCGTTGATCAATTCCACCGCGCCTTCCAACTGAAAGCGCTCCTGACGCCGGCGGTTTCGGTCCCCCGCCGCCCGGGTACGGCGCAGGCCATTCTGCGGCGGCAACCGGTCAAATTGCTCCTCGAGGTCGCGCATCTCGGCTTCCCACATCAGCCGGTCGGATTCCACGCATTGGATACCAATCTGTCCCTGCAGTTCCGAGTTGCGCTCGCCGATCCAGATTACCCGGCAGAAGGACCTGTTGCGGCCACGCTCGACGGCGATGATCTCCCCGGGCTGGTTGACGTTCCGCAGACGCGTGATTCTGGCACCGCGAGGTGAGATGTCGTAAGTGCAGGCCAGGTCAAGGCAGGGCTTTTTCTCGCCATCCCAATAGGTAACCCGCAGGGGCAGAGCGATATGCACACGTTTGTCGAGGCGCTCTGGGATTGACTCCTCAGAGGCCAAATGGGAAGGCGGCTGCAGCAAGACGTTTTTGGAACTTTCGCTCAACACACGAAAGTAACAACGGATATCTCCAGGGTCAATTTACCGGGGTAATCGCAATGTGGGTACGAAGGTGGCATGGCATTCTGGAGTTTTCCTTCTTGCTCCACAGGCCCGGTCTCGGCGAAGATGCAGGCATCGAGTAATCCTGATTCTTGGTGGGTCCACCCGTGCCGGGCTCCTCCCAATCCGTGCCAGGCAAGGCGCTTTCCGCCTCTGCCGCCAAGCTTCGCCTGCTCAAGCGCTTGCGCTGTACCTGGAAATTTGAAAAACGGGCCTGGGAAAAGGGCGCACACTGGGTTGCCGGCGTGGACGAGGTAGGCCGCGGATCGCTGTTTGGTCCGGTGGTTTCCGCCGCTGTCATTCTGGATTCCAGCTACCGGATGCGAGGCCTGCGCGACTCCAAGCTATTGCCCGCCGAAAGGCGCGAGGTCCTGGCGGCACGCATCCGGGAGCACGCTCTCGCCTGGGCAATTGCTGCCGTGGACGCGGCGCGCATTGATCAGATCAACATTTACCAGGCATCGCGGCTGGCCATGCGGGCAGCGGTGAGCAGACTGGCGCCGGCCGCGGATTACCTGCTGGTGGATGCGCTGCGGCTGGATTGGGATCTGCCGCAGGATCCCATCATTCACGGAGACGCGCTCTCGGTTTCGATTGCCGCGGCTTCCATTCTCGCCAAGGTGGAACGAGACCGCCTGATCTGTGACTGGGACCCCGTGTTCCCCGCTTACGGTCTCGCCTCCAACAAGGGATACAGTACGCCCCAACACCTGGCTGCCTTGCGCACCCACGGTCCTTCTCCCCTGCACCGGCAGTCCTTCGCGCCAGTGTGGATCAATCCTGTACCGCAGGAAGTGCTGGCCTTCATGCTGGACGAAGAGCCTGCGGAAGCTTCGCAGGAAATCGATGAGGCTACAGCCGCCAGCTGACGGCTCCGAAATTCTTTCCATCTTCTAATCAAGAAAGACCATGTTCGTCACATCGCTGGAAGCCTGCCTGCTCCTGCTCTCGGTGCAGAGGGGATGAGGCGCTTCTCAGGACTGAGCCGGCATTTGCAAAGAGAAAGCACGCCGCATTCCCAAACGAAATCTGTGATGTCACCGGATGTGGCAAATGAGAACAGGTCGTACCCAACTCGTTTTCGCGACACTGCTCCTGCTGTTCGCTGTCTCACCCCTGCACGCTCAGCCTAGTGTCCTGGTCCACAGGAGAAAGATCCTCACTCACGGCGGAGTACTGGAGTTGACAGAGACAGTCAAAGCTGGCGACCAGCTTCTGATTTATGTCCGCTGCAACTACAGTTCTGGACTGGTCTGCATAGGACCGCCGTTCATAGGACAGGATTTCTTCCAGCCAGTCGCAGATTACTCATATCCCGGCGCGGCGTACTTGCAGTCCCAAAGCTATAGCCTGATAGTCCAGGGGACCCAAAGCAACGCCCCCATTGACATCGTGACCCTGTGGAAGGGCCCGGACTACCGCTTCGAAGTCGTTCTCCTGCACCTGAGTCCCGCACCGTAGCCCATGGATTCAGAAGCAGTTAGGCCCAGAACGTGCCTGGCGGAGAGCCCTTGCCTCACCCTTCGAAACCGGCTTCACAAGCCTGTGCGACGCGCGTCACAGACGCTGGTGCGACCCTGCGGGAACATGAATACAGGTTTGCGCATGCAAACTCATGTCCTGCCAGATCGAGCGGAGCAGTGAGGAGGGCACACCATGAGGAAGGCGATCATTTTCATAGTTCTGGTTCTTCTGGGAAGCGCGGCGGCTGGGGCGCAAGAGAAATCCGTCATCTCGGTCAAAGACAATTTTGTCAGCTCCGGGACGCTTGTGCTGGAGGTCACGGTGGCGGACAAGCCAGCGCGCCTGCAATGCAACGAAGGCAGCATGGCGTGTGCCGTTCTGAAGGCGGGGAAATATCAGATGGTCAAGCTGCCCAAGAACTACGGCTTGTACGACTGTCAGAACGTGGACGTTTTTGCCGAGACGGCCAACCCGGAATCGGACCAGCGGCTGGGTGAGTACTGTCTGGTGCAGAAGTAGCCCAGCGAAACTTTACCCGTTGCCACCCAGCTTGGCCCGTATCTCGCGGGCGAGTTCGTCGACGGTCTGAAGTTTGGACTCGACCGCGGGCGGCAGGTTCGGAACTTTCAGGGCCATCTCAGAGGAAAGCAGCAAGGCGGTCACCGTCCCCTTCAGCTCGCTGCGTAAAGCCTGCTCTGCCCCGCGGCGCGCAAGCTGCTCGTCCTGTTCTCTCCGGTGCAGCGCCAGCCTTAGTTCACGCACCAGACGCTCGATTCCACAGATTGCAAAATTCTCATGCACGCGGACCGCGGTCCCGAGCTGTTGCAGCAGCACCTCGCTCTCATCCGGATCGGCTTCAAGCAATAGCTGGTCAATCACCGCTGCGGTGTAATCGCCATTTCGCAATTGACTGATGGCCTGACGCAAGGTCGTCGCTACTTCCACCGGCCGACTGGTTGCTTCATGGAGCGCCTGGGCGCACTGGGCAGCGCGCGTTGACGCAGTAATTAGCAGGATCATGCAGGGTTCTATTGCACGCTGTGCGCCACATCGGCGACGCTGAAAGCGCACGACTTACATTGCACACATGCTGGCTTTGTCTCCCTTAACGGGAATCGGACCTTCAAAACTTATCCTTGCGCCGCGTATTCCTTCAGCTTACGGTACAGCGTAGTCTTGCCGATCCCGAGCATTCGAGCCGCTAGCAGTTTGTCGCCATTAAGCTGGGTAATCGTATTGAGAATTGTCTGCTTTTCCAGTTCCGACATAGGCAGGATTTTTGCCGAATTGTCCCCGGGAACGGCGATACCGGCGCGTCCGTGCAACACGCTCGGGAGATCGTTCAGCTGTATGACCGGGCCGGAACTCAGGGCGCAAGCCCGCTCCAGGCTGTTCTCCAGTTCCCGTACATTGCCCGGCCAGTCGTAAGCGAGCATGGCTTTGATGGCGTCATCGCTGAGCGTGCGTTCCAGTCTGGTTGCGCGCGACAAGCGTTCCAGAAAATGTCCCGTTAACAGGGGAATGTCCTGCCGGCGTTCCCGCAAGGGGGGAATGCGCAGACTCAAGACATTCAGGCGGAAATAGAGATCCCGGCGGAACGCGCCCTGCGAAACCGCCTGTTCCAGGTCCCGGTTGGTGGCAGCCAGGATGCGCACATTGATGCTGGTACGACGGGTGCTGCCGACGGCGCGGACTTCTTTCTCCTGGATGGCGCGGAGCAATTTGGCCTGCAGGTCCACGGGCAATTCTCCGACTTCATCCAGAAATATCGTTCCCCCTTCCGCAATGGCCAGCAAACCTTCTTTCGACTGCGCTGCGCCGGTGAAGGCGCCTTTGACATAGCCGAAGAGCTCGCTTTCGATCAGTGTGGGAACCAGCGAACCGCAATCCACGGGGATAAAGGGCTTGTCCCGGAATGCACCTGAGAAATGAATAGAACGGGCCACCATCTCTTTGCCGGTGCCGCTCTCTCCCAAAATGAGCACCGGATGGTTGCTCTGGGAGGCTTTAGCTATGATGCGATACAGCTTCTCCATTTCCGGAGCACGACCGACAATGCCCCCGAACCCTTGTTTCGATTTGATCTTCTCGCGCAACATGCGGTTTTCGGTTTTCAGCTTCAAGTGGACGGCAACCCGCTCGAGCAGCAGGCGGAGTTCTTCCATGCTGAAGGGTTTGGTCACAAAGTCATAAGCTCCACTTTTCATGGCCTGAACCGCGGCCGGCACGGTCGCGTAGCCGGTAATCACGATGATCTCCGCATCTGGCCGGCGCTGCTTGATCTGCTGCAGCGCCTCCAGACCACCGGCGCCGGGCAGCCTGAGATCCAGCAGCACCACGTCGATGGCTTGTGCCTCGAGCAGACGATAGGCGTGCTCGGCTGAGTCGGACACGATGGCGTTGAACCCGAGCGACTGCGCCACCTCGCGACACACCTCGCGGATGGCGCGTTCATCATCCACAATCGCCAGATTGAGAAAGTTCGCGCCCTCGATCTGCGGCGAACTAAGTGCGGGAGCTGCTGCCGTTGTCATGCTCATTCACCTCTCGGGGCTTCACGGGCTGAGGGTTGGGGGCAAAGGACTGCTGGGCCCGACGCCTCGCCCGAAACTCGCGGCAGGCGCACCACCACTTGCGTGCCACGGTGCGTTTCACTGTTTACCGCAATCGTGCCCCCGGCCTGCAAAACGACATTGCGCACCGTGGGCAAGCCCAGGCCGTTGCCTTCTCCGGCTGGTTTCGTGGTGTAGAAAGGCTCGAACATTCGGGACCGTGCCAGCGAGTCAATTCCGCAGCCGGTATCGGAGACGGCAAACTCCACCCACGCCAGCGGCCGCGGCCGGGCATCGCTGACAATCACACCCACCTCCGTGTGATTCCTGGTCGCAACGGTGATACGTCCGCCCGCCGGCATGGCATCGCGTGCGTTCAGGACGAGGTTGAGAATCACCTGCTGAACCTGCGCGGGTCCGATTTTCACAAGACCGAGATCATCGGCGAGATCGGTGCCGAGTTCGACGTTCTCGCCGACCAATCTGGACAGCAAATTCCTCAGGCCGAGAACTACCTGGTTGATGGAGAGCGGGCGAGGCTCGATCACCTGCTGACGAGCCACCGCCATCAATTCCTGAATCAAGGCCGAGCCATACTCGCCGGCGGTCCGGATCTCCTCCACGTAGCGCCGCAGCCGATCCTCGCCGGTCTCCGCCACCAGCAGATCGCAATACAACATGATCCCCGTGAGCAGATTATTGAAATCATGGGCCACGCTGCTCACCAGGCGGCCCATGGCTTCCATTTTCAGAGACTCCTGCCTCTGGCGTTCTGCCATGTCGCCGCCGACTGCCGGGAGTTGCACTGCCTGATACATGTCCTGCCCCCGCGACTGCTCGAATGATCTGGCCGCTGTGCTTTCTTGAGAATCGGCCCAGATAGGTTCGACCCGGAAGCACAAAGCCGCGTGCCTCCCCGAAAAACCGACGTTCGTTTCCCGATTCGGGAAGTCCCAGGCCACGATCCGCCGTTGGAACTGGAGCCTCCAGTTCGAGAAGTCTAGGCAGGGGAGCGGCGAGTGCTAAGGGCAGTGGTCACAAGCTGATTGTGATGAATGAACTCAGACCATCGGGAATCGAATGACCTGCGCAAGGAGTCGCAAGCGGAGGCGCTGGCTAGCATTTGAGCAGGCGTGCGCGCTCAATCCTGCAACTGCAAAGGCTGAAGCAGCCGGAACGTCAGGCGACGTTCTGTGGAAAACATCACGTCCTCCCGCCCGCGTATTTCGCGGACACCGCTGCTAGCGGGATCTCCCACGATTACTCTGCTCATGAGTGCGGCGTTTCCGCCGCCGCTTTTCTGCGCCCTGCGCGCTTCTCCCTTAGCAAACAAGCTGGAAGTCTGCAGGATGGCGAGCTTTCCCTGAATCACGATCGAGAGCAGGGTAAGACGCAGATACCCGGGTTCGTGCAAGCCGTCGAAAGCCTTCGCATCCAGGACTTTGCCCACGATCTCCGTTCCCTTGGGCACCAGGGTCTGTCCCTGCCAGGCGATCGGTTCATCCAACACTCCCTCGAAGGAATCTCCCAGGTGCGCTTCAGCGCTCGAAAGGGCCGAATGCAGGCGGATTGTCAAAGCCGTGCCCGCAGGAATCTGCGCCGGAGTCAGTGCAGCCGTCGGAGAAATGCCCGCCTTGCCTGCGTTGCTGTCGAATGGAACCCCATGCCCTGAGGGGACTGGCTGGCTTACGGTTTGCACGCTCGGCTGGCGGGAACACGCCGCTCCCAGCAGCAAAGCAAGCATCGCCCCAAGTAGACTTGCCTTACCCCAACGCCGCATCCCTCGCATCCTCTGCACCCACACCCATGGTGGCAAGTCGCAAGAAAGGTGCCAATACACACTTGCCAGCAAATCAATAGGTTACGAGGTATAGGCTTGCTTTCGGGTGAGCAGTTCTTGCCCGATGAGCCGTCAAAAAAACACTCGCGGAAGAGCCGTTTCAGCCCTCTCCGCGAGTTTGTAAAGCGGCAATGCAGCTAGTTCGATGAGTTACTCGAGCCGGCGGAAGCGCTTTCTGGCTCGTTCTCCGGCTGTACTACTACGCCGTCGAAGGGTGTAGCAGCCATGAACCGGCCGTGAACCACGCTGAGACGGCGAAGGGGATAGCCCGCGTCGGGCCCACGATGCCAGTTCCGTCCGTTGTCGGTGCTTTGAAATACGACGCCGGTCTCGGTACTGGTGGCCAGAATGCGTTTGCTGGCTTCGTCATAGACGATGGAACTGATGTTCTTGTCCGGAAGCCCGTTCTGTATATGCTCCCATCCCGCTCCGGCATTCGGACTGCGGAATGCGCCTTCACGCGCCGCAACCAGGATTTCCCCGTCCGGCGTGATCGTGACCTGACGGATTCCGCTGACGTAAGCTCCCAACCCCGTCTGGGTCCAGGTGTTGCCGCCGTCATGGGAAAGCAGGACTTCACCACGGGTCGCAGCTGCCAGGGTTTCGCCCTTCGCCTGCACGGAAACAAACTCCTGCTTGCCCAGCACCGGTCCGCCGGTCCAGGTCTTGCCTGAGTTGGTACTGCTGAACAGCCCTGCGGATGTGGCCGCCCACCAAACCTTGGAACCAAGTTCGATGTCGTTCACACGCGCTTGCAGAACGGAGTGCACAGGCGTTTTCACCGCGACCGTAGACTTTCTTGTGCCTTTCTTCACGGGGCGAAAGCTGGTCTTTTCATTAAGGACGTTGTTCAGTGGCTGCCACTGCGTTGCCTGTGGCGCCAGCTCAAAAATCCCGCGGTTGGTTCCGGCGATCAGTTCGCCGTTGGCTGCCTGCTTCAGCGTAAAAACGTCGCGGCCGTCCAGGCCGGAACTCTTTTGTTGCCAGTGCTGTCCGCCATCGCGCGAAGTGAACACCCCGCCCCATTCGCGGTCGTTGACCACTCCGACCACGATGACGTTGGGATCGCTCCTGTCGGCCAGGATGGACGTGACATAACGATGGGTATACCCGTGGTTGGAGGCGACGAAACTCTGCGCTCCGTCATCGCTCACGAGCATGCCGCTGCGATCGGTGGCAAGCAGCACTCGCTGAGAGTTACGCGGATCCACCAACACGTCGTTGACTACCACTTCCGGCTTGGTCACCTGCTTCCAGGTCTTGCCGGCGTCGGCTGTCTTCCAAAGGCCCTCAGTTGTTCCCGCATACACGACGGAGGGGTTGCTCGGATCCTGCTTCAGTACCCGGGTTCGGCGGGCAGAAAACGGAATTCCCTGTAGCTTGTGGAACTGTTCGCCTGCGCTCTCGCTCTTGTAAATGCCTGAACAGGCGCTGGCGAACACCACGGCGGGATTCGATGCGTCCACAATGATGGAAAAAACGTCGGAGTCATCAATCATTCCCTGATTGATGTGCTGCCAGTTCAAACCGCCGTTGGAGGTTTTCCACGCTAAATGCCACGTTCCGGCATAAACCACGTTTGGATCTTTCGGATCGATTGCAATCGACTCGACATTGTGGATCTGCTCGCTGCCGGCAGAGATCCTCTGCCAGTTCTTGCCGCTGTCGTTGCTTCGGTACACGCCATCCAGCGCGCCCACGACCAGAGTCCTTGAATCGGAAGAAGCCATTGACATGGCACGAATCGACTTGCCGTGCATCGCTGGAGTCAATTCCCAGTTCTTGCCAGCATCGGTGGTGCGGAAAAGATCGCCAGCCTGTTGATTTTCCACGCTCCACGCCGCAACGTACATTTTCTCAGGGCTTTGGGGATCGATCACGATGTGGTCAATCACGTAATCATCACCGGTGCCAAGGTGAACGAAACGCGCCCAGTTGCGCCCGGAATCGTTTGAAACGAATATCTCGCCAGTGCTGGTGCCCAGAAAAACATGGTCGGGATTCTGCGGGTCGTAGGTCAGGCTGCGGACGTCCCCGCCATCCGGTCCCAAGGCGGTCCACTGCCCTGCCCAAGACAGTGAGGCGGCCAAGACAACCATCAATGAAATCAATAGTTTACAGACAAACGTATTCCTTGTACCCAGAGTCATAGAGTAGGTGCCCCAAAAGGAAGGATTCCCTCAGAGGCACAGGGTGACAGGGTAGCACAGCGTGGGCAAGTTACCGAAGGGAGAGACCGTCGAGGCCTCTCCCATCGGGAATTTACGGGGCAACGGCGTAGATTGCTCCATTACCGGAAGCGCCGCCAGAATATGCGGTTCCGTACAGAAGGCCGAACTTTCCGAAAACTACACCACCCTCGGGGTCGGAACCGTCTCGGCCGCCAGTGAATTGGTACAGAATCGTTTTTGTCCACTCTCCGCCGGAGCCAGGCCTGGTCAATTTGAAGACCGTGTCATGCGATCCGTTGGATCCCGCAGTGGTCGTGCCATACAAGTTCCCCTGGCGATCCTCTGCCAACCGCAGAGTTGGCAGGTTCCCGTCGTCGCCACCGGTGAACGTGTGTAGCGCCGTCGCGCTCCACGAGCCTCCCTGAGCTGGGGCTATCAATTCGAAGACTGTGCCACAGTTCTTCTTGCCGCCCAGATTGTTAGTTCCGTACAGGTGGCCGCTTCGATCGAGAATCAGATCTCCCGGCCAGTCTCCGTCAGTTTGATCGTTGAAGACATAGAGCAGGGTTTCAGTCCACCTCGTATGCCCCGGTGTGGGAGGAGTGAGTTTGAAAAACGCCCCGCCTCCCGAACTGTATCGCAAGGCCGCGGTACCGTAGAGTGCGCCGCGTTGATCAATCAGCAGGGAGGATATAGGTTGAGCGCCGTCATCAGGGGAGCCGAAGCGGTGCAAGACATTTTCCGTCCAAGTGCCTCCCGGTGTGCCAGGCGGTACTAACTGAAATACGGTTCCGGCATTTTGCGAACCGCCGCCGAAAAAGGTCTCGCCGTAGAGATTCCCGAGCGCGTCAAAGACCACGCTGGAGCGTGGATACGAGCCGTCCGAGCCGCCTTTGAAGCTGTAAAGCACGGTCTGTGTCCAAGCGCCTCCGGAAATGGTTGGCGGAGACAACTCAAAGACGGTTCCATCCCCTAATGCTCCGCCTGAGACCGTGGTGCCATACAAATTACCTGCCTTATCAAGGATCAGTCCGGCTTCCGGACCGGCGCCGTCCGCTCCCTTGAACTGATAGAGAGTTGTCTTTGTCCATGCGCCACCGCGAGTGGCTGGAGGAGCAAGTTGGAACACGGTGCCGCAACCAGCGGAGCAACTTGCGTCACCACCTTCCAGGGCAGCCCCATATAGATTCCCACCCGCATCAGCGATTAGCGGGGCTTGCGGATGTGCTCCGTCGGAACCACCATTGAAGCTGTAGATAACTCGCTCAGAACCGAAGGCTAGTGCCGCGGTAGCGAGCAAGAAAAAAATAGCTGTTCGCGAACAAAACATGGGATTCCTCATCTCGTTCACCTCACTGAGAGATTGGCTTTCTGCCAGAGACGGGAGTCGAGCTGAGCCCGAGCAGGCGGGCGCAATTTTACACCAGGAAGCAAGAAAGAAGCCGGTCGAGCTTGAGCTCGACCGGCTAAGTTGTTCTGCCGTAACGCCTAGCGTTATCGGTTATTGCCCTGCGGGCTTGGCTTTTTTTGCCGCCGGATGAGCAGGGTGATCCGGAACTGCTTTCACCTTCATCTCATCCACCGGTTGTGTGCCCTCTCCGGAGAACGTCGCACCTGCCGGGACCACCCAGTATTCGGCAGTCCTCGTTCCGGCGCTGCCTGTACGGGTTTCGATGCGGCTGGGGTCAATTCCCTGCTTGGCTTCGCCACCCGTCAGATAAGCTTTCGAATCCACCGCGCGTTCTGCCGCGAGATTCTTGCGCTTCTCGGTTGGCTCGGCGTTGCCGACGATGACCAGCTTGTTGTCGGCGTTCTGCTGCAGGTTCTTGGCCACGTCATCCAGAATTGCCTTGCAGGTGTTATCTACACGCCAGGGCTTCTTCTCATTCGGGAAGTCGCACTGGCTGAGTTTGCTGGACTGCGGCGGAGGCGGCGGAGGCGGATTTTCCACCGTCACCTGGGTCGAAGCCGTGTTCGTCAAACCGCGGGAGTCGCTGCAGGTCGCACTCACCGTGATCGGACCGGGTGAAGCGCCCGAAGTGTTCAGGCTCGCAGTATTGCCGCTGCCCGACACGCTGCCTCCGGTAGCAGACCAACCGCTGACCGTGACCGGTACATTGTCCGGACTGGTGCAGTTGCAGGTGATGTTGGCGCTGCCTCCAGCCTGCACGTGAGTAGGATCGGCGCTGCAGGACATCGTCGGCGGGTTCTTCGGTGGTTCCTTCACAGTGAAGTTCGCCGAGCAGGATGCCTCTCCGCCCTTCTTCATCTTGGGATCGGTGATGTGCGCGGTAACCGTGTAGCTGCCACCCGCCACTCCGTTCGTGTCAATCGAGGCGGTATTGTCCTTGCCGGTGACCTTTCCTCCAGTGCTGCTCCAGCTATAGTTCAACGTGTGCTTGGGATTAAAGTTCGTGCCGGTTGCCGTGGCAGTCACAGGTTCCCCGACCATGACTTCGCCAGGCTGCACTGAACAGCTTGCCGATGGGGCCGGGAGAGCAGCTCCGCCAAAACCCAGCACGATGCCCGTGCGCAAGCGCAAGCCCTGCAGATCTACACGCCGGAGACTCGGCTGACTGGGTCCGGCAACGTCGGAAAAGTTCTGATGCCCCCATTGATAGTCTGCTTCGAAAATCCGGAAACCAAATCTCCGCCAGGGTTGCAAGTCCATGCCGCCGCCGACGATGGCCCCGATCCCATTACGTCCCGCCAAGCTGCCTGGATCCAGGCGATTCCATCCGACCAGGGTATGGGCAAACAAGTTGATGTTCTGGTCCCTCCACATAAAACGAGGACCGATGGAAACGGTGTTTTCATTGGCCACATCCTGAAAATTCCCTCCGTAATCGAGAGAGAGGCCAAAGAAGCGATTGAAGTTGTAGGTGAATGTTGCCCCGCCGCCGCGTGGCATATCTGGCAATTTGGTTCCCACTGCCGGCGTCGAAAAGAAAGTCGGCACCGTCGCACCGGGATTCAACCACTGATAGCCAAGGAATATATCTACTTTTGGATAAGGCTCGTCCTGCCCTTGCATTGAGATGGGCATCAACACCAGAATCAGACCGAAAAGTAATCCGCACCACAGTACAAGCCTGTTGCGTACACCATCACACAATGACATGCAATCCTCCGAAACTGCCGGGTTGAGTTCTCGATTCAGCCATGCCCGACTGACAACCTGGGGGCCCCGGCATGGGAAGTACAGGTTTTAGTTGCAGCGAAGCAATTCACAGCATAGCAGACTGATTGCAAAGAACACGTATACAAGACAATACGCATGAACCGGCCGTCTCAGATTGATACCGTTGCGCCGCCGCCATACTCCCCCTATGCACCTCGCTAACTGCCGTGTGGGTTGCGGGGAATGCCGCCAGCCTGAATAATGAAGCACGGACGTTTCCCTTATATGAGCCAGGAAAAAGTGCTGATTGTTGAGGACGAGGAAAATGAACGCACCGGCCTGGCCGAGTTGGTCTCGAGTTGGGGGTACCGTGCGGAAACGGCTCGAGACGGAGAGGAAGGCCTGGAAAAATTTGCCACCTGGGCACCTTCCATCGTGGTGACAGATTTGAAGATGCCGCGGATGGGAGGTCTTGAGCTGTTAGAACACATCGCCCACAATGATCAGACTGTAGCGGTAATCGTGGTAACAGCCCAAGGAACGATTGATAGCGCGGTACAGGCCATGCGGATGGGCGCCTATGACTACATCACCAAGCCCATCGATACGGGACGGCTGCGCACGATTCTGCAGAACGCTTCGGCTCTCCTGGGTACTCGGGTAGAGCTGGAGATCACCCGCCGAAAGTTGCGCGACACCGGTTCGCTAGGAAGCCTGGTCGGATCCTCCAAGAAAATGCAGGAGATTTTCCGGCTGATTGAGATGGTGGCTCCAAGTACTGCATCCGTACTCATAACCGGCGCCAGTGGAACTGGGAAAGAACTCGTAGCAAGGACCATCCATGAACTCAGCCCGCGCAAGAGCAGGCCCTTCGTGCCCATCAATTGTGCCGCAATTCCCGAGACCTTAATCGAAAGTGAGATTTTCGGACACGAAAAGGGCGCCTTCACGGGAGCGCTGGAACGGCGCACAGGTTGTTTTGAGTTAGCGGAGGGAGGAACGCTGCTACTGGATGAAATCGGCGAAATGCCAGTGGCAACCCAGGCCAAGCTCTTACGCGTGCTGGAAGACCGCAAACTCCGCCGGTTGGGCAGCAAGGTGGAAACAACCGTGGATGTGCGTGTTTTGGCAGCCACAAACAAGGTGCCCGAAGAGGCGGTGGCACGCGGCGAACTGCGCAATGATCTCTATTACCGGTTGAACGTGTTCAACATCCATATGCCGCCGCTCCACGAACACACAGAAGACATCCCTGCGTTAGTGGAGTCATTGATCGGGGACATGAGCGCCAAGCACGCCCGCAAGGTTGCGACTGTCAGCGAAGCGGTTTTGCGCCTGTTTCATGAATACTCCTGGCCGGGAAATGTCCGTGAACTGCGCAATACTCTGGAACGCGCCGTGATCGTTTGCGACGGCGCGGTCATTGAAAGCAAGCACTTGCCTCCTGGGTTCGGACAAACTGTGATTCGTCCTTCGTCGGAAGATACCGGCGCGGTGCGCGTTGACGTCGGCACCACGGTCGGGGAAGCCGAGAAGTTGTTGATTCTGAAGACGCTTCAATCCACGAACAACAACAAGACGCGAGCGGCGGAGATTCTCGGCATCAGCCTGAAAACACTGCATAATAAGCTCAAGGAATATGGCAATGCGGCCGCCGATCCAGCCCTGACCAAGGAAGAGGAGTCAGGCTGATTGCCGCGGCCTGCCCGGGGCTTGCGAACACGGGGTTGAAGAGTGCGTGCCCGGTTCTGTTGAAGAATGCGCCGGAAGACCCAAATCGTTCTCGCTATCACCTTCATGGTGGCGGTTGTGGTGTCAGTGTTTTCTTACGTCTACATTTCCCAATTATTGCGTCACCAGGTCACCACTGCTCATGACACGGCCGCTTATCTAACCTCCCAACTGGCCTACCTGGCTACCAACGCCGCACCAGACCTGAGCAGCACTCGCGTGGATACGAGCAAACCGGAGGCCGTGCGCGCCGCCATTGCGTATTACTTGAGCACGGATCGTGACCTGAACACCATGGTGGAGTCCGTGGTGGGCAATTGGCCTACGGTATACGACGCCGCCATCGTGGATGTGAATGGCAAAGCGATTCTGCACACGGATCCCGCATTGATCGGCAAGCAGGTCCCGGCGCGCCCGGACTTTCAACAAATCGAAGATGCCCGGTTCCGTCGCCAGTTCCGGCTGGTTTACAACGCCCCGACAGTTTATGAAGTGCGAATGCCGCTGGAACTGAACGGCGCTCCTTTTGGCAGCATCCGGCTGGGCATTTCAACGGTTTTTCTGAAGAACGAATTGACCCCTCCCTTGCACAACGCAGTAATTTTCTCGAGCCTCGCGATCCTGCTTTCGCTGGTGCTTGCAGCCGGCCTTTCGCACTTCGCCCTGGGACCGTTGGAGAGGATCAACCGTAGCCTGGATATTGTCACTGCGGGCCAGGCCGATACGGTACCCGAAGAAGAATCGGGCCACGATGAGTATGGCCTGGTGACGCTGAAGATCGCTCATCTGGGCCGCCAGATGCGCGATGCCAAAGAAATTTTTTCCGCCCTGAAGGAAAACGTGGATCAGATCATGGGCAATCTGCAGGATGGTCTGATGCTGTTTACCAGCAACTCCCGCGTGGTGCTGGTTAGCGCTTCCGTAGAACGGTTCCTGGGACGCCCGCGGCGCGACCTTCTGGGCTGCACGGTAAAAGAGATCTTCTCGCGCGATTCCTGGCTGGGAGCGGTGGTACTGGAAGCCTTCGAGCTGAAACGCAGTATTGGGACACGGGAACTCGAATCTCCCAGCGGGAAGCGGATCAAGATTTCCCTGGATTTCATTCAGGAACGGGGTACACCGATAGGCGCCTTACTGACCTTGCACGATGAGGAATCGGAGCAGCGCATCGGGGACGAAATCGAATTGTCCCGGCGTATGTCAGCCAGCGGGCGGGTAACCCGCGGAGTGGCGCATGAGGTCAAGAATCCGATCAACTCCATCGTGCTGCACTTGCAATTGCTGCAGAACAAGCTGCACGAGATCGACCCGGACACGCGGCGGCACATGGACATCATCGGAAACGAGATTCATCGTCTGGATCGGGTAGTGCAGATTCTGGTGGACTTTACCCGGCCTCGCGATCTCCATTTCGAGGACATTGACCTGCGTCAGACGCTGGAGGAAGTCATCATGCTGGCGACCCCGGAAGCCCAGCAACATGGGGTCTTAATCAAGCGGACGCAGTGCGAGGAGCCGCTGAACGTGAGGGTTGACACCGACCTGATCAAGGTAGCAATCCTGAATGTCGTGCTGAATGGAGTTCAGGCCATGCCGCAGGGCGGCACCCTGGCCATCTCCTTGCGACGCGATCAGGATAGCGTTGTCACGGAAGTACGCGATGAGGGCATTGGCATTGAGCCCCACGTCCAGGACAGAATCTTCGAACTGTACTTCACCACCAAGAAGGACGGCAGCGGCATCGGATTGGCGGAGACTTACAAGATACTGCAATGGCACGAGGGCGCGGTGGATTTCGAATCCGTGGAGGGAAAGGGGACCACTTTCCGGCTGCGGTTGCCCTTGGCTCAGTCTTTATCCAGTTCTTTATTGCAGGGGGCCACGCAAGCATAGACGCCCAGACGTCCTCCAAGGAGTAAAATTCTCATCGTCCGAGTTGTCGCACCGGGCCTGAAAGCAAGGGCGTATGCCTCTGGCATTTGTGTTTGCCGTTTCGTTGGTTCTGACCACCCCAAGCGCCAGCCTGCCGCCAGCCCGCGATTTGGCAGTCCAGCAGGATTCGGGGGCACCTCAGTCCACAACGCAGAACCCGCCTGCCGAGCAACCTGTTCCACAAATTCCGCAAACACCAGAGAAGCCGAACGAGCCCGGCAGCACCACTTCCACGCCACTGGCCAAACCGTGCGCTGACAACACAAAATCCACGTCACAAGCAAGCAGCGGAGACTGCACAACGGCGGGAAAAGCAAAACCGAAGAAGCATAAGGCGAGGAGCACTGGCACAGCCGCGTCCGGGCCGACCAAGACCGTCGTACGCCAGGGCAGCACCCCGGACCCGTCGGTCCAGATCGCACCACGCCTGAGCCAGCAGCAAGCGTCGCACGAACTGCAAGACACAAATCAGTTGCTTTCTGCCGCGGACACCAATCTGAAGAAGCTCTCGACGCGGCAGCTCAGTGCTGGCCAGCAGGACACGGTGGGCCAGATTCGCAACTACATGCAGCAGGCCAAAACCGCGATTGACAATGGGGAACTGGAGCGCGCGCGTAATCTTGCGCTCAAAGCCAAGCTGCTGTCTGCCGATCTGGCTGGCCACTAAACTCCGGGATCATGCGGGACGCCTACTTCGCCTTTGCGCGAGCGGCGTTCACTTTGTTCAGCAGTTCCTGCGCCGGTTGCCTGGCGGGCCCATCAACCTTTATCGCCTCGTTCAGAATTCCCTGCGCATCCGCCAGCTTGTTGGTCTTCGCATAGGCAAAGCCGAGCCTGTAGGCAGCCAGGGCAAAAGACTGGTCATCCTGACCCTTCAGCAGCGCGCAAGCGGATTTCAATTCCGCTATTGCGGCTAGAGTTTTGTCCTGCTTCATGTAAACGTATCCCAAAGTTGAATGGGCGGCGCCTGCCGAGAGCTTTCGCGAGCGGTCTGCATCCGGCGCATCAGCTTTGGCCACCTCCAGAGCCTTCTGCGAATAGGTGACGGCTTTGCCCAGGCTGCCGGGGCTGCTGTCATCCGAGAACGCATTCGCCAGAAGCAATAACGTGGGCAGGCTGTTGGGACTGGTGGCCAGTGTTTTCTCCCCATAAGCGACCAGCCGCGGCATGTCTTTCAGTTCGGAGAGCGACATCATCGCGTAAGAACTGATCTGCTCGGCAAAGCGGGAGTCAGGAAAAGCAGGCGTGAAGCGCTCGATGTAGCTCATCCGGGCTTTGGCATCGCCCTCGTCGGCAACCGCATTGAAAGCAGCGGCTTCGAGAAAATCGTAGGAACCTTTGGTTGCGGTCTTTTCGTCCTCCACCCGGGCGGCGAATTCCTGATCACTCAAGCCCTCCGGCTTAGCTTGTTTCCCGATTGAGTTGTAGGCATCGGCGCCGCGCACGGAATATTCCACGACCTTGGCGTTGCTTTTCAGTTCCTGTGCGATGCCAACCTGGGAGACGAGAATATCCAGATTGTGAGGAGAACCTGCGAGCGCCTTGTCTCCGTAGTCAAGAGCCTTCTGATAATCGCCCGCGCCCTGGTAATACTGCGAGAGTTGCCAGTTGCCGTAGGCCACGGCGGCCGGATTCGAGGAGAATTTCTGCACGAAATCTTCGTACATGGCCGGCTTCTTCTGCGCATCTTGTTCATTGGTGATCGCAGTCAGTGCCTGGTCCTCCGGCGTCCCAGCGGGAATCACGATCTTGTCCAGTTGGGCTTGCGCAACAAGTGAGAAGAAAAGGCACGCAGACAGAGAAAGCGTCCACCATCTGGATTTCATCGATCCCTCCGCAATTTGCTGTTGGCGCGCATGGTAGCTCCGAATCCGCCGGTTAGGCAAGAGTCGAGGTCGGTCGTTTCTGCTATAGTCGGGCCAATGCCGGATCGCGACAAGAATGTCTCGCCTTCTATCGCGAGATCCGCCTCGGATTTAAGCCCAGCCTCCGCCACATTTTCCAGTGCCAGCATGCTGCGCTCGCCCCTTTTTATTGTTCTGGTAGCCTTGCTGCTGCGGCTGGCGGTCATCACCGTCGGACACACCTACCACATCACACCGCGCCGCGATCATTTTCAATTCGGGTGGGAGATGGGCCGCCTGGCGCGATCGATCGCCACAGGCCAGGGTTTCAGCTCGCCGACGGATTTAGAGACCGGCCCGAGCGCGTGGGCGCCGCCTCTTTACCCTTACATTCTGGCGGGCGTATTCAAGGTGCTCGGGGTCTATACGGCAGCTTCGGCCTGGGTGATTCTGGCATTCAACAGCGTTTTTGCGGCTCTCACTTGCCTCACTATCTACCGTATTGCGGAGAGAATCTACAACCCCGTGGTGGCCCGGGCAGCAGCATGGACGTGGGCTCTCTTCCCCTATGCCATTTACTGGGCGGTACGGGTCGTCTGGGAAACAAGCCTCACAGCGTTCCTCCTGAGCCTTGCGCTCCTGCTCACGCTGCGTATGGCTGACGCTCGACCCCGAACTCGGGGGTGGGTGTGGTTTGGCCTGCTTTGGGGCGTCATCATGCTGACGAATACGGCAGTCGTTTCCATGTTGCCGTTTTGCCTGCTCTGGCTGCTGTATTACTCCCCGCGCCGTTCCTCGCAGATCCCGGGAATCTGCCTCTGCCTCTGCACGGCTGCGCTCGTGGTGAGTCCGTGGATTGTCCGCAACTACACCGTATTCGGCAAGTTTGTCTTTATTCGTGACAACCTTCCGCTCGAAATGCACATGGCCAACAACGACCGTTCCGCTGGCCTGTGGACGCGCAACGAGCACCCCGGCAATGACCCCGAAGCGATGCAGAGGTTCCAGCAAGTCGGCGAGATCGCATTCATGGACGAAATGCGGACGGAGGTTCACCAGTTCGTGCGCGAACATCCGGCGGAATTGGCGCAGTTCACTCTGGAGCGCGCCGTGTATTTCTGGATAGCGCCTCCGCAGGCCACGATCGTGAACGGATACGACCTGGAGATTTCCCGTCACGTAAATTTTTTTCTCGGCTCCGCTTTCGCATTTGCCGGACTGTGGCTGACGCTGCGACGGCGCAAGCATGGCGGAGCACTGCTGGCATGTTTCCTGATCTTCTATCCCCTGCCCTATTACCTCGTGAACCCATTTCCCCGCTACAAACATCCTATTGAACCAGAGATGATTCTTCTGATCGTCTATTTATTCTGGGAAGCAAGCCATGTTCAACTCCGCTGGCCGGTGCGCAAGGCTTAGCCTGGGTTGGCACGACGTGCGGCATCAATTAAAGTAGAGCATGCGGTCGATTCTGCAGAAACCAGCGCTGCGCTTCATCTTTGCGGCCAACGTGATCTCCATGTTGGGCAGCGGTATGAACGCTGCCGCCGTCGCCTGGTACATCCTGCAAGCCACTCATTCGGAGATGGCCCTGGGGACTTTTGCCGTCCTCCAGACGATTCCCGCCATGCTGATGTTGCCCTTTACCGGGGTCATCATTGACCGCGAAGATCGCCGGCGTCTGGTGATGATGCTCGACGCGATCCGCGCCATCATCATCCTCACCGTGTCTCTGCTGGCATTCGCGGGAAAAGCCAAAGTGTGGGAACTCTACGCCATGAACACGCTGGTGGCCGCGGGATTCTGGATGTTCTGGCCCACAATCACGGCCCTGATCCAGGAACTGACGCCCGGTGAGGAATTTGTCCACGCCAACACGTTTCTGCTCGCCGGAGTCCAGGGGGGCTGGCTGATGGCAGGCGCCATCGTGGGCTTCGTGTACAACCACATTGGGCTCGGCGGAGTCCTGCTCATTGATTTTTCCACCTACCTGGTGTCATTCCTCTGCTATTTCGCGGTGCGCAAGGGACGCCACGTGGTTCCGCGGCCAGCGGAACTGCACGCCGACCTGGTTGCGGCTGAGACCGCTCTGGAGCGCTTCGGACGCGAGATGCGCGAGGGCATCCAGTTCCTGCGCGGCCGCCGCCAGTTGATCCTCCTCGGGCTCAGCTGGGGGCTGTTCCTGGCTGCCATGCTGACCGGTGTGGTGGTCACGCCACCCCTGAGCGATCGCATCTTTCACGCGGGTGCAGTCGGCTACGGCTGGCTGAATGGCGGCTGGGGAACCGGTGCGTTCATGAGCGCCCTCTACGCTCCCTGGTTTATCGCAGCATTCGGCTCACGCCGCTCCATCTCCCTGTGCATGGGTCTGCTGACGCTGAGCATGATCCTCGCCCCGTTATCTCCCACGCTCGCCATCGCAGTCCTCATCTATGCCGTCATGGGATCGGCCCGCGGGATCAGCGGCATTGCCATCAACACCAGCCTGATGGAGCAGGTGCCGCAGCACTTTATGGGGCGGGTACAGAACGCCTTCTACTTTGCGGGCACCACGCTGCAGATCTGTCTGGCCTTGGTCGTAGGAGCCGTTTCCCAGAGCAATCTGGTCGCTGGATTCTTCATCGTGGGACTGGTATACGCTGTGGCATTCATCAGCGCCGTCTGGCCGGTTGAGGCGGCGTCGCCGGCAACTCAAGCCGAACCCGCCGAGTAGGCCGCGGCGCACTCCCGATATCTGTGTGGCAGAAGAGCGTCGGCCGCTGTTATTCTGCCTGTTCAATTCTCTTATTCCACAGGAGAGGCTCATGGCATCCAGCCTGGAAGGGCGAACCGCGGTAGTCTTTGGTGTAGCCAACAAGCGCAGCATTGCATGGTCCATTGCGCAGGGGTTGCACAACGCTGGCGCAAAGCTCGCCATCACCTACCAGAACGAACGCCTGGAGCAGGAGGCCAAGGACCTGATACTTTCCTTGCCGGGTGCGGAAGCCTTCATGTGCGATGTCTCCAGCGATCTGGAAATCGAGCGGCTCTTTACGGAACTCAAAGCGCGCTTCGGCAAACTTCATGTCGTAGTGCACAGCGTCGCGTTCGCTCCGGCTGACGAACTTAAAGCAGACTTTCTGCAGACCAGCCGCGAGGGATTCCGCTTAGCGCACGATGTAAGCGTCTATTCGCTGATCGCGCTGGCCCGGGCCGCGGCTCCGCTCATGGAGGACGGCGGAAGCGTGATCACCATGACTTACTACGGCGCTGAGAAAGTCGTGCCTCACTACAACGTAATGGGCGTGGCCAAGGCCGCGCTCGAGTGCACCGTTCGCTATCTCGCCTATGATCTCGGCAAGCGGAGAATCCGTGTGAACGCAATTTCCGCGGGGCCAATCAAGACGCTCGCGGCCCGCGGCATCTCGGGGTTTGGCGACATGTTGAAGTCCCAGGCTGAGCGGGCGCCGCTGCAGCGTAACGTGGATGTGAACGAAGTTGGATCTACGGGAGTGTTTCTGGCCTCAGATGCCAGTTCCGGCATTACCGGCGAAGTGATTTACGTGGATTGCGGTTACAACATCATGGGCTTTTGAGATAAGGTCGCGAGAGCGCCTGTAGACCGGAGATCACCGCGCGCTCACCACCACGCGCCGCTCATTTTCTCCTACTCGCTCGAGGATGATCTCCACATCCCGCTCCCGCACAAAGCGTGCGAACTTCTCTCCCCACTCGATCAGCAGGACGGCGTTTCCCGCCAACAAATCGTCAATACCCAGGGTCTCCAGCTCGCGGGCGGTGTCTATGCGGTACAAGTCAATATGATAGAGATTGGCCGTGGGCCCGCGATATTCGTGAATTAGAGTAAAAGTCGGGCTGGTCACATCTTCTTCGGACGCGGCATCGAATCCCGCCGCAATTCCCTTGACCAGCGTGGTCTTCCCGGCGCCCAGATCGCCGCGCAGCAGCACCATCCTGGGCGGTGCCAGATCTTTCGCCAAGCGCCGGCCAAGCGCAACGGTCTCTTCGGGAGAGTTTGTGGTGAACTCCTGGGACTTCATCCCGGCTTGTACGGGTACGCGCACGTGACTGCGACCAGTATAGCGAGAACTGCGCCGGGCTGAAGGAACCAGGCTGCGCCTTTCAGCGCGACCTAATGGCTGGAGGAAAAATCGAGGAAGCTGCGGTCCGCGGCGTGGTCCACAACGCTGCGCAATTTGCGATGATCGTCATCGTCCAGCGCAATGAAACGGAAAGGCTGCAAGACACCGCCGCCGGCCGGGCGCGAGGGAACCAGCATCTCGGCCATGCCGTGCACCGGGCCCGATTGGGTTTTGAAGGCGACTTCGACAAAATCTCCCTGTCCAAGGGGCTTGTTCAGACGCAGAAGACCGCCGGTAATTGAGATGGTATGGAGTGTGCCGTTGGCACGACGCCCGTCTTCCAGCATGACAAGGGCAGAGATTGAGTTGCCGAACTGAACGCGGGGAGCACGCTGTTGCGTGTGTGCATGGGGGAAGTGGGTCATAGCGCTAACAGTTTGGCAGGCCGGACGCGTCAGCGCGAGGTTACGGAAGCAGGATCGGGTCACCCGCTTCCATGACGGCGCCTGCTTCTCTAATTGCTCCGCTTGCAGGCAGTTAGGTCTGTTGCTGGACTTGGTAATGTCCCAAAGGACAGGCTCATTCGAAGCCCACGACTTCGCTTTGCGCCGCGGCGCGCACTCGCCGGAACGCCTCAGGGAGCGCATTCAACAGATCGGTCGCGACCAGGGAATGCTCACCCATGTTCTCGCGGGCTACATCTCCGGCGAGCCCGTGCAGATGCACCGCTGCGATTACAGCCTCGGCAATCCGATCCGGATACTGGGCGATCAGTCCCGCAACCATTCCCGTGAGAATATCGCCCGTCCCTCCGGTCGCCATCCCTGGATTTCCCGTGGAATTCACCCAAATCTCGCCGTCGGGTTGCGCAATCAGCGTGCGGTGTCCTTTCAGGACAAGAATCACTCGATGCTTGCGGGCAAAGGTCCGCGCCGCCTGGATGCGGTCGCGCTGCACCGCCGCCACGGTCATACCTGTCAACCGCGCCATCTCCCCCGGATGCGGGGTGAGAACAAGGGCCGCGCCTTTGGCTCGCAGTTCCTGCGCATGTCCTTCGAAGGCGTTGAGTCCGTCGGCATCGAGCACGATGGGACAGTCGCGCTTGCCCACAAGAGTACGCACCAGCCCGGCAGTTTCGGCATTACGCGACATTCCCGGCCCGACCGCCAGCACAGTCTTGTTTTCTGCGAGTGCTCTTAAGCGGGCCAGAGCACGTTTCGAAATGCTGCCTGCTGTTGTTTCCGCGAGCGGCTCTGTCATGATTTCCGGATGAAAGCTCGCCACGGTTGGCAGCACAGATTTCGGCGTTGCTACCGTGGAAAGTCCGGCTCCCACGCGTAGCGCGGACATTCCTGCCATGGCGGCCGCGCCCGCCTTACCCAGCGAGCCTCCCACAATAAGCACGTGCCCAAACTTACCTTTGTTCGAAGCGGCAGGACGCGGTCCGATCAGAGGCGCAACGTCGCGGGCTGTAATCAGGTTGAGCTGCAGCGACGACGCGATCGCCTCTTGCGGCGAACCGATGGGTGCGATGACTGTGGGCCCGTGGATCAAGTTTCCAAAGATGTGGGCTGGCCGTGGAGCGGTGAAAGTAACCGCAGCATCGGCGCGCGCCACGGCGCCTGTTTGCTCTCCCATCACATCGGCGTCAGCACCCGAAGGAATGTCTATGGCCACAACCGGACGGGAACTGGAGTTCAGCATGCGGATGGCCTCCGCATACAGCCCGCTCACCGGAGGCCGGAAGCCGGTTCCAAGGATCGCATCTACCAGAACGCCCGCTTCCCAGATGGCCCGCGTGGCATCGCCTCGCAGGTCGTCGCCCGACCGCGCGATGACGAGCGCCAGGCCCAGCCTGCGGAACATTTCGGCAGCATCGCCTCGCAGTTCGGAGGGTTCCGCCAGCAGCAGCACGCTGACCTGCTTCCCCCGTTCTTTCAACTTCCGGGCTGCCACTAGGCCATCACCACCATTGTTGCCCTTGCCGCAAACGATTCCCACACGGGCAGCCGTTGAATATTGCTTCAGGATGAAGTCGGCGACGGCAGTGCCGGCGCTTTCCATCAGGTTGATGGATGGCACTGCAAAGCGCTCGCTGGTAGCGCGATCGATCTCCCGCATTTCCGAAGCGGTAACGATCTTCATGGCTGGCTTGTGGCCATCTGCTCCAGCTGGCGAAGCTGGGAGGGTTCGCCCATCGCGATCAGGCAATCGCCGGCCTCGATGCGGTCTTCCGGTGCGGGGTTGAAACGCATGCCCTGGTCGCGCTTGATCGCGAGAACGATTACCCCGCGCTCCTGCCGGATGCGCGATGTTTCGATAGTCTTTCCAGAGAATGCGGAGCCCGCCGCAACCTGGATTTCCCCTATCTCGAGGTCAATGCCCAGATGCGTAGTGGCAGTGTCAAGGAAACTCACGACGTGCGGCCGCAGAAATGACTGTGCAATGCGCTGCCCGGCGAAATGGTACGGCGATACCACCGAGTCTGCCCCGGCTGTGAGCAAGTGCTTCTCGGCGTCGTCTTCGCTGGCGCGTGCGATGATCTTGAGGCGCGGGTTCAGGCTGCGGGCGGTGAGCACAATATACAAGTTGGCCGCGTCGGTTGTAGTTGCGGCCACCAGGCCCAGTGCGTGCTCAATGTTCGCCTCGCGCAGGGTCTGCTCCTGGGTGGCATCCCCGACCATGATCAGCCACTCCCCGGCATAGCGTGCAGCCTTGGCTTCGCTCTGTTCGATGATCACGAAAGGCGCTGGCCGCCGGGCCAGCTCGCGAGCTGCACTCCGGCCGACGCGTCCGGCGCCGCAGATAATGTAGTGGTCCCGGAGGCGGCCGATTTCACGCTCCATTTTTCGCCTTCCGAAGAAACTTAGCAGCTCGAATTCTAGCAAAGCCTGGGTTAGAGAACCGATGCCGAGGAACACCAGCGACACACCTGCCAGAATCAGCGCGACGTTGAATATCCGTCCCGCGTGAGAAAGAGGATGCGTTTCCTGGTAGCCGATGGTCGTGAACGAGGTGACGACCATGTAGAAGCCATCAAACCATGGCCATCCTTCGATGAAATGGAATCCCGCCATACCTGCCAGGGTCAGGACGCCCAACGCGATTCCAATCAGCCGCAGGTTGCGCAATGCTCTCATCGATTCCCGCTGCCCGAGAAGCAGATCAGACCGCACTATAAAACAAAACGGCCTTCCGCGAATGTACGGAAGGCCGGTTGAATGTTGGCGGACGAGTGTCTAGTCGGCCATCGAAGGCGCTTGTTTGGGAGCCGACGTCCCAAGCTGAAGCGCCTGCACCTTGCTGTGCTTACGCCCGTAGCTGAAGTAAATGGCCAGGCCGATGACCAGCCAAACCACCAGCCGCAGCAGCGTCCAGCCTGACAACGAGACAATCAGCAAAGTCGAAAAAAGAATGCCGAGAATGGGGACCAGCGGCACCATGGGAGTCTTGAAAGGGCGGTGCAATTCAGGATGTTTCTTACGCATGATCCAGACTCCCGCGCTTACCAGTGCAAATGCCAGCAGCGTACCCACGCTGGTCATCTCATCCAAAATATTGAGCGGAACGAGCGTCGCCAGGATGGCAACGAACAGGCCCACCACTATCGAACTGATATAGGGTGTGCGAAAACGCGGGTGAATCTTGCTGGCCCATGGCCACAGCAGGCCGTCCCGCGACATGGAGTAAAACACTCGCGACTGACCTAATAGCATGACGAGCATTACCGTCGCGAGCCCGGCAAGCGCGCCGAGTTCCACCAGGAATGTGGCCCATTGTTGCCCGGTGGTACGAATACCGACCACGACCGGGTCGGGCACATTCAGCTGCGAGTAGGGCACCAGGTGCGTCAAAAGTCCAGAAACGAGAATGTAAAGCAATGTGCAAATGACCAGCGAGCCCAGGATACCGATCGGCATGTCCCTTTTCGGGTTCTTGGCTTCCTGCGCGGCGGTGGACACCGCGTCAAAACCAATATAGGCAAAAAACACGACTCCGGCCCCGCGCAAGATCCCCGACCATCCGAACTGACCTCGCTCGCCGGCGTTGGGCGGAATGAACGGATGCCAGTAATTCGGCTGCCAGTCATGCTTGATCAGGAACGCCGTGGCCAGAGCAATGAACATGCACACCACAGCCACCTTCAGGATCACGATGCCGGTCGTGAAGTTCGCCGACTCCTTGATCCCGATTACCAGAATCGCCGTAACCGCTAGGATCACCAGGAAACCGATGTAGTCATACGTCAGGTGCACCGGAGTGCCGAACAACACCATGTTCGACGTCGGCATGGGAGGCAGGCTCATTCCGATATCGTGCAGAAAAGCGCGGAGGTGTCCGCTCCAGCCAACCGCCACCGTGGCTGCCCCGAAGGCGTACTCCAGGATAAGGTCCCAGCCGATGATCCAGGCAATCAGTTCGCCCAGCGTTGCGTACGAGTACGTGTACGCGCTGCCGGCAATGGGGATAAGGGAAGCGAACTCGGCGTAGCACAGCCCGGCGAATCCGCAAGCGATGCCCGCCAGCACAAACGAGATCAGAATTCCCGGCCCGGCAAACTGGGCCGCGGCCTGTCCGGTGATGACAAAAATACCTGCGCCGATGATGGCCCCGATTCCCAGCGTGACCAGGTTCAACGGCCCAAGTGCGCGTCGCAAACCGTGCCCGTGCTCCCCGCCATCACTCTCAGCTTCGCGCAGCAGCGTAGTGATGTCTTTCTTTGCAAACAGTCTAAGACTCATGATTTGACCCCTCGTGGAGCACTGGTTTTCCAGGCAAAATAGACCGGGATCCCCAATAATACGATGCACAACCCCGGCCACGTGTATTGCGGCTTGTAGCGTAATAGTACGACATCGATGAATAAGGCCATCACAATATAAATTGCCGGAAGTACGGGGTAGCCGATGGCCCGGTAGGGCCGCTCGGCGTGGGCGTGGGTTCTCCTCAGGACGAACAATCCTACGATCGTCAGAATGTAGAAGACCAAAACCGCAAAAATGATGTAATCCAGCAGTTGCCCATAGGTTCCCGAGACGCATAGCACGCAGGTCCAGACCATTTGCACCATCAGGGACACCGCAGGGGTTTTGTAAGTGGGATGCAGCCGGGCGACACTGCGAAAGAACAAGCCATCCTTGGCCATTGCATAGTAGACCCGGGCACCGGCCAGAATCAGCCCATTGTTGCAGCCGAAGCCTGAAAGCATGATCGCCGCCGCCATCAGCAAGCCGCCCGATGCGCCGAACATTTGCGTCAGTGCCGCAGTCGCCACCCGGTCCTCGGTCGCATGCTTGATGCCACGCTCAAGAATCGTGGCGCCGTTGGCGATGCCGTCCAGCGGCAAGACATTCAGATAGACAAAATTGCAACCGATATACAGCGCGATCACGACCCCGGTACCAAGAGCGAGCGAAAGCGGCAGATTGCGGTTGGGGTTTTTCACCTCGCCTGCTGTGAAGGTGACATTGTTCCAGGCATCGGCGGAAAACAGCGATCCCACTTGCGCAACCGCAAGCACGGTCAAGGTACTGACCAGCACGCCTCCGCCAATGTCGTGCAGGGTCCCAAGGCTGGCGTTTCGCCAGAAACTACCGTAAAAATTCGCGGCCAACGCCTGCGCATTCCGCCCCAGAAACAGACCCAGCAACACCAGTCCTAAGAGCGCGGACACTTTGGCCGCCGTAAAGATGTTCTGTATGAACGCGCCGGTCTTGATTCCAAAGATGTTGATCACCGAAAGCGCGATCACGATGACGATGGCTGCCAGGTTCTGCGTGTTGAGCCCTACATCCATGTTGCCCAGCACCATCGGCCCGACATGAATGGGCGGGACCTTCCAGAAATGCACGATCCAGTTTGAAGAGGAGACCGACGGCACGAAAACACCGAGAAACTTGCCGAATGCAACGCCCACGGCGGCAATGGTTCCGGTCTGAATGACCAGAAACAGCGTCCACCCGTAGAGAAATCCCCAGAGCGGCCCAAGCCCCTCACGTAAGTAGACGTATTGCCCGCCGGCTCGCGGCATCATCGCGGCCAGTTCGCCATAGCTGAGGGCCCCGACGATTGTCATGAAGCCCGTCACCAGCCAGGCGCCAATCAGGAGAGCCGGAGAATTCACCTCGCGAGCAATTTCCGCCGACACGATGAAAATGCCCGACCCGATCATCGATCCCATCACCAGCATGGTGGCGCTGGTCAGGCCCAGACCTTTGACGAGCTCTTTGTCCTGATGGGTATGGATGTCCCAGTCGCTGGCGACGTTCGCCGGTGCCTGCACTCGCGTTTCGGTGCTCATCTTCAGTTGGTCGACCCGCGCTCGCAGCGGGCTGGTCTAACCGCCTAGTCTAACCGCGCTTACTCTAACCGCGCTTACTCTAACCTAAGATCCGCAGAAATTCCTCTGCTGATTTGCCCGGCGCGGGTAGCAGATCAGATATCACCGCCACAGAATCCGCTCCCGCTTCAATCACCGATCGGCAGTTGCCGCGTGTAATGCCGCCGATCGCAACCAGAGGCTTCTCCGTCAGCCTGCGGGCCAGCCGCACACCGTCGAGGCCGATCACGGGGTCTGGCTTCGCTTTGCTCGATGTCGCAAATACCGGCCCCACAGCAATATACGAGACAGGCAACCTGTCCGCTTCTTTCACCTGGTCAGGATTATGAGTAGAAAAACCCAGTAATAGTTCGGGCCCCATCACTCTTCGAACGCCCTCGGGAGAAAGATCGTCCTGGCCCACGTGTACCCCGTCAAAACCAGCTGCCAGAGCCAGGTCCGCCCGATCGTTCATGATGAGTCTGACGGAACTCCCCAGCCGGCGTCTCAGTTCCCGGCCCTGTTCGAGTATTTCCCGCGCATTCCCAGCTTTGTTGCGGTATTGGATCTGGGTCGTACCGGCGGCTGCCAGTTCCTCTGCAGCAGCGATGAGAGAAGCCGCCTCAGGAAAGCACGCGGCATCGAGAATGGGGTAAAAGCGGGGAAATGTCATTATCTGGAAGACCGAATCGTACAGTTGCCGATTGCTGCCGCTCCCATCTATTTTGCCGCATGCGGCTTTCCGTTCTTCGCCAGAAACCTCTCGATGAAAGTTGTGTCGATCTTCCCGGCTCGGAAATCCGGGTCGGCCAGAATCCTTCGGTGCAGCGGGATCGTGGTGAAGATACCCTCTACGATGAACATCTCCAGCGCTCGCGCCATGCGCGAGCAGGCCTCATCGCGATCCTTGCCGCGCACAATCAGCTTGGCGATCAGCGAATCATAGTACGGCGGAATGACTCCTTCGGCATAGGCCGCGGTGTCAATGCGTACTCCGGTTCCGCCAGGCGGATGAAACGCCGTGATCTTGCCCGCCGAAGGAGTGAACTTCTCCGGATGCTCCGCGTTAATGCGGCACTCGATGGCGTGCCCGCGGTGCACGATCGGCCCGTGCAGCACCGTCTCCATGCGCTCCCCGGCTGCCAGCAGAATCTGGCTCTTCACCAGGTCTACATCCGTGACCATCTCCGTGACCGGATGCTCCACCTGAATCCTGGTGTTCATTTCGATGAAATACAGCTTGCGGTCCTCATCCATCAGGAATTCAATCGTGCCGGCGTTCACATATCCGATCTCAGAAAGCGTCTTCGAGAGAACCTGGCCGATCTGTTCGCGCAGTTCCGGTGTCATTTGCGTGGAAGGAGACTCCTCCAGCAGTTTCTGGTGCCGCCGCTGGATGCTGCACTCACGTTCTCCCAGGCTGATCACTTTCCCGTACTGGTCGGCGAGGATCTGGAACTCGATGTGCCGCGGCCGCTCAATGTACTTCTCCATGTAAAGATCGCCATTGCCAAAGGCGCCCGCTGCTTCGGACTGTGCGGCACGGAAAAGACCGGGGAGTTCCGCTTCATTGCGCACAATGCGCATTCCGCGCCCGCCGCCTCCGGCGGACGCTTTGATAATCACCGGAAAGCCCACTTGCCGCGCATATTCCAGGGCCTCCCCGTCGCTCGCCAGGATTCCTTCCGACCCAGGCAAGATCGGCACGCCGGCTTTCTTCATGGCCGCCCGCGCCTTCTCTTTCTCTCCCATCAAGCGGGTTATCGCTGGCGGCGGGCCGATGAACTTGATGTTGCTGGTCTCTGAGACTTCCGCGAAGTTGGCATTTTCCGCCAGCAGGCCATAGCCGGGATGGATGGCATCCACGTTAGCAATCTCCGCCGCGCTGATGACCGCCGGAATGTTGAGGTAACTCTGCGCCAGTTGCGGCGGGCCAATGCAGATGGCTTCATCCGCAAAGCGCACATGCAGAGAATGCCGGTCGGCTTCGCTGTAGATCGCCACCGTACGAATACCCAGCTCTTTGCACGCGCAGATCACTCGCAGGGCGATCTCCCCGCGGTTCGCAATCAGAATTTTATTGAACATGCAGAGCTCTTGTGCAGTTTGCTGCTTGCATCGCCAGAGACACAAAAGGCGCGCCAGGCGCGCCTCGCAACTCTCCTTGCCCGCTCACGCTTTTGGCCGGATGATAAACAGGTCCTGCCCGTACTCGATGGGCTGTCCGTTGCCGACCAGTTTCTTCACGATTTCTCCGCCGATGTCGGCTTCGATCTCATTCATCAGCTTCATCGCCTCGACGATGCACAACACCTGCCCGGCTTCGACCGTGTCTCCTGCCTTCACAAACGGCGGCGAGCCCGGCGAAGGCGATTCATAGAAGGTTCCCACGATAGGGGAATGGACCGTATGCAGCCCCTCTTCAGCCGGCGGCGCAGGCTCCTTGGCAGCGGCTGCTGGCGCGGCCGCGCCAGGGACAGTCTGCTGTGGCATAGCCTCTGCACCAACAGGCGCGGTCGAGGGAACAGCAATGAAGCGCGCTTCCGCGGGAACCGGGACTGCCACAGGTTCTTGCGCCCGCTTGATTCGCACTTTGACATCGCCGCGTTCAAGCTCGAACTCGGCTATGTCCTTCTCGACCAGGAATTCTATGAGTTCTTTCAGTTCTTTCTGGTTCATCGTTTGCGGTGGGACTGGGGTACCAAAGCTTCCCTCACCCCCGAACTAAAGACCTGAGAGGCTGCCGGGAGTCGTCTCCGTTGCCCGGCTGAGAGCAAGCACATATCAAAGCGTTATAAGTTCCTTCGGCGTAGGCGTCAGAACGTCACACCCAGCCTGCGTGACTACCACCGTGTCTTCGATCCGCACGCCGTACCTGGAAGGAAGATAGGCTCCCGGTTCAACTGTCACCACCATGCCTGCGCTCAGGATATCCTTCCGGCCGGCAGCAATACGAGGCAGCTCGTGGATTTCCAAGCCTACACCATGCCCCGTCGAATGCGTAAAATATCGCCCTAAGCCACGTTTTTGCAATAGTTTGCGGGCAGCCCGATCAACCTCATCAACGGGAACACCTGGCTTGACCGCCGCCACTGCCGCCTCTTGCGCCTCCCTGACAGCCTCGTACAGGCGGCGCCCCTCACGTGTGAGTCGGCCGACCCACACAGTACGTGTCATGTCCGAACAGTAGCCCGCGAGTATAACACCGAAGTCGCACACCACGAACCCCTGGGCCGGAATTTCGGCCTGGGAAGCCCTGCCGTGCGGCAACGCTGACCGCGCTCCAGAAGCAATGATCGTTTCGAACGACATCGCGTCAGCACCTGCTTGCCGTGCCGCATACTCCATTTCTGCCGCCACTTCCGTCTCTTTAATTCCAGGCCGGATGACTTCGAGTGCCCGGTCGAACAAGCTGGCGCCCATTAGCGCTGCCGCCCGCAACTGCTCAATCTCCTCCTGGTCCTTTACCATGCGGGCCTGCTCAACCAGGCTCGGTGCTTCCTTCAGCCTGAATCCGGGCTTCAGCCTTGGAGCGAGTTGGGTTCTTTCCGCGACTGTCAGGTGCTCGCCCTCGATGCCCAGCCTGAGCGCGCGCTTGCCGTTCCGGCGGCGCGTGCCGGAGAGCCAGTCCGACACTGCCGTCAAGGGCGCTTTGCGTTCCACCACCACTCGCGCACCCTGTACCTCAGCCCGGGCCTGTTCGGTGTAGCGCCCGTCCGTAAAGAACACGCACTCCACCTCGGTGATGAACAAAGCCGCGGCGCTGCCGGTGAATCCGCAGAGATATCGAATATTGGGAAGGTGGGTGACTAACAGCGCGTCGAGACCATTCGCAGAAAGGGCTATTCCAAGACGTGCCAGGCGGCCTGTGTGATCCACATCTCTAGTGTAGCAACCGCCTCTCGCTCGACTGGCAAGCTCCTCCCGAGAAGCCCAAACCGCCGGACCCTGACAGTTTGTCTGGAGCCGGCGGCTGTTTGTTGCAACTGGTTTCGCGCCTAGGTCTGGATGATCCGCGGCGTGATGAAGAAGATCAGCTCCTGGTTCGAAGTGCTGACCGTAGTGTGCTTGAACAGGTTCCCCAGGTACGGGATATTACCCAGCAGCGGCACCTGGTTGACGTTGATCGAGTTGTTGGTCTGGATAACTCCGCCAATCACCACCGTGCCGCCGTCTGTGACCAGCACCTGTGTCGTGGCCTGTTGCGTGATCAGTGTCGGGTTGCCCTGAATGGTATGGCCGAAGTCAGGCGTCGTGTTCTCGACGTCCACGTTCAGGAAGATGGTGCCCTCCGACGTGATCTGCGGAACCACAGTCAACCGCAGGAAAGCATCCACGTAGGTGACGGTCGGCGGACCGCCCAACTGCGCCTGGGTAACGATGGGCACGCGAACACCCTGGCGGACCAAGGCTTGAATATTGTTCTGCGTCACAACCCGCGGACGGGACAGAATCTTGAGCAATCCACGCGATTCCGCCATCGTCAGGATGGCGTCGATCTGCATATTCGCGCTCGAGTTGATGAAGGAGATGCCGCTGGTCGGCTGGGTCACGCCCAGGTTCGAAAACAGCGGGATCTGTGTCAACGTGCTCGAGGTTGGTGTCGAGGTTCCGACGATCGGGTAGAACGGATTCAGGCCGAACACTCCGATTGGCGAGGTGCCGACGCTGCTCGCGCCGCCCACGGCCGACGAGTGATTGCCCCACCCGAAGCCAAGCTGCGTACCGATGTCGCGTGCAAAGCTGCGCGTGGCGGCTACCACGCGTGCTTCAATTTCGACTTCCTGCGTTTTGCGGTCCAGTTGGGTCAGCAGGCGGTCAACGGTCGGCATCACCGCCGGAATATCCGAGATGATGACGGCATTGGTGCGATCGTCAGAAACTACGTCGCCGCGCTGGCTGAGAAACTTCTTTACCGTCAGAATGACGTCCTTCGAGTGTGCGTAGCTCAGGAAGCGCGTAACTGTGACTTTGTCGACAGCCAGTGCCTCGGCTTCCTGCTCTGCGCGCCGGGATTCAGCTTCCTTCCGCAGCGTGTCCACTGTCGCAATGCGCAGCACGTTACCATCCAGCTGCCGGGCGAGGCTGTTGTTCTTGAGCACGATGTCGAGCGCCTGGTCCCACGGCACGTCATCGAGCACGATCGTGAGTGTTCCCTTGACGTCAGGATCGAGCACCACGTTCAGACCGCTGATCTCGTGAATGAGGCGGAAGAAATCCTTCAGGTCCACATCCTTGAGGTTGACCGAGATCGGTTCACCGGTGTACTTCGGTCCGGTCACCGTACTCGGCTGGGCGCTTTGGGCTTTCTGCTCAGCCGCCAGATTCACCGCCGGCTGGATAGGAGCCGTAGATGATGCCGGTGCAGCCTGTGCCGAGCTCGCCACCGGCAAGAGGTTGCCTTCCGGCTTGTCCACAAACTTCGCCGCCGCTTCGACCACGCGGGCCGGAGGTCCGGTCACGGCGGGCTGCGAGTCGTCGCCTGCCTCTTTCGGCTTGTAGGACGGTTCCACAAACACAAAATCGGTTGCCGGAGCCGCCGACTGAGTCGGGGCCTTCGGGTTCAAGGCGGCGACCTGTGTCGCGTTCGCCTTGACCGGCGTTTCCTTCTTGCTCTCAGCCACGACCGGAGCAATCACCTGCTTCTTGGGCGCGCTCGGGGAAACATCGGCCTTGGCCGGATGTGCCGCCGGATGCAGTTTCACCGTGATCTTGTTCTCTGCGCCCGAGACCAGCTCGTACTGACAAGCCTGAAACAGGTCGATCACGATGCTCGTGGTCGGAGGCTTCTGGCCGTCCATGCCGATGCGCACGTCCTTCACCGAGTCACTGCTGACCGCGACGTAGCTCTGCGCCGTCGCCATCACCGTGTTCGGCAACGTCACCAGCACCCGCGCCGGCGAGCCCAGCGTGCTGAGCTCCGGCTTGACCGGGCCATGCGCCGTGATTTCCACGGCCACGCCGTCCTTGCCGGTCTGCACTTGCACGTGCTGCAGCCAGGCGTGATTGCTTGCTCCGGTGTCCGTGCTCTGGGTTTCGGCCGTTGCCATCACAACCAGCAGCGGTAGGAAAACAGCCAGCAGTAGCTTTCGCATTTCACTTTCTCCCCACAAGGCCAGCGTTGGCTTGCCTGGTGATTCTTGAACTTTCAGAACTCCCGGACTTGCCGGGCCCGGCCTTACGCTGCCGGGTTCGTAATCTTCTTCGTGACTTCCCGCGTAAACGGCTTCCCCAGCCGGTCCTGCACCGTTTCCTTGAAGATGATCGAATCGCCCGTGATCTTGACTACATAACCGTTGAAGACCGGATCGTTTTCGTGCAGGAAGTAGGCTTTCTCCAGGGCGTTGACGACTACCGCAATCATGCCTGTGTCCGACTTCACGATGCCCCGCAGACTGATCTGGTCAATCGCCAGGCACTTCTTGCCGGTGCTGCAGCCGGAACCCACCATCGCGCGGTTCGAAACCGGGCTGACAAACGGATCGCGGCGGGAGGTCAGGTTGTAGGCCTTGTTCTCAGGCTTCTTGTCATCGTTCGCCTTTTGGTCCTCTACCGCAACCGCAGGCTGGCTCGTCGCCGTCTTGCCAACGGAAATAGTCGTTGTCTTTTTCCCGCTCATGGAATGCTTCGCCGGGGTGACCTTCGGCTTCGCCGCCGCGCTCGCTGTTGCCGCGGGCGCAGCCTGCCCGGGACCGGAAGCAGTCACCGGATGGGTGGCCGGAGCGGAGGGCTTTGCCGCCTGGCCCTGTGAGGCCGCCAGGGCGGTGTTCGAGTCAATCGTCTGTTTCTGCCCGACCGCCTTGAGCGTGTTCCTCGTGTTTTCGATGACGTCTGGGTTCTGCCCCCAGGCAGTTCCCGCCGCCATGCCTAATATCAAGATTCCCGTCGTCAGCTTCATAGCACTCCCTTGACCCTTACCGTTTGACCGGCGCTCCCGACGGCGGCGCCAGGTCATGACTGAAGAAGGTGGTCGCCGTGCAGGTCGCTACAATGGTTTCGTTCGGTGCGTACTGGTAACTGTGCTTGGCCTTCGCATCCGTTGGCTTCTTCGTCGTCGCTACCAGCAGACCCGAAACGTTGACGATGCGCTCCAGCTTTCCAACACGGTCAAAGAAATTCAGCATGGAGTAATACGGCCCGTCCAACTCCATTTCAAACGGCACTTCGGTATAGAACTCTTTGGGCGAAATCGACTTTGCGGTGTAACGCCGGATCTCGATCCCGGCTTTCACGGCTTCCGCATCCAGCATCTTCATGAAACCGTCGATTTCCTTCTCGTCGGGCACGATTTTGCGCTCGATTTCCAGTTGCTGCTTCAGGCTGGCCACCTGGCGTTCGATCTCCGCCAGTTTGGGCCGGTACGATTCCAGTTCCCGGTTCTCCTGCAGCTTCGCATCCAGGGTCTGCTGGGCCTGTTCATTCGCTTCCCGCTGCGACTTGAACATCGTGAAGTACAGTCCTACCGTCACCAGCACTGCCACTCCCGCCAACACGGCCCACTGCTTCAGGCCCGACATTTCGTTGAAAGTGCCCATAGTCTTCGCCTCTTAGGACTTCAGCTTCTCGCAGGTCAGAGTGA
>Ga0335079_10000585_pt1 | contig 41972 bp, 36 predicted proteins | sample Lox_Sample_33_FD_206719 | JGI IMG/M metagenome (GOLD analysis project Ga0335079, IMG submission 206719) | Soil microbial communities from Loxahatchee National Wildlife Refuge, Florida, United States - Lox_Sample_3.3 | ecosystem: Environmental > Terrestrial > Soil > Wetlands | place: USA...
GTCGTTCGCTGGGAATACTACATGACGAACTTTCTCGGCTTCGTGCAGCTAGCATCCATTTGCATCCTGCTCAAGCGATTTTGAGATAGGTTCTAGGGAACTGAATAAAGCCTGAACCTCAAGCATAGTTTGAAATCATCCCATGCCCATCATCACCCACATCGTAAACGACAGCCACGCCGGCAAGCGCCTCGATCTCTTTATCGCCCACCATGAGCCCCGCATCTCCCGCAGCCGGATCCAGGCCTTGATCAGGGAGAAGCTCGCGCTGGCGGAAGGCCGGAGCGAGAAGCCCGGCTACCGGGTCAAGGCCGGCGACAGGGTCACTCTCGAGCTCCCCGAACGGAAGGTGCGCGAGGTCCTGCCGGAGCCCATCCCGCTCGCAGTGATCTATGAGGACGCGCACATCATCGTCCTGAACAAGCCGGCCGGCCTCGTGGTGCATCCCGCGCCCGGCAACTACACGGGCACGCTCGTGAACGCGCTGCTCTATCACTACGGCAGCCTTCCGTCTCAGGCGCCGGGACCGGGAGGCGTCGAGCGGGAGCGCGCCGGCATCGTGCACCGCCTCGACAAGGACACGTCGGGAGTGATGGTCGTGGCCAGAACGCAGGAGGCGCTCAGGTCCCTGTCGGCGCAGTTCAAGGCCAGGGTCATCCAGAAGCGGTATGTCGCCCTGGTCGCGGGCGTGATCAGGAAAGGGTCGGGCGCCATCGAGGCGGGCCTCGGGAGGCACGTGAAGGAGCGGAAGAGGATCAGCGTGCACACGCGCAAGGCGAGGGAGGCGGTGACGCTCTACAGGGTGCGGGAACGGTACCTAAACGCCACCCTTGTCGAGGTGGAGATCAAGACCGGCCGCACGCATCAGATCCGGGTGCACATGAGCCACATCGGACATCCCGTCCTGGGCGACAGAACGTACGGGGGATCGAGGGCGGCAAAGATCAAAGAACGGGTGATCGAACGCCAGATGCTCCATGCTGAGTCACTCTCCCTGCTACATCCCGATACGGGCCATCCCATGACATTCAGCACTCCACCTCCGCAGGATATGAATGACGTCATCGGGTTCTTGAGAGGCGGCGGCTCCTCTCGACAGGGAAACATCCCATCAGGTTTCGTAGTATAGAATATTCTCAACAACGAACAAAAAATTGCATTTCACTTGCTTTTTTCCAGCATCCTGCTATAGTTGCATTAAAATACTATTCATATTGTCGGGGGTTGGATACCATGCAGTGGGAGACGAGCATAAGGGTCGCTGTCCGTACAGTATCGATCGCGTCAGTACTGTTCTTCTCAGGCTTTGCCTGGTCCGCCGAGCCGCCAAAACCCGCACCCGAGCCTGAGCAGGAAATGGTGATCGTGAAGTACGGCTCCGTCCTCGTCAAGAGCTCTCTGGTGGGCGCCCGTGTGTATATTGACGATACTTACAAGGGCTCTGCTGAGAGCGTCATCGAAAGCGTTATCACCGGCGAGCACGTAATAATCTGCAAGACGGACGACAAGAGCGTATCCGGCACGTTCCAGGTCAAAAAGAATGAAACGCTAAAGCTGGAGGCGAACTTCGAGACCGGAAAACTGGCGCTCTTCAAAGTGCCGGTCCCCGAGCCCGTGGAAAAGAAAAAGCCCGAGCCCGTGAAACAGGAGAAACCGAAGACACCGGCGCCGGAGCCGAAGAAGGTGGAGCAGAAGAACCCCGTCGAAGAACGGCGCAAGGCCCACCTCAATGTCATGAAGCTCGAGTTCGTAATCACCGACGCTCAGGACATCAAGATCGAGCATAAGGAAAACCCGCAAGTAATCAGCAAACTCACGCTGGAGAAACACTCGGCCGGCAAATATTACCGGACCAAGCAGGGGGTACTGCTCTGTGATGTCGGTCCCTGCGAAATGACCTGGAATTCCTCTTTCCTCTATACTGATGAGACCGGCAAGGCTGACGCGCTGCTCCTGAGTTGGAAAGAGACGGTGTTCAACGGTATTACACCGACCGGCACGAACAGGCGGGACCTTGAGTGCTGCCTGAATGGACAGTGCTGGAAAATGCAGCCCTCCGATACGGGTGAGGCACGGCAATTCGACATCGGAGGCAGATACGTGCTGAGCTGGGATAATGGATCGATCATCATCAGGCGCGCCGATATCCTGAATGAGATCGTGGGCGCAGGAAGGTCCCTGTCGGATTACTAGCCGTGGTCAGGCAATCAAAATAGCGATCCCCCTCGCGACGGAAGCGCGAGGGGGATTTTGTTTTGGAGGAGATCCTGCGGGAGATTGGCCATGCCGGGTCGCCCAACTTCAGGATGACGCCAGGTCATTCATCGCGCAGCTGACCGCAGCTGCCCGCATGCCGCGTTGATGTCGCCGCCTTTACTGTTTCTTACGACGGCCACGAAACCGTGATTCAAGAGAATATTGCGGAAGGCGTATACCCGTTCCTCGTCAGGCCGCTCGAAGGCCGCACCGGGGAAGGGATTGAACATGAGCACGTTGATCATGCAGGGGAGTCCGCTCAGCAGCTCCATGAGGCGCTCGGCGTCACGGGCCGAATCGTTCAAACCTTTGAAGAGCGCGTACTCGATCGTGACCGTATTGGCGGTAGATCCGCAGTAATGATGGAGCGCTTTCACCAAACGAGCCAGGGGATAGGTCCTGTTCACCGGCATGATCCGGTCACGCAGCTCATCCGTCGTCGCGTTCAGCGAGACGGCAAGGCTCGCATCCATGTCGGGATCGTCCGCCATCCGCTCGATCGCGGCCGCGAGCCCGCAGGTCGAGATCGTCACCTTCCTGTTCGAGAATCCCATTCCGTTCCTGTCCGTCGCCATCTGCACGAATGATCTGACCGCGTCATAATTGCTGAGCGGCTCTCCGGTGCCCATCAGCACGATGTTGGTGATCCGGGAGCGGGTGACCTTCTGCGCGGCAAAGACCTGATTCACGATCTCGGCGGCGGAGAGGTTTCGCGCAAGGCCGCTGTCGCCGGTCCGGCAGAAAGCGCATCCCGATGCGCAGCCCACCTGCGTCGAGACGCAGAGCGTGAGCCTTCCGGGGCCGGGAATGAGCACGCCTTCCACGGCATTGCCGTCCTCGAGTCGGTAGAGGAGCTTCTCGGTCCCGTCCCCGGACCTGCTCCGCCGGTCGATGGCGATCTGTGAGACCGTGCAGTACCGCTTCAGCCGCTCACGGAAAGGCCGGTTCAGGTCAGTCATGGCGTCGACCTCCTCGACCTTCTTCCGGAACAGCCATATTGACACACGCGTCCCCTGGCCCGGCTTCTGTCCGAGGTGCCTGAAGCAAAACTGCTCGATCTCGTCAGGCGTCAAGCTTTTGAGGTCCATAGGTGATGTATTTTCCATGTGTAAAGAAAAAAATCCAACGTGTTCCACAGAGGTCACCGGGGTGGCTGATAAGGATGTCAAGTATACCTCTCTGTCGCCGGCTAAAGAATTTTAATGCTTGCCCGGCGCCAAAGCAAGGGATTTGTTCGAAAACTCGTTGACAGCGTGTGAAAGAACATGCTAAGAATGTTTTATGAAGGCAGTGCTCCAGCGGGTATCGTCTGCAAAAGTGGAGATCGACGGCAGAGTCACCGGTGAGATCGGAAAGGGCCTCCTCGTATTGCTGTGCGCGGTGAAGGGCGACACGGACCAGGACCTCGAAGCTCTCGTGAAGAAGGTTCCGGAGCTCAGGATCTTCGGAGACGACCAGGGCAAGATGAACCTGTCCGTCAGGGACATCAGGGGCGAGGTGCTCGTCGTCTCCCAGTTCACGCTTGCCGCGTCGACGCGCAGGGGAAACCGGCCGTCCTTCGAGCAGGCCCTGGAGCCCGGACCGGCGAAGCGGCTGTACGACCTGTTCGTACAGCGGCTCAGGGGCGCGGGACTGCCCGTTAGGACGGGCGAGTTCGCTTCCATGATGAACGTGTCGCTCACGAACGAGGGGCCGGTGACGGTGATGATCGATTCGCGGGACGGACTCCAGCAACGAAGTGTCGCGAATGAAAACGAATGCACAGAGACCAGTTAAAAACTTCCGGACGCGGATGCCCGTTGACACGATTCGGGCGAAGACCCGTATTATCAGATTTCATCCGTGTCCAACGGGCAGTGAGGAAAATTGTCCCGATTCTTTTTGCCGCGATCGTGTCCCTTTCCGGCTGCACCTCCCTCTTCTTCAAACCAAGCAGTCAGCTCGTATCTGATCCCGAAACCGTACGGTACGCACCGGAAGAAGTTGCGTTCACGAGCGCCGACGGCATACCCCTGTACGGCTGGTATTTTCGGGCCCGTGGCAGCGAGATGGGGACGATCCTCGTCTGCCATGGGAACGTGGAGAACATGAGCACCCATGTCAAGCTTGACCTGTGGCTCATCAACGCGGGATATAACCTCTTCATATTCGATTACCGTGGTTACGGCATGTCCGGGGGCGCGCCGACAGTTCGGGGCATCAACGCCGACGCGGAAGCTGCTCTCGAAACGCTTGTGACGAGACTGCAGGGGGCCAGGGAGGGCAAGATCATCGTCTTCGGGAAGAGCCTGGGAGGCGCCGTGGCCGTCTTCACCGTAGCTAATTCTCCGTACAAGGACCGCGTGAAGGCGGTCGTCCTCGACAGTGCCTTCTCGAGCTACCGCAGGATCGCCCGCGAGAAGATCGCGGCATCGGTCATCGGCTGGCCCTTCCAGTATCCCCTGTCATTTCTCGTGAGCGACGACTGCAGCCCCGTCGATTTCATTGGCAGGATTTCGCCGATACCGGTACTGATCATGCAGGGGCAGCGGGACGAGATCGTTCCCGCGCATCACGGCCGGGACCTTTATGAAGCCGCGCTGCAGCCGAAGGAGCTCTGGGAGCTGAACATCGCAGGCCACGTCAAATCCTGGACCGATGAGGCGACGCGCAACAGACTTCTTGCTTATCTCTCATCGCTCTCGAAGAAATAATGGCGTCAGGGACAGGTCTCCTCCCCCCAAAAAAGGCTCGGCTCGCCGGCGTTCGGAATGAGCGGGAGAAGGACTTTTCCCTGCAAATGACGAAAACCTCCGTTCTTGCTATACTGAGGAAGGGGGAGCGTGACCGATGGTTCGGTACGACTGCAGTTTCTGCAGTGCATTGTCGTGTGCTCTCCAGGGGGTGTTCCATGAACCTCGCACTTTCCATGATGCTGGCGGTGATGTCAGCGGCGGACGCTGCCGCCCAGGAGCAATTCGAAAAGGATGCGATCCGGACATCCGCCGGAGACCTGGAGATTGTCTTCATCGGCCATAGCTCGCTCATGATGAGGTTCAGCGGAAAGACTCTGTATGTCGACCCTTACAGCAGGCTCGCCGACTACGCGAAACTGCCGAAGGCAGACCTGATCCTGATCACCCATGAGCACCAGGACCATCTTGATCTCTCAGCCCTGGAAGCGATCAGGACCAGTGACATGGCCGTCATTCTGACCGGCACTGCCGCGGAAAAACTGCCGGGCGGCACTGTCATGAAGAACGGCGAAGTTCGCGCGGTCCTCGGGATCACGATCGAGGCCGTACCCGCCTACAACCTTGTGCACAAGCGCGCCAACGGGGAGCCCTTTCACCCGAAGGGCCAGGGAAACGGTTATGTGCTGTCCCTTGGGGATAAACGGGTCTATATAGCGGGCGATACGGAGAACACACCCGAGATGAAGGCATTGAAAAGCATCGACATCGCTTTCCTGCCTATGAACCTGCCCTATACGATGACGCCGGAAATGGTGGCGGACGCCGCAAAAGCGTTCAAGCCGCACGTGCTCTATCCCTATCATTACGGCGATACGGATACTTCCCGGATCGTCTCGCTGCTCAGTGACGACAGGGGCGTTGAGGTCAGGATCAGGAAGTTGAAGTGATCCGCGGTATGATCGCGCGGGCTGCAGTTGGTCGTCTGAAAGGGCCGAGCGCCAAGATCGCTGTGCGTCCCGGCATCGGATGTCCCATGAAGACCGCCTTCCTCTACAGCGGTGAGTTCGCCGCGTTCGACTACGGCGCCGGCCACCCCTTAAAGCCCTTTCGGCTCAAACTGACCTATGAACTGATCAGGGCCTGTGGGCTGCTTAGTCCGAATGATCCCCGGCTGGTCCGGCCCGTTCCCTCTCGAAGCGAAGAGCTTCTCTTCTATCACACCAGAGGCTACCTCGATATGCTCAAAGCGGCGAACGGAGGGAACTGGATCGAGGGCGCCGGGGAGTATGGTCTCGGCCCCGGGGACAATCCGATTTTCAAGGGCATGTACGACTGGTCCAGGCTGGTGGCCGGGGCTTCCCTGCTTGCCGCGGACCTCGCGGACAGCGGCGAGGCCGTGATTGCGTTCAATATGGCCGGCGGGCTCCATCATGCGCTCGCCTCCCGGGCCTCGGGGTTCTGCTATGTTAACGACGCGGTCATTGCCATCAAGCGCCTGACAGGCCGGGGCAGGCGAGTTGCCTACATCGATATCGACGCTCACCACGGGGACGGCGTGCAGGAGGCTTTCTACGACACGGACCGGGTCCTGACGATCTCGATCCATGAATCCGGCAGGACACTCTTTCCCGGAACCGGGTTCGAACGGGAGACCGGCACGGGCTCCGGCAGGGGATGCAGCGTGAACCTGCCGTTGCCGCGCGGCTCGGACGATGAGATCTTTCTTCATGCTGTCACGAGCGTCGTTCCTCCACTCATCGAAGACTTCAAGCCCGATATCATCGTGAGCCAACTCGGCGTAGACACCTTCCGGACCGATCCACTGGCTCACCTGAACGTCACGACGAACGGCTTCTGTCATGCGGTCAAGCTGATCAAGAGTATGGCCTCGAAGTGGGTGGCCCTGGGCGGGGGAGGCTACGACGTGACGAATGTGGCGCGGGCCTGGGCGCTTGCCTGGGCAATCATGAATGATGACGAGGCTCCGGACGAGATCCCGGGAGCTTTCCTGGACCTTTATGCGGATGCCGGCTTTCCGGGAACGCGCCTGCGTGATGGGCCGTTCATCCTGGAGGGGAGGGAAAAAGAGTCGATGATGAACGAAGTGGACCGGGTGATCCGGTTTGTCAGGGAACAGGTTCTGCGAAAAATCTGATTTTTTTTCATGAACCCGTGTTCGGCTCCCGCAAGGCTTGCTCGGCTTCCTCCGTAATCTCCGCGCAATTCAACTCCGTCATTCATTGCGCCTTGCTGACGCCTGTTCCCACCGGTGTCGGGGAACGGCACTGCCCGCCTGGTCAAGGCGGATGTGAGAAGACAATAGTGCGGTGGTGATTGTCAATAAATCGCTGTAATTTCTCTCGGCAGGACGAAGGGTATGAAAGGTGGAAATAGGCAGGGATCCCGGACTGTATGAAAACGAAAAAGGCCGGAAGGTATATCCTTCCAGCCTTGACTTGAAATGAGGGGGCGTTGCAGGCTACCCGTATGAAGAACACCGTTGAACCCTCAGGAATGTTCGGTCGCGACCATTACCATTCAGGAACGGAAAATTCTGCGAACGTCTGACTCGCTGGCCTTTAGACCTTCTCCCTGTGGGCTTTCGGACCTTTGCTTTCCGGTCTTTTATAGCCCGGAGCTGCGAGTGCTGCAGCGTGCGGCTGCATGTCCTCTGCTCCGAACCATAAAACCCGGCGTCAAAGGCCCTCAACAGATATTACATACGCTCTCACCTGACGGTGAGGTCCTGCAACGCCTTTTCTTGCATCTCGGTACATTACTGCGTGATTGCCCGGAAGTATCATAAATGCAAATCCGGGTGTGCGGAAAATAAGATGGCGTTGCTTTTCGAATCAGCAGAGTTATTATTCCCGTTGCTCCTTTGGTATGAATGGGAAATTTCCCCTTGCTTCTAAAGCTCCGCAGTACGGACCTTTCAAAGCCAGTGTTCGATGCATCCCATTCATCCCATTCGGTCAGGGCATTCAGCTCTTCAGTTCTTACGGCTGCCTGTGCAGAGGACCGGAGCTTATCCGCTCAACTTGCGGGCAGCAGGCCGGTTTCGACATTCCGTAATTCCCTGTGCGTGAGTCCCTGCCGACGGGATAACCTGCATACACCTTCTGGTGTTGATTCGGCAACGCCATAGGTATCGACAATTTCAAAGACCTTGATTCCACTTTCTGATTGAAGTATAGCACATCCTGCGATATGTCAAGTTCTTTCTATCGAAATTTGTCTTGACCGGGCGACCAATTGTATTTAGAATTTCGCCACTTCTTATGATACAGATCTTTCCTCAAAAAAAAATCTTCCTTGAATCGGCGCAACGGGGATCAATCCATCCTTTATACGCCGAGATCGGGCATAAGGATATTACGCCTCTCGATGCCCTTTCGATCTTGAGGTCCGCAGGCAACCCCGTTCTCCTGGAGAGCGCCCGCATGGACGAAAAGATCGGACGCTATTCTTTCGTAACGGCAGAGCCCTACCTGATCTTCCGGTCCCGCGGCGAGAGCGTGGAGCTGAGCCTCCCCGATACACCGAAGGGCAAGTACGGAAGGCGCGCCTCGCTGATCCGAAGACCGCTCTCCAAGCTCCGAGAACTGATCGCCAACTACCGGACGGAGCGGATCCCCGGGCTGCCGCCTTTCACCGGAGGAGCCGTGGGGTTCTTCTCCTATGATTTTGTCCGCCAGTTCGAGCAGGTGCCGCGGGCTGCCGTGGACGACCTGGGCATCCCCGAGGCATGCTTTCTCTTCGTCGATGCGGTGATCGCCTTTGACCATGTCCTGCGGAAGTCCTGGGTGATCGTGAACCCCGGAGCCCGCGGGCAGGAGATGGGGTTCCGACGGCCCGAACCGGGAGAGTGGGGGCGCCTCTACGATGAGGCGGCTGATCGGCTCCTTGTCCTGGAATCCCGGCTTGGGAAAAGGCCACACGCTGGCGATGCCGGATCACGAACCGGGAACGACCGGATCCTTGAGCTCACGCCGAACATGACGAAGGCCGAATTCGAATCCATGGTCAGGCGTTGCAAGGAGTACATCGCTGCAGGCGACATTTATCAGGCCAATTTGTCGCAGCGCCTTTCCGCTCCCGCCGGCGACATCGATCCACTCCGCTTGTACGCGGCGCTGCGCAGCGTCAATCCGTCCCCCTTTGCGGCCTATTGCGATTTCGGCGATCTCCAGCTTGTCAGTTCATCGCCGGAACGGCTCATTCGCCTGCACAATGGGACCGCGGATACACGTCCCATCGCGGGGACCCGGAGGCGCGGGTCGAACAGCGTCGAGAACCGGGATCTGACCGAGGAGCTGCTGTCGAACGAGAAGGAGCGGGCCGAGCACATCATGCTCCTCGACCTGGAGCGGAACGACCTTGGCAGGGTATGCACCTATGGAACGGTTCGGGTGGACGAACTCATGATCGTCGAAGATTATTCCCACGTGATCCATATCGTCTCGAACGTCCGGGGAGAGCTTGCCCCGGATCGGGACGCTTTTGATCTGGTCAGGGCAGTGTTCCCGGGCGGGACGATCACCGGTGTGCCCAAGGTGCGGTGCATGGAGATCATCGACGAGCTCGAGCCGGTCGCGCGCGGGCCCTACACCGGATCGATCGGGTACATCGCGAATACCGGAGACATGGACCTGAACATCATCATCAGGACCTTTGTGATCAGGAACGGCATGGTCCATGTGCAGGTCGGCGCCGGGATCGTCGCCGATTCCGACCCCGAACGGGAATATTTCGAGACGCTCCAGAAGGCCGAGGCGCTCCGGAAAGCGCTTGCAATGCTCTGACGCGGCCGGTTTTCGCAGTTGCAACTTTCTCCTACTTGCGCTATAGTATGGAATCGTTTGAGGAAAGGACCGCGTATGTTCCTTGTCGAGCTCGTGATGCAGGGTGTGCGGGGGATCCGCGAACTCGCCCGTCTCCGGTTCCAGAGCGGCTTCAATTTCGTAGCCGCTCGCAATGAATCGGGCAAGACCTCGTCCGCCGATGCCGTGCTCCGCCTGCTCTTTCCGGGCAATCACCCGGATCTCATCGACGGCCTTGTGTCCCGGTACACGCCCGACGCGTCACGGGCCGCGCTGGTGGTCTACGCCGACGACGGCGCATATTACCGCGTGATAGAGGATTTTTCCAAGCGCGCGGTGAACCTTTCCAAATACAACACGGCCACCAAGGACTTCGCACTGGTCTACAAGGACTGGGACAGCACGACCCGGTTCATGGCTGGACTGACCGGCGGCATCTCTGAGGATGAATACAGCCGTCTGTTCGTGCTGCGGCGCGACCAATACGCGGGGAGCATGCAGGCTTCCGCCCTCCCTGCCGCCATGCGCCGCTCGTCCTCCCATCCGGCTGCAGCGCGGGATTCGGGGGCCGCTGCGAAGGAAGCGCGGCTCGCCGAACTGCGGGAAACACTCCGCAGGTCGGAAGAAGCGTCAGACGCCGACTACCGGTTTCAGTCTGCAAAGCTGAAGATCGAGGAAACCAAGAAGAGGCTTGACAAGCTGGACGAGATCGACCGGCGCGCCGCCGACATCGATGCGAATCTTGATGCACTCAAGGGGTGTGAGGGACTGCCCGGGGACTTCATGGAACTCCTTGACGCACACGAACAGCGTCAGGGGCAGAAGATGGCCAAGTCCGACGAATTGAGCCAGGACATCGAGGATCTGAAGCTGCAGCTCGCATCAATGCCGCAGATGAGCCTGGTGAAGGACAAGCTTTTCCTCCTGGGCGCCGTGCTTGCCATCCTGTCGGTGGTTGCCGGACTGTTCATCCTTACCGCTGAGCAGAAGCACTATTTCCCGCTCGGCGTGCTTGTTGCGCTGGCGCTAATCGCCGTCGCCTGGTACAAGGGCTCCCGGCAGACCGCCGAGCGGAAAACGCTGGTGAAGGAGGTCGAGGCGTTACAGGCCGAGCTCCGTGATCTTGAAAAGAGCTTTGAGCAGGGGGGAGCGCAGATCGGGGCCTGCATGAAGGCTACGGGATCGTCGACCGCGGCCGAGCTGAAGGAAAAGGCAGACAATTACCGCTATTTTCACACGCTTCGCGAGGAAATCGACGCTGAACGGCGGCAGATGTTCGGCGAAGAGGAGCGAGAGAAACTCGAAGCGGAATACGCGCGGCAGCAGCAGGAGGCGGGCGATCTTGAACAGGCGGCGGTCGCTCTGGCCCAGTACGCCATTGATGCTTACAGCCTGCGCCAGGACATCGAGCGCTTGGAAGCGGAATTGTCCGGAGGCGGGGGAGGTCAGGCGGCCGGCATGGAGCTTCCCGGGGACTTCGGTTTTGCCGCGCCGGCGCAGGCCGTGCAGGGAAACGGTTTCCTCGCGGAGTTGGAGGCCGCGTGCCGGATCGGAGGGCTCGAGATGGAGACCCTGATTCCCGCCGTTGCGGCAGCCGCCCAGCGGAACCTGTCCTCGATAACGGCGGGCAGATATATTCGGATCGACCTGGGACAGGAGGGGGGTCCCGTCATCCACGCCAAGGACGATTCGCTGATCACCGTTTCGGAACTGAGCCATGGAACGAGAGACCTTGTGTACTTCTGTTTCAGAACCGGGCTCGTTGAAGCGCTAGCCGGAAAGCGGCGGCTGCCACTGATCCTTGATGATCCGCTTTCGTGCCTCGACCCGGAGCGCCAACAGGCGGCATGCCAGATCCTGCGCAGCCTCGGCGCAAGGACCCAGGTGATTCTCCTTACCTCGAACCCCGCCCTCAAGGCCGCAGGTGACGCGACCGCGGAACTCAAATAAATGAAGGGCATATTCATCACCTTCGAGGGGATCGAGGGCTCCGGAAAGTCCACCCAGATCGTCCTGCTCGCAAACTATCTTACCGCGCACAAAAGGTCCGTGACGCTCACCCGGGAGCCGGGCGGAACGGCAATCGGCGATCAGGTGAGAAGGATCCTGCTTGATCCGTCCAATACCATGCTTGTGCCGCGGGCGGAGCTGCTGCTCTATGCGGCGGCGCGTGCGCAACATCTGGAGGAACTGATCAGGCCGGAACTGGAGGCTGGGAAGACGGTCCTGTGCGACCGGTTCTCCGATGCGACGCTCGCCTATCAGGGGTACGGCCGGGGACTGGACCCGGAATTGATCCAGGGGCTCGACCGCATCGTGTCGGAAGGCGTAACGCCTGATCTCACGATCCTGCTCGACATCGACCCGGTCGCTGGACTCTCACGGGCTCGGGGGCGTAACAGCAGCCGCGGGCTCGAGTCGGAGGCGCGGTTCGAAAATGAGGCCATCGCGTTTCATGAGCGCGTCCGGCAGGGGTACCTCACCCGGGCAAAACAGGAGCCTGGCCGTTTTCGCCTGATCGACGCATCACAGACGCCTGATGAGATCCAGAACAAGGTGCGGAAGATCGCGGACGATGCGTTGCGCCTTCGAAGCGTGTAGCTTCCACGCCGTGGTGTCTGGAAATTGAAGAGAGCAAAGTGCGAAATATCGTAGTTCAACGTAAAAGTTGCGATTTCCCCTTTGCATGAACCCATTATGATGTTTGCGACGATCATCGGCCATGAGCGGCCGATAAACATCCTCACGCGGGCCCTGGCGAACAATACGCTTGCCCACGCCTATATCTTTTCCGGTCAGGCGGGCATCGGCAAGAAGCTGGCGGCCTTCGCACTGGCGGCGGCTGTGAACTGCCGGAAGGCGGGTCCCCGAACCGGTTGCGGGGAGTGCCCTTCGTGCCGCAAGATCGCGTCCGGCGGACATCCTGACGTTCACCTGGTGGAGTCGGGAGGCGAGGAGATCAAGATCGACCGCATCCGCGAACTGCAGTCGGACCTTGCGCTCAAGCCTTTCGAAGGCGAGAAAAAAATACTGATCATCGACGGCGCCGAGGAGATGAACGCCGCGTCGGCCAACGCCTTCCTCAAGACGCTCGAGGAGCCGCCGGGAGATGCGCTGATCATCCTCGTCACGTCGATGCCGCAGGGCCTGCTCCCGACGATCCGCTCGCGGTGCCAGGAGATCCGTTTCCTGCCTCTTTCCCGGCAGACGCTGGCCCATGCCCTGATCGAACGGCGCGGGCTCTCCGAAGAGGATGCCTGGCTCCTCGCGGCGCTTGCACAGGGCAGCATGGGGCGCGGGCTGGAGATGGACCTGGAGCAGGAGAAGGCAGCCCGGGAGGAAGCGGCCCTGTTGTGGACCGGCCTGGCTCAGACGAGTCCTGTCGAGCTGTTGTCCCGGGCCGAAACGCTTGCCAAGGACCGGGAGGGGCTCGAACGGATGATCGACATGGGGATCGAGCAGCTCCGGGACGCCCTGGTGCTGCGCGAAACGGGCGACGAAAGGCTTCTCGTGAATGTCCGGGGAAAGATACTTTACGAACAAAGGGCGGAACAGTTCCCGCTGCAGCGGATGTTCCTGGACATGGACCTCTTGACGGGAAGCCGCGTCCTGCTCGATCGCCGGGTGAGCGCGCAGCTCGTCGTTGAGAACCTCTTCATGAAGCTGGGCCGGTGATGACCGTCGTCGCGAACAGCGGTAGCGAGTACTCGGGAAAAAAAGGCTGACCTCTGATCAATGACCGAAAAGACTGAAGATAAGACGATACGAATTGCCGGGGTCCGTTTCCGGGAGAACTGGAAAGTGTACGACTTCGACGCGACCGACGTTGCCGTAGCCGTGGGTGACCGGGTCATTGTCGACTCCGAGCGGGGACCGGGGATTGCCTCGGTCGTGCGCATCAGGAGAACGGAGGCCCCCGCTTCCCCTGAGCCGGCCGCCTCAGCGCCGGCCTCCGTGTTCAAGATGGAGATTCCCGAGGGGATCGAGATCGAGATTGATGGGGAAGAGGACGCCGCCATTGCATCTTCCAAGGCGCCGGACGGCAAGGCAACGCGTAAGGTGCTTCGCAAGGCAACGGAAGCCGACATAGCCCGGGAGCAGAAGAACCGCGAGCGGGAGGCCGAGGCCTTCACCATGGCCCAGGACATGATCGCGGAACGGGAGCTCCCGATGAAGCTGATCCGCGTCGAGTATTCCTTCGACGCCTCCCGGGCCACCTTCTATTTCGTCTCGGAAAACCGGGTCGATTTCCGCGAACTGGTGAAAGACCTGGCCTACAAGCTCAAGAGCAGGATCGAGATGCGCCAGATCGGCGTCCGCGATGTGGCGCGCATGATAGGCGGGTTCGGCCCCTGCGGGCGGGAGCTTTGCTGCTCCTCGTTTCTGAAAAACTTCGAGCCCGTCTCCATCAGGATGGCCAAGAAGCAGGAGATGGTGCTGAACCCGGCCAAGATCTCGGGGGTCTGCGGCAGGCTGCTGTGCTGTCTTTCCTACGAATACGAGATGTACGAAGCGATCAAGAAGGACGCGGCGGACCTGCGCCAGTCGGCCCTGAAGGACAAAAAGGAGGAAGAGGACCGCCGCCTTGCCGAGGAGCGAACGGAGGCTGCGGCCCAGCGGACCGCCGAGGAGAAGAAACGGCAGGAAGAGCGCCGGCCTCAGGAGCAGCGGAGAGAAGCGCAGCGGGAAGGGGGCCAGAAGGCCGGGGGCCGGCCCGAGAAGAAGAAGTACCAGGAAAAGGAAAAGAAAGCCCAGGCAGGCCAGGGCGATCAGGCGCGACAGCGGCAACAGCAGCCGAAACAGGAACGGCAGCAGAAACAGCAGCAGAAACAGCAGAGACAGCAACAGCAGCCGCAGCCACAACAGCAGCAGGACCAGAAGACTGAACAGCTCCAACAGGAAGGCGAGAAGTCAGGCAAGAGAAAAAGGCGCAGGTTCTGGCGCAAAAAGAATAAGAAACAGGGGCCGGGAGACAACAGGCCGCCTCAGGGGCCAGTCGGTTCCTGAGAGCGAATGACAATTGCATAGTGAACAGTGAAGGTTGAACAGCGAAGGCCGACGTAAACCATGAACCACGAAGCGAGCCATCTTCGTGGTGATGTGTTTTCAAGATACGATCACATGTCGAAAAAATTCTACATCACGACGCCCATCTACTACGTCAATGACGTGCCGCACATCGGCCACGCCTACACGACGATCGCCGCCGACACCCTCGCGCGGTATCACCGTCTGCTCGGGGAGCCGGTCTTCTTCCTGACGGGGACCGATGAGCACGGCCAGAAGGTGGAGAAAGCGGCTATAGAACGGGGGCTGACGCCGAAGGCCCATACGGACAGCATGACGGTGAACTTCCGGCGCCTCTGGCAGAAGCTGGAGATCACGAACGACGCCTTCATCCGCACAACCGACCCGGAGCACATCGCGGTTGTGCAGGAGCTGCTGCAGAAGCTCTATGACAAGGGCGAGATCGAGCGGAGGACCTACGAGGGCTGGTACTGCACGCCCGACGAGCGGTTCTGGACCGAAAAGGAGATCGTGGAAGGCAGGTGTCCCGATTGCGGCAGGCCCGTGGAGCGGATCTCGGAGGACAACTATTTCTTCCTCATGAGCAGGTATCAGGGACGGTTGATCGCCCATATCGAGTCCAACCCGAACTACATCCGGCCCGAGAGCAGGCGGAACGAGGTGCTCGGGTTTCTGAAGTCGCAGACGCTCGGAGACCTGTGCATCTCCCGCCCCAAGGCGAGGCTGTCCTGGGGCATCGAGCTGCCCTTTGACCGCGATTTCGTGACCTATGTCTGGTTCGACGCGCTGGTGAACTACTTTTCGGCCACGCGCTACCTGAGCCCGCCTGCTGAAGGCTCCGCCGATCCTGCGAAGCGAGAGGCCTTCTGGTGGCCCGCGGAGCACCATCTCGTCGGCAAGGACATCCTGACCACGCACAGCGTCTACTGGTCCACGATGCTCATGGCGCTCGGGCTGCGGCTTCCGGGCAGCATTTTCGCCCACGGGTGGTGGACCCAGGACGGCAAAAAGATGTCGAAGTCGCTCGGAAATGTCATCGACCCGAACCGGGTCGTGGATGCCTACGGCGCCGACGCCTTCCGGTACTTCGTGCTGCGCGAGGTGCCCTTCGGGCTGGACGGTGACTTCTCGATGGCGACCTTTGTCACGCGCTTCAACACGGAGCTCGCGAACGACCTGGGGAACCTGCTTTCCCGCGTTCTGACCATGATCGGCAAATACTTCGACGGGAGGATCCCGAACGCGGGAACCGGTCAGCCTCTTGACGGGGAGCTGCGCGACAGCGCCGCCGCGATCCCGGCAAGGATCGCCGAAGACCTTGGCGCGCTCGCCTTCATGAAGTACCTGCAGGACGCCTGGGCGCTCGTCAGCCGCGCGAACCGCTACGTGGAGGAAAACGCGCCCTGGACCCTGGCAAAGAACAGGGATCTGGACCGTCTGGGGACCGTTCTCTACAATCTTTCCGAGTCGCTCCGGCTGATCGCCCTCTACCTCTATCCGGTCATGCCGTCGACGTCCCAGAAGGTGTGGGACGCACTCGGACTCGATGGGCGGCTGGCCGCTTGCCGCATGGCCGATGAATGCCAATGGGGGAAACTGGCGGCCGGCATACCGGTCCGGCCCGGCGCGCAGCTTTTCCCGCGGATCGAAACGGAAAAACAGAATGACCGCAGATCAGCACGAATTGACGATGACAGGAAGCAAGAAGGGAAGAAAAGAATGGACACAGGATCAGCAGCGCCGCAGCCGACGCCGCCAAGACCGGATTTGATCGGGATCGAGGACTTCATGAAAGCCGACCTGCGCGTCGGCAGGATCGTCTCGGCCGAGAGGGTCGAAAAGTCGGAGAAGCTCGTGAGGCTCAGGGTCGATATCGGCACGGAAACACGCCAGGTCGTTGCCGGCATCGGCAAGAGCTATGCTCCGGAAGAGTTGCTGGGAAAGTCCGTCGTGATCGTCGCGAACTTGAAACCCGCCAAGCTCATGGGCATCGAGTCCCAGGGCATGCTGCTGGCCGCGAGCAGCGGCGACCTGCTCGCCGTGGCCACCTTCGACCGGGAAACAAAGCCGGGGTCACGAGTAAAATAAAAATCCGTGAGGCGTCAGGCGCAAGGGGCAAGGGAAACACCCGGCACCATCTCACTCCACACGCCTTACTTCTGACGAAGGTTCAAGCCATGCTCATCGACACCCACGCGCACCTCGAAATGCGCGAGTTCAACGACGATCGTGAGGACGTGATCAAACGCGCGCGTGAAACGGGCGTGGAATACATCGTCACCGTCGGCACGACCGTGGAGTCCAGCCGGGACGCGGTCCTGCTCGCGGACAAGTACGACTTCATCTACGCGGCCATCGGCATCCATCCCCACGAAGTCAAGGACATCCTGCACCCCGCCTACGAGATCATCCGGCACTTCGCCCAGCACAAGAAGGTCGTCGCCTACGGAGAGATCGGGCTCGACTACCACTACGAACACTCGCCGCGCTCCGACCAGAAGCGGAAATTCCGGGACATGCTGCGTGAGGCGCGCGAACTCGACCTGCCCGTGATCATCCATGACCGCGAGGCCCACGAGGACGCGCTTCAGATCCTTTCCGAGGAATGGTCGCCGGACCTCGGCGGCGTCATGCACTGCTTCTCGGGAGACGCCGCCATGGCGAAGAGGGTGATCGAGATGGGGTTTGCGATCTCCATCGCCGGGCCGGTCACGTTCCCGAAGGCCGAAGCGCTGCGGGAGGTCGTGCGGCAGGTCCCGATCGAGCACCTGCTGATCGAGACGGACTCGCCGTACCTGGCGCCCCAGCCCGTGCGCGGCAGGCGGAACGAGCCGGCCTTTGTCCGCCATACCGCCGAGGAGATCGCACGGATCAAGGGCCTCACCTTCGACGATGTCGCCCGGATCACGAGCTTCAACGCAATGCAGCTCTTCGGCATCGGAGCGATGCCCGAGCGCGGCAGGATCACGTACCCCATCCGGAACTCGCTCTATCTCAATATCACGAACCGCTGCACCGCGGCCTGCACGTTCTGTGTGCGCTATCATACCGATTTCGTGAAGGGGCACAATCTCCGGCTGCGCGACGAACCGGCCGTGGAAGACCTGGTCAGGGAGATCGGCGATCCTGTGCGCTACGCCGAGATCGTGTTCTGCGGATACGGGGAGCCGCTTCTCCGGCTCGACGTCGTGAAGGCCGTGGCTGCCGAGGTAAAACGGCGCGGCGGACGCGTGCGGATCGATACGAACGGCCACGCCAACCTCATTCACAGGAGAAACGTCCTTCCGGAGCTGGCCGGCCTTGTCGACGCCGTGAGCATCAGCCTGAACGCCCAGAACGCCGAGCTGTACAGCAGGATAAGCCAGCCTCAGTTCGGCATCGAAACCTATGAAGCAGTCAAGGACTTCATCCGCGAAGCCCGGAAGTACATCCCCGATGTGACGGCCACGGTCGTGTCGGCTCCCGGGGTGGACGTCGAGGCCTGCAGGGCGATCGCGGAGGGGCTGGGTGCGAAGTTCCGTGTCCGTGAATACAACGTCGTGGGTTGACCGGGCTCGTTCTTCCCTTGGTGCTATCGTCGTTCAAGCGCCCGTGCCAGTTCGAAGGACGCATCGCTTTAGCGGCCGAAAAAGCGTGGAATGGCGTTCAGGGGTCCTCGAAGGGGTTTTAATGCATTGACTTCGCTCATCGTTTCGGTTAATATTTTTGTGCTCATACCCGCCCCACAATCCCATCAGGAGGCAGTTCCATGGGCAAAATTAGCCGCGCGCTGATCAGTGTTTCCCACAAAGAAGGCATCATCGAGTTCGCCAACGGCATAGCGAAACTCCGCATCGAGATCCTGTCAACGGGCGGCACGGCCAAACTGCTCCGCGACGCGGGCGTCCCGGTCAAGGATGTCTCGGAGTTCACCGGCTTCCCGGAGATGCTCGACGGGAGGGTCAAGACCCTGCACCCCAAGGTGCACGGCGGGATCCTGGGCAGGCGGAACAACCCCGAGCACGCGAGGCAGATGCAGCAGCACGGCATCCAGCCCATCGACCTGGTGGTCGTGAACCTCTACCCCTTCGAGCAGACGGTTGCGAAAGCGGGGTGCACGCTCGAGGATGCGATCGAGAACATCGACATCGGCGGACCGACCATGCTGCGCTCCGCTGCCAAGAATTATACGGACGTCGCCGTCGTGTGTTCCCCGCGAGACTACGGCAGGGTGCTGGCGGAGATCGAGAAGACCGGCGAGGTATCCGCAAGGACGCGCTTCGAGCTCTGCCGTACGGTCTTCCTTCACACGGCCAGATACGACAGCGCGATCTCCGCGTGGCTCGACAGCCAGGTCCCGACCGATGAGAAGACTCGATTCCCGAACATCCTGACGCTGCAGTTCGAGAAGGTGCAGAACCTCCGCTATGGCGAGAACCCGCATCAGGAAGGCGCCTTTTACCGAGAGTTCGGCAGGAAGGAGCCTTCCGTGTCGAGCGCGCGGCAGCTGCACGGCAAGGAGATGTCCTTCAACAACTTTCTCGATGCCAACAGTGCGCTGGAGCTCGTGAAGGAGTTTGACGGAACGGCGGCGGTGATCGTGAAGCACAACAACCCCTGCGGCGCGGCAACGGGGGCCGCGCCCGCCGAGGCCTACCGCAGGGCGCGCGACTGCGACCCGGTCTCGGCCTTCGGCGGCGTGATCGCCTTCAACCACATGGTGGACTTCGAGACCGCGAAGGAGCTGACGTCCACGTTTGTCGAGGTCGTGGTAGCGCCCGAGTTCGCCCCGGATGCGCTCGAGGAGCTCAGGAAGAAAAAGGACGTGCGTCTTCTTGACATAGGGCCGTCCGTGAAAGGCCAGGCCGAGGGCATGGACTTGAAGAAGGTCGTTGGCGGCCTCATCTACCAGGACCGTGACCTGGGCGGGATCGACGACGTCCGGAAGCTTACCGTCGCCACGAAGCGGAAACCCACGGACGATGAATATCAGGCGCTCGCCTTTGCCTGGAAGGTCTGCAAGCACGTGAAGTCGAACGCGATCGTGTTCACGACGAGGGACAGGACCGTCGGGATCGGCGCGGGCCAGATGAGCCGCCTCGATTCGGTCCGCCTTGCCGTGCTGAAGGCGCAGTCCCCGCTCACGGGGACAGTGCTGGCTTCGGACGCATTCTTTCCGTTCCGTGACGGGCTTGACGAGGCCGCGAAAGCGGGGATCACGGCGGTGATCCAGCCCGGCGGCTCCCTCAAGGACGAGGACGTGATCAGGGCCGCCGAAGAACACGGACTGGCCATGGTGATGACCGGCATGAGGCACTTCCGGCATTGATCGATGACGAACAGCCCCGGTCTTTCGGCCGCAGCCGGGCAAGGAGGACGGCGGCTGGCAAGACCTGCGATATCGTGATGAAGAAAACCCTCTCAGTTGCCGCGGCAGCCGTTGTCGTGCTGCTCACCGCGTGCTCCAGGACTGACGAACGCCACGAACCGAACATCCCGGCCGGCGTGGAGCATGGCGCGAAATCCGAAACACCCTACTACTACGGACTGATCGAAGAATACCGGGGGGTCCTGTCCGGTGATCCCGATAATCTTCCCGCTATCGTCGGCCTCGGCAATGCCTACGCAGACAGCGGTGCATGGCAGGAGGCCATCGGGCAGTATGAACATGCTCTGAAGCTGGACCCGCGGAACGCCGACGTGCATACGGACCTGGGAGTAGCCTACCGGAGCCTCGGCATGCCCGATCGCGCGCTTGCGGAGTACCGGAAGGCGCTCGAGTACGAGCCCGGGCATCTCAACGCCCGCTTTTACATGGGCATCGTCTACGCCTACGATTTCAAGAATTATCCGGTGGCCATCCACGTCTGGGAAGAACTGCTGCGGCTCGCGCCGAACCATCCCCAGGCCGACTATATGCGCGCCAACATCATGACATTCAGGAAAACCCTGAAGAAGGGACATCCCTGATGCGCGGACTGTTGATCCTTATCACCTTAATCCTGGTCTATTACGCCCTCAAGGCGGTCTTCCGTTCGGCATTCATCGCCTATCACGAGGAGAACAGCCGGACGGGGCAGCGGCAGCAGGGTGAAGACATGGTCATGGACCCGGAATGCAGGACCTATGTGATCAAGGACCGGGCGGTCACCCGGCGTATCGGAAAGTCCATCCACTTCTTTTGCAGCGAGGAATGCGCCCAGCGGTATGAAGAGGCGCACCGCGGATAATCGACGGAACCAGGCAATGGCAAGGCTCGGCAGAAAAATCCTCTTTTCCCTCAGGCTTCTCCTTTCGCTCCTGCTGCTCAGCTGTCTTTCCCCGGCTCCTGACGCGCCGGCGGCGCGGCCGTCCAATTTTGCCTCCCTCGTTTCCTCGCTCTCGGGGGCGCTCCGGATCGTCATCTGGAAGTCGCAATATACCCTGACGCTGTACAAGGGGGACCGGCCAATCAAGACCTATCGCGCGGTCTTCGGCAAGGGCTTCCAGGACGGGGACAAGCGTCAGGCCGGCGACAAACGCACGCCGGAGGGAGATTTTTTCGTCTGCACCATGAACCCCAGCAAGCGGTTCTACAAGTTTATCGGCCTCAGTTATCCGGGGCTGTCACACGCCGAGCATGGCCTGCAGGAGGGGCTCATCACTGCGCTGCAATACCGCCTGATCAAGAAGGCGCAGGAGGAACGGCAGCCGCCTCCCTGGGATACCAGGCTCGGCGGCGCTATCGGCATCCACGGACGCCTCCTCGACAGCGCTGTCGCCCCCCGGTTCTCGACGGGTATGAACTGGACCGACGGCTGCATCGCGATCGACAACGCCGATGTCGATGAGATCTACAGTGTCCTGTCCCTAGGCACACCCGTGACCATCCTGCCATGAGAAACAAACCACACGCACCTGGCTCTTCGCGCCAAGTCCTCGACAGGCACCGGCAGGACCTTTCACGCTGTGTCAGATGCGGATCGTGCAGCGCGGTCTGCCCCTCCTTCCTGGCGAACCGGGAGGAGTCCCGGTCGCCGCGGGGCCGGATGGCGATGATCAGTGCCGTGCTCGAGGGACGGCTGCCGGTCTCAAAAGTCTACGGGGACCGCCTGGAGACCTGCACGGGCTGCCTTGCCTGTGAGGACGCATGCCCGAGCGGGGTCCCCGTCACGACGATCATCCAGGCAGCCCGGGAGCAGGCCGTGGACGAACGAGGGCCCGGCATCGTGAAGTCGCTGCTGACCCGGATCCTGAGCAATGAGGACGCCCTGCGCGCATCCGCCTGTCTGGCGCCGCTCATGCTGCATTACCGCGTCGCGTCAGTCAGGGGAGGGCCACAGCAAACGCGTCCCCGGCGCATAGTTCAGGCATCGACCGATGCGGAGGAACGCGAACGAAAAGGCAGGGTCGTTTTTTTTTCGGGCTGCGCGATCAATTACCATCAGCCCGGCCTCGGGCAATCCGCGGTCAGTATCCTCAGCAGGATCGGCTACCAGGTAATCATTCCTGACGGGCTGCAATGCTGCGGAAGGCCCCTGCTGTCCCTGGGAGACCGGAAGGCCGCCGGGGAACTGGCGGCGAAGAACGCCGCGCTGCTGGCGGCCGTCCGGGCGGACGCGATCGTGACGGCATGCGCCTCTTGCGCCTTGACTTTTACCCGTGAATACCCTAAACTGCTCGGGCCCGCTGCAACGGTACCCCTGGTGCTGGACCTGCATGGCTTCCTTGCCGCGCAGCGGGGACGCTTCGCGGCAGGCCCCGTGAACAGGACCATCACCTGGCATGACTCGTGCCATCTGGGCAGAGGGCTGGGGCTTGCGAAGACGGCAAGGGAGCTGCTGCGCAGCATCCCGGGGATCAGGCTCGTCGAGATGAGGAACCCGGACCGCTGCTGCGGGTTCGGCGGCGTGATGCGGCTGACGCACCACGGCATCTCCGACGGCATCGCCGATGCGAAGGCCGGAGACATCATCGCGACGAGGGCGGACGCAGTGGTCACGGGGTGCCCCGGCTGCCGCATGCAGATCGCCGACGGGCTCAGGCGCGCCGGATCGGACATCGCGGTCCTTCATACGGTCCAGGTGATCGAGGAGGCGCTTGCAAGTTCGGAGTGACGAGTGAGGAGCGGAGGCGGGCTCAGGCCTGCGTGATTTCAGGGGAGCACCGGAACGGAAAGGGAAAAGCATGAAATTTTTTATCGATACTGCGAACGTGAAAGAGATCCGCGAGGCCGCCAGCCTCGGCGTGGTCGATGGAGTGACCACGAACCCGTCGCTCATCGCGAAGGAGGGCAGGGACTTCAAGCAGGTGATCGCCGAGATCTGCTCGATCGTTGACGGTCCGATCAGCGCCGAGGCCGTCAGTCTCGAGGCTGACAAGATGGTGGCCGAAGGCGTGGAACTGGCGGCGATCCACAAGAACATCATCGTGAAGCTGCCGATGACGAAAGAAGGGCTCAAGGCGACCAGGCTGCTGGCGCAAAAAGGCATCAGGGTGAACATGACCCTGGTGTTCTCTCCCTCCCAGGCCCTGCTCGCGGCAAAGGTGGGGGCCGCCTACGTCAGCCCCTTTGTCGGCAGGCTCGACGACATCAGCCACTACGGCATGGACCTTGTCCGGCAGATCCTCGCTATCTACGAGAATTTCGGCTATGGCACCGAGGTGATCGTGGCCAGCATAAGGAACCCGCTCCATGTGGTGGACGCGGCCGTGGCAGGCGCCCATATCGCCACGATCCCCTTCAGCGTGATCGATCAGCTCGTGAAGCATCCGCTCACGGACATCGGGATCGGGAAGTTCCTGTCGGACTGGAAGAAGCTGGAAAAGAAGAGCTGACAGGGGACACGGAGACGCAGGAAAGAACTACACAGGTTTTTGACCTGTCACCCTGTCTCCCAGTCGAGGTTTAAAAATGCCGATCTATGAATATCACTGCAGCGCATGCGGCGCTGATTTCGAGAAGCTGGTCTTCGGGTCGAACCCCGAGGTCGTCTGCGAAAAATGCGGCTCCCCCGAGGCAGAGAAGCTCATGTCACGCTTCGGGATGGGGAAATCCTCGAGCGCATCGTCGTCAAGCTCTTCGGGCGGCACGGGATGCGGGGGATGCTCGTCCTCGTCCTGTGCGGGGTGCCATTGACGGTTTGAGCACGGCATCCCCGACGAGACCGTTCTCGCACTCCTTCCGCTGATTGCCGTTCCGGGATGCCAGGGTGACCTGATCAGGAAAGTTCGTTCACTGCATCGATCAGGCTCTTGAGCCGGCCGAAGTCCCGCCGGTCGAAATCGACAACCAGCCTCGGCAGTTCGATGAAATCATTGTCCTCGACCTCCGCCGGAAGCGCAACCGACGGAGCGATATCACCCCCCGGCAGCAGAATATCCCGGAACCGCTCCCTGAGCCCCTGGACCGTAGAAACGTCGAGCGCCGACGCGAGCCGGATGACCAGCTTTCCATCCACATACCGCAGGCTGTGATACCGCCGGTAAAAACCCATGATCTTCCCGATCGCTTCGTCCACAGAGCAGACCTGTTCGAACAGCGAAAAATCCGTGGGACTCACATATCCCCGCGAAAGCAGCTCCTCATTCATGAACTTGAACAGCTGAGACCAGTAGGTGCCGCCGGGATCGTCCACGAGCACCAGCGGCAGGGGATTGCGCTTGCCCGTCTGCACGAGCGTGAGCGTTTCCATGGCCTCGTCGAGCGTACCGAAGCCGCCGGGGAACAGGGCGACCGCATCGGCCTCCTTAAGGAACGCGACCTTCCGGTTGAAAAAATACTTGTAGGTGATGAGGCGGGGGTTGCCCTCGATGACGGGGTTGGGCCTCTGTTCGAAGGGCAGCCGGATGTTCACGCCGAAGGAGTACTCCGGGCCGGCGCCTTCATGGGCCGCCTGCATGATGCCCGCGCCTCCGCCGGTGATCACCATGTAGCCGGCTTCCGCCAGTTTTTGCCCGAAGAGCCTGGCCATCTCGTACGTCGGCTCCCCGGGGGCAACGCGAGCCGACCCGAAGACGGTGACCTTGCGCGTGGCCTGGTAGGGGGCGAAGACCTTTGCGGTGAACCGCATCTCCTTCAGCGTGCTGTTCATGAGCTTCAGGCCCGCCGTATCCCCTTCTGCCTCCTGGCCCGCCTTAAGCGCCGCAAGGATCATCTCGCGGACATACTCGGGGCTGTCGATGCCTCCCGCAGCGCTGATCAGCCTTTCGATGGCCTCGTCAACGGGCCCGTTCGTTCTGGTGAAATGCAGTGTCATCATCTGGGTAGTCCTCACGATCCTCAGTGTCATCCGGCCGTTCCGCATTGCCCTTTGTCCCGTATACTATACCATAATTCGCCAAACCCTTTGCCGCCGGGGGTGATTTGTGCAGGAGGTCTTGCTATTTTCCCCGCTTCTCCGGCATAATGTGCCATGCTTCTTGTTTTTCCCCCCACCGCGAAACCCGGCGAGCCTCCGGCAGGCATTGCGAAGCTGGCCGGCGCCGTGAGACAGAACGGCATTCCCTGCGAGCTTCTCGACGCAAACCTCGAAGGTCTCCTGTGGCTTTTGCAGCAGCCCAAGACGGCGTCCGATACCTGGGCCCGCCGCGCGATGAAACAGGTGTCAAGGAATGTTGACGCGCTCAGGGACCCGCAAACCTATCGCTCCCGCGACCGCTATGCGCGGGCGGTCAGCGATGTCAATCGCGTCCTTGCTCTTGCCGGCGCCGGCAAGGGGGTGGTGGTCGGCCTGGCCGATTATCAGGACGAGCGCCTGTCGCCGGTACGGAGCAGTGACCTGCTAGTTGCTGCGGAGCATCCGGAGCGGAACATCTTTTATCCCTATTTTCGGAAGCGGCTGCCAGAGGCCATTGCGGACAGTGAATCGGCACAGCATCGTGCCGGACCCGGCCAGCAGCAGGGGGAAGGCTCCAGGCCGGTGATAGGGTTTTCCCTGAATTATCTGAGCCAGGCACTCTGCACGTTCGCGATGATCGGCTTTCTCAGGAAGGAGGTCCCCAACGCGAGGATCGTCCTAGGCGGCGGGCTCATCACCTCCTGGATGAAAAGGCCGGGCTGGCAAAACCCCTTTGTTGGTCTCGTGGACCATCTCATCGCAGGACCCGGAGAGACGGCCCTGCTCAAATTGTTCGGCGTCGACGCCAGCCACGGCAGCCTCTTCACGCCGGAGTATGGGTCCCTGCCGGTGCGGGAATACCTTTCTCCGGGTTTCGTCCTGCCCTTTTCCGCCGCAGCGGGTTGCTACTGGAACCGCTGTTCCTTCTGCCCCGAGCCGGCTGAGGGCAATCCGTACATACCTCTTTCACCTGACGCGGTCTCTGCCCAGCTCGATATCCTGCTCGCGCACACGGACCCGGTCATGGTTCATCTCCTCGATAACGCGGTCAGTCCCGCGCTCCTGCGGGCGCTGGCGGAAACGCGCCGCGGCGTACCCTGGTATGCATTCGCGCGGATCGGGAGCGATCTCGCGGACCCTGATTTTTGCAGGTCCCTGAAGAGCTCGGGCTGCGGGATGCTGAAACTGGGGCTGGAATCGGGCGACCAGCAGGTGCTCGACAGGATGAAAAAAGGCATCGACCTCGGAACGGCGTCGCGCGTCCTGCAGAACCTCCGTGCAGCCGGGATCGCGACGTACGCCTATCTTCTGTTCGGCACGCCTGCGGAAACGGAACCTGCAGCCCGGAGGACCCTTGAGTTCGTTGTCCGTCACCGGGCAGGGATCACCTTCCTGAACCTCGCCGTCTTCAATATGCCCGCGGGCAGCGCCGAAGCGGCACAGTACGAGACAGCGCCCTTCTCGGACGGGGACCTTTCTCTCTATACGGATTTCCGGCATCCGGCGGGATGGGGCCGGAAGCAGGTGAGGCAGTTCCTCGAAAGCGAATTCAGACGGCATCCGGCGGTGGCGTCCATCCTGAGGAACGACCCGCCCGTCTTTACGTCCAACCACGCCCCGTTCTTTGTCAAGGGCCGAACCGCCCTTGACCCCCCCGGCGGTCAGCATCGCTCTCAGGGATGCGGCGACGGCCCAAAATGTTCTTGAAGAACAGGGCAAATTGTGTTACCGTGCCTCCTCTACGCGGATGCAAGAATCTTGTTGCCGTCCCCGGCAGCAGGCGGGAGGCGGCGGAGAATACATCCTAAGGATCTGCTCCCAGTGTTCAGCGACCAGTATACCCAGGACCTCATCAACAGCATCCTCGACCCGATCATGATCATCGACGGCGACCGTACCATCGCCATGGTAAATGATTCGTTTCTCGCCATGCAGGGCGCCACCCGCGAGGACCTGATCGGAAAAAACTGCTTCACCGTCCTCCACCACGAATGCTTTCCCTGCCGGCTGCCCGACGGGCAATGCCAGCATCACGAAGTGTTTGCATCGGGGAGAGCGATCACCGCGACCCACCGTCACTTCACCCGGGACAACAAGGAGATCATCTGCGAACTGACCGCATCGCCGGTCCGCGATCAGGACGGCAGGGTGATCAGGATGATCGAAGTGATACGCGACGTAACGGAGGAGCGCCATCTGCAGGAGGCGACCCGCCGGTCGGCGGAATTCCTCGCAAGCGTCCTGGAGGGCATCGGCGCGGGCGTGGTGGTCGTGGACCGGGAGTACCGCATCCTGATCGCGAACAAGGGCTACCTTGAACAGGTCGGGAAAAAGGCGAATGATGTGGTCGGCAGGCACTGCTTTGAGGTTTCCCACCGCTTCAGCGCTCCCTGCAGCGGGCAGGGCCACGATTGCCCGGTCAAGGCCGTGTTCGAGACGGGCGCGGCGTCGCAGGCGCTCCATACGCACTATGACGACCAGGACCGGAACGTCTATGTCGAGTGCCACGCTTATCCCATCCTGGACGGAGCCGGCAGAGTCGTCAGGGCGATCGAGACCCTGAACGACGTTACGGACCGCGTGCTGCTCGAGCAGCAGCTGAAGGAATCCGAGGAGAAGTACCGCGATCTCTACGACAACGCGCCCGACGGCTACTATTCCCTCGCGGGGAACGGTCTCATCGTCGAGGTCAACCAGACGTTCCTGAACATGCTCGGGTACAGCCGCGAGGACGTCGTGGGAAAGCTGTTCATCGAGGACCTGCTGTCAAAGGAGAGCGCCGCGATATGCCTCAAGCTGTTCCCGGAATTCAAGCAATCGGGCCGGATCACGAACATCGAGCTCACCATGGCGAGGAAGGACGGGTCGCTGCTGCCCGTGACGATGACTGCCACCGCCATCGTGGACGCGGAGGGGCGGTTCGTGAAGAGCCGCTCCGTGATCCGCGACATCACGGACCGCAGGCAAGCTGACGAGGAAAAGAGAAAGCTCCAGGGGCAGCTCTTCCAGTCGCAGAAGCTCGAAGCGCTCGGCACGCTCGCGAGCGGCATCGCCCACGACTTCAACAACCTCCTGGCGTCCATCCTCGGGTATGCGTCGCTGGCAAAAGCGGACCTGCCCGAGGGCGACCCCGTGCACGAGCATGTTTCCATCATCGAAACGGCGTCGCTCCGCGCGTCGGAGCTCACCCAGCAGCTGCTCGCCTTCGCGAAGGGGGGGAAATATGACCCGAGGCCGAATGACGTCAACACGGTCGTGCGCGAGGTGGCGACGCTCCTTTCCCGGACCATCGGCAAGAACATTGCCATCGAGGTAAGGGCCTCCGAGGACCTCCGCCCGGCGCTGTGCGACGCGGGCCAGATCCAGCAGGCGGTCCTGAACATGTGCATCAACGGCCGCGACGCGATGCCCGATGGCGGTACGCTCACGATCACGACAAGGAACGAGCATCTCAACGTCAGGGACGTTCAGTCCTACGTCGAGGCTACTCCCGGCGACTACGTGCTGGTCACGGTGTCCGACACCGGCGTCGGCATGGACCGAAAGACGAGGGATCACATCTTCGATCCCTTCTTTACGACGAAGAGCAGGGGGACGGGCCTCGGGCTGTCGCTTGCCTATGGCATCGTCAGGAAGCACAATGGGTTCATCCAGGTCCGCAGCGAACCGGGCGCGGGCTCGGATTTTCTGGTGTATCTGCCCGCCAGCACAGCGGGAGAGCCGCGACCGGGGAAAAAAGAGATCGGCGACCTGCGGAGGGGGACCGAGACCGTGCTGGTCGTGGACGACGAGCCGTCGATCACGGACCTTGCCAGAGAGATCCTGCGGCGCTATGGTTACCATGTCCTGACCGCGGCTTCGGGCGACGAGGCTGTCAGCATGTATGAAAGTCGGGCGCAGGAGATCGCCGTGGTGATCCTGGACATGGTCATGCCCGGCATGGACGGCAGGGCAGTTTTCCGCCGCCTCCGCGAGATCGATCCCGCGGTGAAGGTGATCGCGTCAAGCGGCTACAGCCATGAGCGGGACGCCGACGAGCTCCTGAAGCAGGGATCGGCCGGCTTCGTACAGAAGCCCTACCGGATCGCCGAGCTGGTCAGGGTCGTCGGCAACGTGGTGGAGGGAAATGAGATTACGGGCCGCCGATCGCCGGATGGGGATTGAACAATGAGAAACGCCCCCAAAACGACCGGGAGCGTTTCTTCGTGAGAGAAGGGTACAGGTACGGTCAGGTCAGGGATTCTGAAGCCTGGCGGCCTTCACCACATGCTTTAGCAGCACGCGCGTCGTGACGGTGCCGACCCCGCCGGGAACGGGAGTGATGGCTCCGGCCACGTCCTTTGCCGGCTCGGTGTCCACATCGCCGAAGAGCTTGTCGCCTTCCACATTGATACCCACGTCCATGACGGTCGCGCCGGGCTTGATAAAGTCCGGCGTTATCATTTTCGCCTTGCCGATGGCCGCCACGAGAATGTCCGCCCTCCGGCAAACGCCGGGCAGGTCCTGCGTCTTCGAGTGGCATACGGTCACGGTGGCGTTCTCGCCGAGGAGCAGCATCGACAGGGGCTTGCCCACGACCATGGAGCGGCCGATGACCACGGCCTCCCTGCCGCTCATCGGCACCTGGTAGAAGCGGAGGATCTCCATCACCGCCTGGGGTGTGGCAGGCGGGAAGCCGGTCATGTCTCCTGCCATGATCTTGCCGGCATTGACCGGGTTGAAGCAGTCCACGTCCTTTTCGGGCGAGAGGATGTACTTCACCACATCCTCCCTGATCTGCTTCGGGAACGGCCTCATCACGATGATGCCGTGGATGTTCCGGTCCGCGTTCCTCTGTTTCAGGACGCCCACGAATCCGTCCTGGCTCGTCGTGCCCGGCAGCTGCTCGATGTCGCAGGCGATGCCGTTCTTCTCGGCCATCTTCTTGGCGCTGTTCGCGTATGCCAGCGAATCCGCCGCGTCGCCCACGATCATGATCTTGAGCGCGGGATTGACGCCCTTCGCCTTGAGCTCCTGGACCTCCTTCTGGATGTCCTGGTCCATCTTCTGTGCAACTTCTTTTCCCGTCAACAGTTTTGCCGGCATGAATGACTCCCTTATTAAGAAGAATTTACCGCAGAGGACGCAGAGATCGCCCAGAAAATGCCAGGTTCCTGCTTCCGCAGGAATGACGATTTTTCATATCGCGCTCTGAAATCCACAAGCCGCAATTGCCCTAACCCATCTTCCGATAGGTCGTTTCCATTACGCTCTTTTCGAGCGCGGCCACCTGCCTGAGCACGTCCTGCATTCGCGTCCAGGTCTCTTTGTTGTACGCATCGTCCCTGATGCTGTTCACGTTGATCTTCACGTTCAGCGCGGCGCTCTGGGCGCAGGCCTGGGCCAGGAGCACCGCGACGCCCGCGTCGCTCACGGCCCCCACATTCCCGATATCCGCGGCACGTTCCGCCAGTTTCGCCACGTCGAGCGCCTTGAGCCCGATCTCGAAGGGCACCTGGCATGCTTTCTTGAGCGCTTCCTGCATCTTCACCGCGCGGGCCGCCTTTTCCGCATCGGTGTTCTTCGGCATCTTATACACCTCGGACAGGGCGCCGTATGCCTCGGTGTCTTTCTGGATGAAGTCCTGCATCCCGGTCCTGACCATTTCCGATTCTTTCAGCAGCGCTTCGATCCGGGGCTGTACGTCCTTGTATTTCTCCTTGCCGAGAGTGAGGTTGGCCACCATGCTGACGAGGGCGGCGCCAAGCGCGCCTGTGAGCGCGGCCACGCTGCCTCCGCCGGGTTCGGGCGACTTGCTCGCCAATTTGTCCGTAAAATGCCTCAAGGGCTGGTCGATGTACATGGTTCGAAGTGTCCTCCTGGAATTCGATTTGGAGTTCAAAGATAATAAAATTGTCCTTTATTGTCAATAAGAAAATAGCTCCGGCTCAAGCATGCATGAGCGGCAGAACCTGAGGGCGTCCTCGTCCCCCTCCCGCTTCTGTTGACGGAGAGGAAAATCAGGGTTATAGTCGTGACATGGATAAGTCATTCGATACACGGACGACTGCAGAGTTGGAAGCGGAACTCAGGAAGCTCAAGGACAATCTCTGCGACCTGGAAGACATGCACACCTTCACGTTCGTCAAGACCTCGGTCCACATCGGGGCGGAAAAAGCGCAGAACCTGCAGGAAGAGTTCGAGCGGGAGTGCCGCATGTTCAATGAACAAATCGCGGAGATCGAAACCCTTCTCAAGAACCGTGGCGCGCAGTGACCGCTGTGACTGCCCCGCCGCATTCGGGGTATTCTGCTCCGGGCTGACAGGAACTCTGACCGCAGTCCCCGCATCCTCCGCGGTGTTGATCACAGCGATAGAGGCGAATTGCCGGGCTTCGGTGCAGCGGGCGGACAAGCTTCTGCGAACTTGCTCCCCTCTATCACATCATTTAGGCACGCATGGTAACCCTTCTATAACCAATGGCCTGCGGCTATCTCTCCTCCATTTGGAATCTTATCATAGTTACTTTTAGTATCTTCATGTAACACGCCTGATTACCGTCGGTTACAATGCGGAAAAGAAATAGCATAAGGAACGCTGCGCTTTGGCTGAGAGGAGGAAATTTATTTCTTTCAAGTATATATCTGCAGCTTTAGTTTTTTGTAAATTCTGATTTCATAAATCCCGTGCTTTTGTGACGCTTAAATGGTTCCATCAACAAAGAGGGCAAAACAATATTGAAATAACAAGACTTATGAAGTCACGTGCCGGCCTTGTCGGCTGCCCTCGATGACCGCGATCCTCTATCAGAGTTTCATACCTGTGCTCAGCGGTCCCTGTACTCCGCAAACCGCCCCTCTTCTGGCCGGGGATGCCTGTTTTTTTAGCAACTTGGTATTTATCTTGCTAATTCTGAATACATGAAGCAGGCAGTGAAGCCGAACAACCACAATTTGATCATGGAAGACGTGATCGCCTTCCTCGGTAAGGTGCCTCCCTTCCAGTTCCTTGAAGAAGAGAACCTGCAGGCTGTCGCCAGGAACCTGTCCATGGAGTTCTACCCGCGCGGCATGGTGATCCTGAAACAGGATGGTCTGCCGAGCGATTCTCTCCGGATCATCAAGAAGGGCGGCGTCAAGGTCTCGATGACCTCCGAGGACGGCGACGAGGTGGTCATCGACTACCGCGGGGAGGGAGACACCTTCGGCTTCCTGTCCATGGTCGGGAAGGACCGCATCCGCTCCAATGTCGTGGCAGTGGAAGACACGATCTGTTATCTCCTCGGCCAGGAGATGGTCCTGAAGCTCCTGGACTCGAACCTCGTTTTTACCGAATATTTCCTGAAGTCGCACATCACGAAGTACATCGACCGGACCTACCGGGAGATGCAGGACAAAAGCATGTTCTACGGCGGGAGCGACCGGCTGCTGTTCACGACACGGGTCGGGGACATGGCCATCAAGGACGTGGTCTCGACCGGAGAGGACACCCCGATCCGGGAAGCGGCCCAGATCATGACCGAGAACCGTATCAGCTCTCTCATCATCGTGGACCGGAACGATCTGCCCGCCGGCATCGTAACGGACCGCGATCTCCGGGAAAAAGTCGTCGCCCGCGGCCGCAGCGTACAGGAGCCGGTCAAGGGCATCATGACGACGACCCTCATCCGCGTCGATGCCCGCGACTACTGCTTCGAGGCCGTTCTCCGGATGCTCAAGTACAACATCCATCACATCATGGTCATCAAGGACGGCAGGCTTTTCGGCGTGGTCACGAACCATGACCTGATGCTCCTGCAGGGCACCTCGCCGCTGTCGCTCACGAAGGACATCGAGAGCCAGCAGACCATCGAGGGGCTGGTCCCGGTCTCGAAGAAGATCAATAATATTGTCGGACTCCTGCTCAAGGAGGGCGGCAAGGCCAGCAATATCACCAAGGTGATCACCGAGATCAATGACCGGCTGGTCCGCAAGGTGATCGAGGTCGTCGAACGGAAGATGGGGAGACCGCCGCTCGCGTTCTGCTGGATCGTGTTCGGGAGCGAGGGCCGCAAGGAGCAGACGTTCAAGACCGACCAGGACAACGCCCTAGTCTACGCCGACCCGACGACGGAAGCCGAGGCCGAGACGGCCCGGAAATACTTCGCGTCCTTTGCCGGGCAGGTGCGCGACGGACTGCTGCAGTGCGGGTTCCCTCCGTGCCCCGCCAACTACATGGCCAGTAACCCGCAGTGGAACCAGCCGGTCAGGACGTGGAAAAAATATTTTTCGACCTGGGTCGCGACGCCGACGGCGGAGGCGGTCCTCAACTCCGTGGCCTTTTTCGACTTCCGTCCCATGTGCGGTGACGCGCTTTTGGCAGAGCAGCTGCGGGACCACCTGCATGCCGTGCTGCAGGACCAGAAGGTGTTCCTCGGCTACCTCGCCAACATGGCGATCAAGAACTCGCCGCCCATCGGCTTCCTCAAGTCCTTCGTGGTGGAGAAGGGCGGCGAGCACAAGGACGAGCTGAACCTGAAGATCAAGGGCATCGCGCCGCTGGTGGACATTCTGAGGCTTTTTGCGCTTGAGCGCGGGGTGCGCGAGACCTCGACGCTGGAGCGGCTCGAGGTCCTGCGCACGAAGCACACCATTGTCCAGGAATATGCCGATGATCTCGAGCAGGCCTTCGAGTTCATCATGCTGCTCCGCATCCATCATCAGTACGCTCAGATCAGCTCGGGCGAGACGCCGGACAACTTCATCAACCCGAACCGGCTGAGCAACCTGGAAAAACGGTCGATCAAGGAGGCGTTCCAGCTGGTCGCGAAGATCCAGGACACGATCATCGAGCGGTACAAGTCGCTGATCTGGTAACGTGAGCCCCCATGGGGTGAAGCGTAGGGTGAACAACGTGATGCTGCTCCGTTGATGCCTCGGGTTTCTAATGGGGTTCTTCATTGTTCAGCATATTCGGAAGGAAACGGAAGTTCCCCGGGATCGATCTGCATGCCGCGATCGCCGAGTCCCGCTATGTGGTAATCGACACGGAGCTGACCGGCCTGGATGAGAAAAGGGACGCCATCGTTTCACTCGGCGCGGTCCGCATGACCGGCGGGGTCATTGAACTGGGCACTGCGTTCCACCAACTGGTCAGCCCGGGAAGCAAGCTGACGTCCGACAGCGTGGTCATTCATGAAATTACCCCGTCGGACCTGGAGGCGCAGCCGGCCATCGACGCTGCGCTGGGGGCTTTTCTCGAGTTCTGCGGCAGCGATGTCCTGGTCGGCCATTTCATCTCCATAGACCTTGCCTTTCTGAACCGGGAGATGAAAAGGACGCTCGGGAGAGAGCTGGCCAATCCGGCCGTGGATACCTTCAGCATGTACGAGTGGCTGCGGAAGCGGAGCAAGTCCCGCGAGTGTTTTGCCACACCGCTCGCCGGATACCGGCTGTATGACCTGGCGAAATGCTTCGACGTCCCGGTCGGCAACGCTCACAACGCCATGATGGACGCCTTTACGACGGCCCAGCTCTTTCAGCGGTTCCTGCCGCTCGCAGCAGAGTCCGGGGCCGTTGACATTGATGATCTTTTGCAATTAGGAACGCCATTCAAGGGGGGTGATAACTTCAGACTGACGAACGAATTCGGCAATTTTTAGATCGTGATGCTCATTCTATTAGCAAGGGAGGAAGAAACATGGCTAAGGTGAAGAAAGAAGACATCTTGAATGACCCGGATTTCATGCGGTTGACCGGCCAGAAGGACACCATCTCGCTCATTCTGACGATCCTGGAGCTGGTGCTGTATTTCGGGTTCATCTACCTCGTCGCGGAAGGCAAGGGCTTTCTCTCGCAGAAGATGAGTGAAGGCGGCGCGGCGACGATCGGGATACCGATCGCGGTCGGGACGATCCTGCTGTCATGGGTATTCACCGGGATCTACATCTGGTGGGCAAACGCGAAATACGACGAAATGGTCAAAAGAGTCGTAGAAAAGGTAGGAGGATAACATGCACCAGACGATCATTGGACAGGCTAACCCCGTTGCAATCATGTTCTTTGTCGCGTTCGTTGTTTCCACCCTGTTGATAACGTGGTGGGCGGCAAAACGGACAAGGACCACAAAAGATTTCTATGCGGCCGGCAGGAGTATCACCGGGTTCCAGAACGGGCTCGCCCTCGCGGGAGACTACATGAGCGCCGCATCGTTTCTCGGCATCGCCGGCCTCGTGTCCACCAAGGGCTATGACGGCCTCATCTATTCCGTGGGCTGGCTCGTGGGATGGCCCATCATCATGTTCCTGATCTCCGAGCCGCTCCGCAACCTCGGCAAGTACACCTTTGCCGACGTCGTGGCGTTCCGGCTCCGGCAGCGGCCCATTCGCGCCGCTGCAGCCGCGGGATCGCTCGTCGTCGTCCTCACCTACCTGATCGCCCAGATGGTGGGCGCCGGAACCCTGATCAAGCTCATGTTCGGCCTGCCCTTCGAGCTCGCGATCGTCATAACCGGCGCGCTCATGATCTCCTATGTTCTCTTCGGCGGCATGATCGCGACGACATGGGTCCAGATCATCAAGGCCGGCCTGCTGCTGGGAGGCGCCACGATCCTCGTGATCATGACGCTCGCCAAGTTCGGGTTCAGCTACGGCGAGCTCTTCCGCCAGGCGTCTACTGCCACGCCGGCGGGGCAAAAGTTTCTCGAGCCGGGAGGCCTGATCACCAGCCCGCTGGAAGCCTTCTCCCTCGGTCTTGCGTTGATGTTCGGCACCGCCGGTCTTCCGCACATCCTGATGCGGTTCTACACCGTGCCTGACGCAAAGGCGGCTCGCAAGTCCGTGTTCTACGCGACCGGGTTCATCGGCTACTTCTATATCCTGACCGTGACCATCGGCTTCGGCGCGGCTGTGCTCGTGGGCCAGAAGGTGATCATGGGCATCGACAAGGGCGGCAACATGGCAGGCCCGCTCCTGGCCGAGGCGCTGGGAGGGAACATCTTCCTGGGCTTCCTGTCGGCCGTGGCCTTTGCCACGATCCTCGCCGTGGTCTCCGGGCTCACGCTGGCCGGCGCTTCGGCCCTTTCCCACGATTTGTACGTGGGCGTGATCCGTCGCGGCGTCGCGAACGAGAAGGAAGAGGTGAAGGTCGCCAAGATCGCGACCGTAGGCCTCGGTGCCTTCGCGATCCTTCTGGGCATCCTGTTCAAGGGCCAGAACGTCGCCTTCCTGGTCGGCCTGACGTTCGCCATCGCGGCGAGCGCGAACTTCCCGGCACTGCTCATGTCGATCATGTGGAAGAAGTTCACGACGGGAGGGGCGGTGATGAGCATCTATACCGGCCTTATAATAGCGACGGTGCTTATCATATTGAGCCCGACGGTGTGGATCGATATCGTAAAGAAGGACGAGGTTGCAAAGGTGAACGCGCAGATCAAGGAGATCGATGCTGCCTCTGCCGCCATTGACCCTCAGATCGCGGGCCTGCAGAAGCAGATGGTTGGCGCCGATGTGATCGCGAAGCTCAACAAGAAGCAAAGACCCGCTGCTGAGAAGAAGAACGCAGACCTCCAGGCGTCCGTGACCGCGAAAACTGCCGAGAAGGACGCGCTGGCAGCGAAGAAAAAGGACGCAAACGCCACCATGCCGAAGGCCATCTTCCCCATGAAGAATCCGGGCATCTTCTCCATGGGGGCCGCGTTCCTGATCGGCATTCTCGTCTCCCTCATGTCGCCGGATAAGGAGGCTCAGGAGAAGTTCGACGGCGAGAGAGTCAGGGAGTACGTGGGCATCGGCGCGGAATAGCGGCACCGAGCGCAGCGCTGCGGGCTTCAAGATCATACAGTGAACCAGTGAGCGGCCGATGCTGCTCACCGGTTCACTTCTTTTGTTTCCAGGGCAGAGCCGTTGTAGGGGCAGGTTTCGTGCCTGCCCCGGTCTAAAGGGCAGCCACGAGGGTTGCCCCTACCACGGGTATCGAAAGAGGAGGATAAAAAGAATGGGAAAGGAAAAAATCGAAGTCCTCTCGACGGAAAAGAGGACGTTCCCCCCGTCCAAGGAATTCAGCAAAAAAGCTTGGATCAAAAGCATCACGGATTACGAGGCGATCTACAGGAGGTCGGTCGATCAGCCGGAAAAGTTCTGGGGCGAGATGGCCGAACAAAACCTGACATGGTTCAAGAAATGGGACAAGGTCCTGGACTACGACTTCCACAAGCCCTACATCAAGTGGTTCGTCGGAGGGAAGCTCAATGTTTCGGTGAATTGCCTGGACCGCTACATCAACACGCCGACGCGCAACAAGGCGGCCATCATCTGGGAGGCGGACGGCGGTGAGTACCGGACCTACACCTACCAGCAGCTGTATACCGAGGTTAACAAGTTTGCAAACGTCCTGAAGAAAAAAGGCGTCAAGAAGGGAGACCGGGTAACGATCTATCTCCCCATGATCCCCGAGCTTCCGATCTCCATGCTTGCCTGCGCCCGGATCGGCGCGATCCATAGCATTGTCTTCGGCGGGTTTTCCGCAAAGTCGCTCATGGACCGCATTCAGGACTGCGAGTCCACGATGCTCATCACGGCCGACGAAGGCGTGCGCGGCGGCCGCTTCGTGGCCATGAAAGCCAACGCGGACGAGGCCCTGAACGAATGCCCCAAGGTCAAGGACGTCATCGTGGTGCAGCATGCCAAGACCAAGAAGACCAGCATGGAGCCGAACAGGGACACGTGGTGGCACGAGGAAATGAACGCTCCCGACATCGGCCTGTACTGCGAGCCCGAGAAGATGGATGCGGAAGACCCGCTCTTCATTCTCTATACATCAGGTTCCACGGGCAAGCCGAAAGGCGTTCTCCACACGACGGCAGGCTACCTGCTGTATACGAACCTCACCTTCAAGTGGATCTTCGACTATCACGATGAGGACATCCATTTCTGCACAGCCGATATCGGCTGGGTAACCGGCCACAGCTATATCGTGTACGGCCCGCTCTCCGCAGGCGCAACGAGCCTGATGTTCGAAGGCATCCCGACCTACCCGAACCCGGGCAGGTTCTGGGACATCGTGGACAAGCACCGGGTGAATATTTTCTACACAGCGCCGACGGCCATCCGGGCGCTCATGAAAGAAGGCGAGAAGTGGGTGGCCAGTCACGACCTTTCGTCGATCAAGGTCCTGGGCACCGTGGGAGAGCCGATCAACCCCGAGGCATGGATGTGGTATCATAAAAACATCGGCAAGGAAAAGGTACCCATCGTGGATACGTGGTGGCAGACCGAAACCGGCGGGATCCTGATTACGGGGCTTCCGGGGGCCATAATCGCCAAGCCAGGATCGGCGACGAAACCATTTCCGGGGCTCGTGCCGCAAGTGGTCAAAGAAGACGGATCACCGGCTGGGCCAAACGAGGGCGGCTACCTGTGCATCAATAAGCCGTGGCCGGGCATGCTCCGCGGCACCTACGGTGATCCCGAGAACAAGCGCATCAAGGAAGTCTACTTCAGCAGGTTCCCGGGCAAGTACTTCACGGGCGACGGCGCGCGTTTTGACGAGGACGGCGATTACTGGCTGATGGGCCGCGTAGACGACGTTATCAACGTGTCCGGTCATCGGCTGGGCACGGCAGAGGTCGAGTCCGCGCTGGTGAGCCATCCTGCTGTTGCCGAAGCCGCCGTGGTCGGGTATCCGCATGACATCAAGGGAGAAGGGATCTACGTGTACGTGACCCTGAAGGACGGCCAGCAACCGTCCGATGACCTGAAAAAGATCCTCTCCGGCCATGTCCGCTCGGTCATCGGACCGATCGCCACTCCGGATAAACTCCAGTTCGCACCCGGACTTCCGAAGACCCGAAGCGGCAAGATCATGCGCCGCATCCTCCGGAAGATCGCGCACAACCAGGTTGATGAACTTGGCGATACTTCGACGCTTGCCGATCCGAGTGTCGTCGATAGCCTCGTCAAGAACCGGGTGTAGGAGAGATCGGAAAGAAGAGGCTCTGTTCGACCGAAATCGGGAGCCCATGTGCCGTCGCCAAGACAGCACATGGGCTTTTTTTCTTGCTCTTCGCCGATTCGGGCAATTTCTGCTAAAATAAAAACCGGAGGTAGAGCAGACATGAAAAAGCTCACACTGTTCCTCGCCGTGGCGTTTTTCGCGGTTACCGCCGCAGCCCAGGAAAAACGATTTGACGTACCGCTCGAGGACTCCCCCTCGCTCGGTCCGGCCAGCGCTCCCGTCACCATCATCGAGTTCATCGACTTCCAGTGACCGCACTGCGTGGCGGCCGGTCCGACCGTCAGGAAGATCATGGATACCTATCAGGGCAGGATAAGGCTCGTGATCAAGAACTATCCCTACCAGTACCGGGATTACTCGCACATCGCGGCGGAGGCGTCGCTGGCGGCCCGGGACCAGGGGAAGTACTGGGAGATGCATGACCTCCTGATCAGGCGCTCGCCCAGGCTTGACCGATCGAGCCTGATCGGATACGCGAAGGAACTCGGGCTGGACGTCGTCAAGTTCACTGATTCCCTCGACAAGCGAAAGCATGCGTCCGAGATCGAGCGTGACAAGGCGCTGGCAGTCAGGATGGACCTGTACAACACGCCGACCTTCTTCATCAACGGCAGGGAAGTCGTGGGTGAACGGCCGTTCGGGTATTTTAAGAAGCTCATCGACGAGGAACTGAAGGGAAAGAATTGAGTTAAGGGTTGAGAGTTCGGAGTCGGAACAAAAGCCTCATCTCCCAAGGGGAGAGGGCTGGGGCAAGGGGACAAGAGGTCACGATGCGGAGAATGATGAACATGTTATACCGTTTAATGACGGCAATAGCGTTTGTTGGGTTGATGACAATTTCCGTGGCCGCTTCCGCCGGCGCTTTGGCTCCCATGACACCCGTTCCGGTGCCAGAGCAGAACCCCCAGACGCCGGAAAAGATCGAACTGGGCAAGAAGCTGTTCTTCGACCGCCGGCTTTCCGGTGACGGGACCATGAGCTGCGTGACCTGCCACGACCCGGAGCACGCCTTCACTGACGGACTCGACATCTCGCTCAGCTACCCCACGACCAGGAACTGGCGGAACGCGCCGACGCTCCTGAACGTGGGCTTTCAGAAATACCTGTTCCACGACGGCAGGGCGCTCACGCTGGAGGACCAGGCGCTGTTCCCGATGATGTCGGCCTTCGAGATGAACAGGAACCTCGATTTCGCCGAGGAGGTGATCCGCTCGGTCCCGGAGTACGTCGAGGCCTTCCGGAAGGTCTTCAATGCCGAACCCAGCCGGGAGCGAATGGCCATGGCAATCGCTGCATTCGAGCGGACGCTCATCTCGCGGAACACCCCGCTGGAGCGCTTCCTGAAGGGGGACAAGAAGGCGCTCTCGGATGAAGCGAAAAAAGGCCTGGTGATCTTCACACAGAAAGGGAAATGCATCGACTGTCATTTTGGCGTGAGCCTGTCGGACGACGCGTTTCACGCTCTTCAGGTGCCCGAGAACCCCGAGCACCAGTCCGACCCGCGGATCGCGGTCACCCGGCGCTTTGTCGCGAAGGTCTATCATTTCGAAGATTACCGGACGCTGACCGAGGACCCCGGCAGGTACCTCATCACGAAGGACCGGAAGGACTGGAAGGCCTTCCGCACGCCGACGCTGCTTGACATAGCCGCGACCGGGCCCTACATGCACAACGGCATCTTCGCGTCGCTCGACGAGGTGATCGATTTTTTCGATAGGGGCGGAGGCAAGGGGAACACGGCGCTGAAGCCGCTGAGATTGACGGACAAGGAGAAGCGCTCTCTGAAAACGTTCCTCGTTGAGGCCCTTTCCGGAGAGCCGTCCCCCTTCGAATACCCTAAGATACCGTAAACCTGGCTGGTACCGGGGAACAGCCCTGACCGGAAAATGGAGATCGTAAATTGAACATGTACGAGGTATTGATCATGTCCGGAGGTTTTCTATCTATCTCGGAGGAGTTTACTCATGAAGGAAATTGAGGACATCATCCGGGAAAAGCCGCATCTCGCGGACCCCTTCCGCTTCTATGAAAAGACACTGGAATTCATCGCGTCTGTGAACGGAACGGCCGCCTCCGCGGGCGCGGACCAGGGCGCCTATGCCCGCGAACAGGCGCCCGTCATCTTTGCGCGTTTCTCAGCACTGCTTGGTCTGCCGGAAGGGGTCCTTACGCCGCTGTTGCAGGCCCTGGAGGTGGGGGAAATCGATTTCGCGAGACTGCCGCATGGCGAGGTCCCGGCCTTTTCGCTTCCCTATGACGAGGACGACCTGTTCATGATGCTCTATCTGCTGAGCAGGCCCTGGTTTCTTGCCCTGCGGGGGAAGACCCGCCTTGATGAAAGGGTCTGGGAGGAGGGGAGATGCCCCGTCTGTCATGCCCGTCCGGCCGTAACCGGGGCAACGGAGGCCGGACGGCGCACAGCCTTCTGCTCGTTCTGCAGGACCACGGGATACGCCGTCTCTACCGGTTGCCCGGTCTGCCTTTCCGAAGACGGGTCAAAACAGAGCGTTTTCCGCTTCGAGGGCGAGGACGGTTTCAGTATCTTGACCTGCGATCATTGCCGATCCTATGTGAAGATAATCGATGCGGCGATGTTGTCGCGCTGGTCAGCCGAGATTGCAGACATCGCCAGCCTGCCGCTCGACATTCGCGCGCAGGAAAAGGGGTATATGCGCCGGGCCCCGAACCCGATCGGCATTCGGAAGATCACGACGCGGGGCTAGGGCCTTCCGGGCCCGCCGGGGAGGTTCGCCGTGCGCGGACCCTACCGCATCAGCTGGTCGACCCACTGGACGAGTTCAATTTTTTCCTTGGGCGCGCCGTCCATGCGCGCGACCTGGGTCCCGTTCTTGAACAGGATAAAGGTCGGCGTTGCCTTGACCATGAAGCGCCTCTGGAGGTCCGGCTCCAGGTCAATATCGA
>Ga0335079_10000587_pt1 | contig 41954 bp, 31 predicted proteins | sample Lox_Sample_33_FD_206719 | JGI IMG/M metagenome (GOLD analysis project Ga0335079, IMG submission 206719) | Soil microbial communities from Loxahatchee National Wildlife Refuge, Florida, United States - Lox_Sample_3.3 | ecosystem: Environmental > Terrestrial > Soil > Wetlands | place: USA...
GCCCAGGATCTTGATGAGGCGCCGCTCGAGGAGGGCCTTCACCACCGCGCCCGAGTCGACTCCCCTCACCTCCTCGATCTCCGGCCTCGTCACCGGCTGGCGATAGGCGACGATGGCGAGCGTCTCCAAGGCCGCCCGGGTGAGCCGCTGCGGCTTGACCCGGAGGAAGCGGCGCGCGAACTCAGCAGTGTCCGGCGCGGTGCGCAGCTGCCACCCTCCTGCCACCTCGTGCAGCACGATGCCGCAAACCCCCTCGCGGTAGTGGCCGGCGAGGTCCTCGAAGATCTTCTTCACCCGGTCGCGCTCCAGCCCGGTCGTCTGGCGCACCTCCTCGCAGCTGAGGGGCCGCTCGGCGAGGAAGAGCAGCGCTTCCACGATGGCCCGGGCCCGCTCCGCCGAGATGCGCCTCGCCTGGGCGGCGAGCTTCTCGAAGGGCTCGTCTCGCTCGGCCCCCGCCTCCGGCAAGTCGATGGAGGCGGCCTCCACCTCGTCGAGGGAGGGGTCGGCCTTCGCCTCCTCCGCCGACTGCAGGTCCCGCAGCTCCTCCGGCGACGGGCCGGGCCCGGGCCCCTGGTTCTCGGTCATCGGTACTCCTCCACCCCTTCCGGCCCCGAGAAGCCGCTCCCCAGGGTCTCGCTCGCCTCCACCACGATCTCCCCTCCCGCCCCGCTCTCGCCGGCCGCCTCCTGGAACACCCGGAGGAGCCGCAGCCGCGCCATCTCCAGCACCGCCAGGAAGGTGGCGATGACCGCGGTGCGCCCGGCCGCCCCGGCGGCCCCGAGCAGGTCCGCGAAGGAGGCGCGCCGCCGCGTCCGGAGGATCTCCGCCACCCGGCTGATGGCGTCGGTGATGGAGAGGCGGTCGCCGGCGACCTCGTGGGCCGCCTCGGGGGAGGCGTGGGCGAGCGCCCGGTCGAGCGCCTCGATGAGCTTGAACACCGAGATCTCCGCCAGGCCGTCGGGCCCTTCCGGCTGGGCCACCTTGGGAGCGCGGGCGCGCCGCGCGAAGACGTCGCGATCGAGGATGTCGTGGCGCCCGAGCTCCTCGGCGGCCTCCTTGTACTTCTGGTACTCGAGCAGCCGTCGCACCAGCTCGGCGCGGGGATCGCCTTCGTCCTCGGTGGCCTCGGCGTCGTCGGCCACCTCGGTGCGGGGGAGAAGGAGCTTCGACTTCATCAGCATGAGCTGGGCGGCCATGGGGAGGAACTCCCCCGCCACGTCGATGTCGAGCTCTCGCAGCGCCTCGAGCGTCCCCAGGTAGGCCTCGGTGATGCGGGCGATGGGGATGTCGAAGAGGTCGACCTCGTGCTCCTTCACGAGGTGCAGGAGGAGGTCGAGGGGTCCCTCGAAGGGCGGTTCCCCGTCGCGGACCGGCGGCAGGGTCACGCGGAACGGCTGCGGGGGCGAGGGCTCGCCCGCGACGGCGCCGGAAGGTGTCGTGTCCCTCGTCATCCGCGCCGACCTCGGCCTCCTCCCCGCGCCTAGAGGTTCAGGTCGAGGCTCATCGCCTTGCGGACCTGCTCCATGGTGCGAGCGGCCTCTTCCCGCGCGCGCCGGTTCCCGTCGCGGACCACGTCGAGGACGTCGTCCGGGCGCGCGAGCAGCGACTCGCGGCGCTCCCGCAGGCGCTCCTGGTCGGGCACGAGCTTCTCGAGCAGCTTCCTCTTGCAGTCCACGCAGCCGATGCCGGCGCTGCGGCAGTTCGAGTCCACCCAGGCGACCGTGTCCGGCTCGCTGTAGATGCGGTGCAGGTAGAAGATCCCGCACACCTCGGGGTTGCCGGGGTCCTGGCGGCGCTTGCGCGCCGGGTCGGTGACCGCCCCCATGATCTTCTTGGTGGTCGACTCGGCGCTCTCGCCGAGCTCGATGGCATTCCCGTAGCTCTTCGACATCTTGCGCCCGTCGATGCCCACCACCTTGGCGGCTTCGGTGAGCAGCGGCTTCGGCTCCGGGAAGACGTCGCCGTAGTGGTGGTTGAACTTGCGCGCGATCTCGCGGGTGAGCTCGAGGTGAGTGACCTGGTCCGCCCCCACCGGCACGTGGGTCGCCTTGTAGAGGATGATGTCGGCGGCCATGAGCACCGGGTACCCGAGGAAGCCGTAGAGGGCGAGGTCCCGGTCGGTGATCTGCTCGCGCATCTCCTTGTAGGAGGGGGAGCGCTCGAGCCACCCGAGCGGCGTGATCATGCCGAGGAGCAGGTAGAGCTCGGCGTGCTCCTTCACCTGGCTCTGGATGAAGAGGATCGACCTCTTCGGATCGATTCCGGCAGCGAGGAAGTCCACGAACATCTCGAGCTCGGCCTGCTTCAGCTTCTCGGTCTCGTGGTAGCTCGTGGTGAGAGCGTGCCAGTCGGCACTGAAGAAATGGCACCTCGCCTGATCCTGGAGCTTGAGCCAGTTGGCGATGGCCCCGTGGAGGTGGCCGATGTGGAGGCGCCCGGTGGGGCGCATGCCGGAGACGACGATGGGGAGCTTGGGGTCGGGCATGGGTCACACGATGGCGCGCAGGAGTCGATCGAGGATGCTGATCCCGGCGCCGATGGGGACGGCGATGATCCTCCAGCCCAGGAAGACGATGGCGAGGAGCAGGAAGGGCGCGAAGCGCGAGAACGCCTCCCACTGGGGGCGGAGCCTCGAGGGCAGGAGCGCGTCGACGACGCGGCTCCCGTCGAGCGGGGGGAGCGGGAGCATGTTGAAGACCGCGAGCGCTACGTTCATCTGGATGGAGATCTCGAGGAAGGCGACGACACCATGGACCTGGTCGGCGGTGTCGGGCGCGAAGCGGTAGAGGAGGCCGAGCGCCACGGTGGAGAGGACGGCCATCCCGACGTTGGCGAGCGGGCCGGCGAGGGAGGTGAACATCATGCCCGTCGTCATCCGGATCTCCCGGCGGAAGCGGGCCGGGTTCACCGGGACCGGGCGGGCCCACCCGAACGGAACTCCCAGCAGCGGAAGGAGGAAGGTCCCGATGGGGTCCGCGTGCGCGAGCGGGTTCAGGGTGAGGCGGCCGAGCCGCTCCGCCGTGTCGTCCCCGAGTCGGCGAGCCACCCAGCCATGGGCGAACTCGTGCACCGTGAGGGAGAGCAGCAGGACGGGCAGGTAGAGGAGCAGCCGCTGGAGGATGCCCTGAAGGGAGAGATCCAAAGGAAACCTCGGAAGGAAGGACGGTTGAGTAACACCGCGCGCTCGAAGGGTCAACGAGCGCGGGCGGCGAACCGCTGACCGCGCCCCAAGGCCCCTCACGCCCGCGGGTGGTGGCGCGCGTGCAGCCTGCGCGCCTGGCTGCGGTCCACGTGGGTGTAGATCTCCGTCGTCGTCACGTCGGCGTGCCCCAGCATGGCCTGGACAGCGCGCAGGTCGGCGCCTCCCTCGAGCAGGTGGGTGGCGAAGCTGTGGCGCAGCTTGTGCGGCGAGATGGGGCGGGCGATGCCGGCGGCGCGCGCGTAGCGCCGCAGGAGCTTGAAGAACCCCTGGCGGGACATGCGGCCGCCGCGGGGGGTGACGAAGAGGTCGCGGCTCTTGCGCCGCCCGAGGAGCGTGCTGCGCGCCCCGCCCAGGTAATGCCGGAGCGCGCGTGCCGCGACCGCGCCCACCGGCACGAGCCGCTCCTTGCCCCCCTTCCCGCGCGCCAGCAGCACCCGCGATTCCAGGTCCACCTGGTTCACGTCGAGCGAGACGAGCTCCGAGACCCGGAGCCCGGTGGCGTAGAGGAGCTCCAGCATCGCCCGGTCGCGCACGCCGGCGGCGGTCCGGAGCCGCGCCGGAGCGGCGAGGAGGCTCTCCACCTCGGAGCGGGAGAGGAGCTGGGGAAGTCGGCGGGAGCCGCGGGGCGCGTCCACCTCGTCGGTCGCGTCCTCGGCCGCGAGCCGTTCGGCGAGCAGGAGCCGGTGGAGCCCGCGGATGGCGGAGAGCGCCCGGGCCTGGCTGCGGGCGGAGATCCCGAGCTCGAGGAGGTGGGCGAGGTGCTCCTGAACGTCGCCGCGGGTCACCGAGCCCCAGTCCTTGCGCCCCCGGGCGGTGAGGTGAGCGAGGTAGCGGCGCACGTCGCGGGCATAGGCCTCCACCGAGTTCGCCGCGAGCCCCTTCTCGACCCGCAGGTGGGTGAGCAAGAGGTCGAGGGCGAAGGCGAGCGGCCCCTCGGGGGGGCCTGCCGCCTCAGAGGTCGGAGGTGTCTCCCTTGCCAACGCGCACCACCTTGGGCTCGGGTCCGGTGAGGTCCACCACGCTCGACGGCTCGTTCGGCTGGTAACCGCCGTCGAGGACGAGGTCGAGGCCGTGCCCGAGCCGGTCGCGGACGTCTCGGGCGTCGATGAGCACTTCGCCGTCGGGCGTGGCCGCCGAGGTGGACACGACCGGGTGTGCCAGCTTTCGCACGATCTCGAGCGCCACCGGGCTCCCCGAGAGGCGGATGCCCACCGTCTTCTGTCGGCGGAGCGCCAGGTCCGGGACGAGCCGGGTGGCGGGGAGGACGAAGGTGAAGGGCCCGGGCGTCTTCCGCCGCAGCACGCGGAAAGCGGCGTTGTCGAGCATGGCGTAGCGCGCCACCTCGGAGAGGTCGGAGCACAGGAAGGAGAGTTCGTGGGTCTCGGGAAGCTGCTTGAGCTGGTAGATTCGCTCGATGGCCCGCTTGTCGAAGAGGTCGCAACCGATGGCGTAGTAGGTGTCGGTGGGGAAGGCCAGCAGCCCTCCCGAGGCGAGCACGCTCACCGCCTTCTCGATGACCCGAGGCTGCGGATGCTCCGCATCGATGCTCCAGATGGGCGCCGTCATCGCCGTCCCCGGCGCCCGCGATCCTCGAGCAGGCGCTCCACCTGCGCAAGCACCGAGGTGAGGTCGAGTGGCTTCAGGAACAGGGCGTCGAAGCCCGGCGCCGGCTCGGACGCGTCGCGCCCGGCGCAGGCGAGCGCGGGCAGGAGCGCGTCCCCGGCCCGCAGCTTCTCGAGGAGCCCGGCGCCGTCGAGGTCGCGCACCTCGAGATCGAGGACGGCCACGTCCGGCGGGCTCTTGTGTGCCTTGGCGAGCGCGTCGGCTTCGTCCCGGGCCAGCACCACCTCGAAACGTCCGTGCGCCTTGAGGAAGGCCTCCAGGATCTCCGCCAGCGCCGGCTCGTCTTCGACGAGCAGGATGCGCTGCGGCGGGCTGCGCGGCGCTCGCGGCGAGAGAGGCTTCATCCGCCGGCGAGGTTACCAGCGGTCGACGATCGGTCAATTCCGCGTCAGCGCCTGGGTGACCGCCTCCTCCACCCGCTGCACCTCGCTCCCCTCGATGCGCCCCCCGCTGGCGTTGCGGACGTAGAAGGCGTCGGCGGCCCGGTGCCCCTCGGTGGTGATGCGAGCGAGGTCGACCGAGAGCCCAAGGTCGAAGAAGGTCCGGGAGAGCGTGTGGAGCAGGCCGACCCGGTCGGCGGTGAAGACGTCGATGACGCTGTGGTCCCGGGCGCTGTTGTTGTCGATGACGACCCGGGTGGCGAGGCGCGGCAGGGGGCGTTGCGGGAGCGGCGACGCCTTGAGGCGCCGGGCCATCAGGTCCTCGAGGGCAACCTCCCCCTCCAAGACCCGCTGCAGGTCGGCGCGCGCCGCGTGCCAGCGCACCGGCTCGAGCGCACCGCCCTCGGGGCCCCGCAGCTCGAAAAGGTCGAGCGCCCTCCCCGCGAGCCATCCCAGCGCCGGCTCGTCGTTGGGTGTCGAGAACACCTCGGCGTGCTGGATGTCGATCTTGTGGGAGGCGAGCACGCCGGCGATGAGTGCCAGGAGGCCGGGGCGGTCGGGCGCGGTGAGGGCCAGGTCCGAGAACCCGAGCGGGGGACGGTGGCGGACGACCGACGCCACCGAGTGGCGCCGGCCGAGCTTGAGCAGGCGCAGGTGGCGCGGCGCGAGGGAGGGGGGCTCGGTGAGGAAGTAGCGGGCCGTCATGGCGGCGATGAAGCGGTCGCGCTCGTCCGGGGGCACGTTCCTCGCCGCGAGCGCCTCCGCCACCGCCGCCCGCCCCTGGGCCTCGTGGGTGCCGGGGATGGGCCGGGTCCGCTCTGCCCCCGCCTCGAGGAGCGCCCGGGTCTTCTCGTAGAGCTCCTTGAGGAGCCTGCCCTTCCACTCGGTCCAGGTGCGCGGCCCGACGGTGGCGATGTCCGCGTAGGTGAGGAGGTAGAGCTTGTCGAGCCGGTCGAGGGTGCCGACCTCCTCGGCGAAGGCGTGGATGAGGTTCGGGTCGGAGAGGTCGCGACGCTGCGCCAGGTTGGCCATGCGCAGGTGCTTCAGCACCAGCCACTCCACGTCGGCGGCGTCGGCCGGGTCGATCCCCATGCGGCCGCAAGCGGCGGCGGCGATCTCCGCCCCCCGCTGCGAGTGGTCCTTCCCGGACCCCTTGCCGATGTCGTGGAAGAGGATGCCGAGGAAGAGGCCGAGCGGGCGCTCGAGCCCCGCCATGAGGTCGGTGAGCCCGTCCACCTGCAGGTCCCGGTTGCGGAGCGCGAAGAGGCGGCGGGTGGCGAAGAGGCTGTGCACGTCGACGGTGTAGACGTGGTAGAGGTCGATCTGGCGTCGGGCCTTCACCCGGGCGAACTCGGGAAGCACCCGCTCCAGCGTCCCCAGGTCGTGCATGAGGGTGAGGAAGCGCCCGCGGGTCCCGGGCCTCGTGAACATGGCGAGCAGCTCGTGGTTCAGCTCCGGGTCGCTCGCCGCCTCGGCCGGGAGCTCGTTGGCCGCCTGCGCCGCCATGTCGCGCGCGTACGGATAGAGGTCGAGCCCCTCGCGATCGGCGGTGGCGAAGAGGCGCACCAGCGCGGCCGGGGACTTGTGGAGCACCTCACGGGCAGCCACGGTGAGCCGCCCTCGGAACACCTTGAACTCGCCGCCCGGCAGCGGTCGGGCGTCCGGGCTCGGGCCGCTGCCGTTCTCGGCGCCGGTGCGGGAGGCGGGCGCGTCGGCCCGCCGCCAGGGCTTGCCGCGGGCGGGCTCGAGGCAGCGGTCGACAATGGCGTCGGAGGCGACGGTGATGGTCTTGGCCGCCAGGTAGTAGTGGCGCATGAACTCTTCCACCGACCGATCCCCCTCCCCGTACCCCATGAAGGCGGCGAGCTGGGGCTGCAGGTCGAAGGTGAGCTGATCGGTCTTGCGCCCGGTGGCGTAGTGAAGCTGGTTGCGCACCCGCCACACGAAGTCCCGCGCCCGCCGGAGCTCCACCACCTCCGGTTCGGGCAGGAGCGCCTTGGCGAGGAGCTCGGTCACCCCCGCCACCTTGAACTTCGCCCTCGCCGCCCACAGGCCGTTGGCGAGGTCGCGCAGGCCGCCCTCGGACTGCTTCACGTTCGGCTCGAGCAGGTAGAGGGAGTCGCCGAAGCGCTCGCGGCGCTCCCGCGTCTCGCGCATCTTCTCGGCGATGAAGGCGTCGACCTTGGCCTGGGACAGGCCGTGCAGCTGGTCGCGCTCCAGGTCCCGAAAGAGGGTGCGGTCGCCGGAGAGGTAGCGGAGGTCGAGGAGCGCGGTGCGGGCGGTGTGGTCCTCGTTGGCGAGCTGCTCGCAGCCGCGCATGTCGCGCACCCCGTAGCCGACCTCGAGCTTGAAGTCCCAGAGCGAGTAGAGGAAGCGCTCGCTCGCCTCCTTGACGAAGGCGCCCGGCTCCCGCTTCTCGTGGAGGACGAGCAGGTCCACGTCGCTGAAGGGCGCGAGCTCGCGGCGCCCGTACCCGCCCAGGGCGATGAGCGACACGGGCGTGGGCGAGTGCTTCTCGCGGGCGGCGGCGAGCGCCTTCTCCCACAGAGTCGTCACCACCCGGTCCATCGCCGCGCTCTGGAGCCGCACCACCGTGTGACCGCTCCCCCCGGCACGGTGCACTTGCTCGACGAAGCGGCGCAGTGCCTGGTGGTCCGCCCGGACGTCTCCGCTCGCGGCCGGGAGCTCCTGGAGCTTCGCCTCGTACTCGTACGGGGCCGCCTTGGGGAGCTTGGTGAACGATGAGTCCTGGACGAGCATCGGGGACCTATATCCGGACGAGTGCAGCGACGCCGGGGATGGGGGAAGACTCCTTCGACGGGGCCGGCGAGGCTACCGGATCGCCGGGGGACGGAAAAGGGCGCGCGGCGCGGGTCAGCGCGCCGCCACCCGCGACTCCCGCCCGGCGAACTGGGCCACGGCGCGGGTGACGCTCTCGGCCACGATCTGCTGGTAGGCGGGGCTGGCCAGGCGGGCCTCCTCGGCGCGGTTGGAGATGAAGGCGGTCTCGACGAGCACCGCCGGCATGCGGGCCCCGAGCAGGACGTAGAAGAGCGCGTGCTTCACCCCCAGGTCGCGCACCTCGCCCTGCGTCTGCCGGATCCGGCCGGTGAGCTCCCGCTGCACCATCTGGGCGAGGCGCCGCGAGGCGTCCGAGCTCGCCCGCGCGTCGAGGTCGGTGAGGATGCGCTGCACGCCGCGGCCGCCCTCCTCCCCCTCGAGCGCGCCGTTCTCCCGCGCCGCCAGCCGGCGGGCGTAGCGATCGTCGGTGACGTTCAGGAAGTAGGTCTCGACGCCGTTCCGGTCCCGCCGCGGGTGGGCGTTCGCGTGCAGGGAGACGAAGAGGTCGCCGCGGGCCATGTTGGCGATGGCGGTCCGCTCCTCGAGCCGGAGGTAGCGGTCGTCGGAGCGGGTGAGGATGACCTCGAACCCCGCCGCGCGCAGCTGGCGGGCGAGGCGGCCCGCCATCGCCAGGGTGACGTCCTTCTCCCTCACGCCGCGCGGTCCGATGGCCCCGGTGTCGTGCCCCCCGTGCCCGGCGTCGACGATGATGCGCCGCACCCGACGGTGGCCCTCGCCCTCCCCTTCGTCGTCGGAGCCCGCCGGGCCGGGCTCGAGGGCCTTGGCCACGGTCTCGCGTTGAGCCTCCCTCGTGCCCACGTCGACGATGAGCCGCGGGGGATCCTCGAGGGTGAAGAGCTGGTAGCCGTCGCGCCCGGCCAGGTCCAGGACCACCCGCACCGTCTCGGGGTCGAACTGGGCCGCTCGGACGCGGTGCACGAGCGCGTCCGCCACCGGCTTCTGCAGGGCCTGCCCGTCGAGGACCGCGGGCTTGAGGTCGAGCGCCAGCCGTCGGGGGTGGTCGCGGTCGGCCTCGAGCTCCTGCTTGTCGAAGGACACGTTATGGGAGAGGTAGACCGCGACCCGCGTGTAGTCCGTGTTGGACCAGGCGCGCACCTCGGAGACGTGCGCCGGCCCCTCGGCCGGCGCCTTGGCCGTGCCTGGGGGCGCGCTCGCCGCCGGCTTTCCGTCTGCGTCCGCCACGGCCTCCTCCAGCACCGGGTCCGCCGACTCCTCCTCCTCGTCGGCAGGGCCAGGCGCGGCGGGGGCGGCCGCGGGCGGACCGGCGCGGACCGCGACCGGGCCGGGCGTGGCCGCCGCCGCGAGGGCCTTCCTCTGGGATGGCCCCTTCGTCGCCTTCGCCCGCGGCTCGTCGTCTCCCGCCTCCCGGCGGACCGCGGCCGCGAAGTCGGCAGCGGCCGGCGCGCCGGCGGCACTCGCGCGGGTGGCGAGCGCGAGCGCCTTCTCGCGGTCGGCCTCCACCGCCGAGAACCGGTAGAGGGCGTAGCGGGCGCGCGCGGCATCGAGGAGCGCCGGCCCAGTGTCGGGCCCGCGCGCGGCCCGCTCGAGCTCGCGGATGGCGCGCTCCCAGTTGTGTCGGTAGCGCCGCTTGACCGGGTTTCTCTTCACGGCGGCGAGGTCCGCCCGAGCCTTCTCGAGCGCGGCGGGGCCGGCGGCCGCCTTCGCCGGACGCGCGGGGGTGCGGCCGCTCGCGGCCCTCCCGATGCGGGAGGTCGCCTTCGGCTGCCTCGCCGCCGCCCCGAGGGGGGCGAGCGCGGCAATGGCGAGGAGGAGGACGATCCGTGCCCGTGTGGTCATGAGGACCACACGACCCTACCTGGGCAGATATCGCAGTCCAGTTTTCGTCGTGCACTCGCAAGGGGAGCCGCGCCTCCGGTGGCGAGCGTCGAGTCGCTCTCGCTCGGCTGCCCGGGGCTCGCGCACCGGCAGGAAGCTGGATGCGGCGCCTCGCCCTCTCTCGCGCGAGCCGCCCCTCCGCACGAGGTCGAAGGCGCCGCCGCGCTCGCGATCTCGCCTCTCGCACTTCTCGACGCCGCGTGATCTCGATCAAGGCGCACCAGGGCCTCTTTCGCGATGCTCCCGCCGCCGTGAATCTCTGTCTTCGGCATTCCGTCCGGCAGGCAGAGCGACAAAAAAGAAACCCCGGGCCGCCGGCACGGACCGGAAGTCAACCCTGGAAGGGGGATTACAGTGAAGAAGATCCTTAGCGCCCTGTTCGCCGTCGCCTTCGTGACCGCCGCCACCGCGGCCTTCGCCGCTCCGCCGCCCACCGAGGTGGTGCTGAACGCGAAGGAGGGCAACGTCACCTTCAACCACAAGGCTCACCAGAGCCAGGGCTGCAAGAACTGCCACGGCGAGGGCAAGCCCGGCAAGATCGAGCTCAACAAGGACAAGGCCCACAAGCTCTGCATCGACTGCCACAAGGAGAAGGCGAAGGGCCCGGCGGACGAGAAGGCTTGCACGAACTGCCACAAGAAGTAGGCCTTTCTCCGCAGAGAGCGATTCCCAGGAGGGAGCCGGGAAACCGGCTCCCTCCGTTCATTTCTGGGGGCTCTGCCGCGAGCCGCTACCCGAGGAGGCGCTTCCAGGCGGAGAGGGCCTGGAGCGCGGCGAGCGGCGTCATCTCGTCGATCGCGAGCGCGCGGATCTCGTCCCGCAGCCGAGCGAGTTCCGGGTCGATCGCCCCGAACAGGCCAAGCTGCGCCCCCCCCTCCCTTGCGCGGCGGCGCTGCCCGCCGCGCGCGAGCGCGGCGTGCCCACCCTCGTCGACCTCCAGCGTCTCTAGGTTCTTCAAGATCTGGCGCGCCCGCGAGAGGACCTCCGGTGGGAGGCCGGCGAGCTTCGCCACCTCGATCCCGTAGCTCCGCGACGCCCCTCCCGGGACGAGCTTCCGCAGGAAGACGACCTTGTCCCCAACCTCGCGCACCGCCACCGTGAGGTTCTTCACCCGCGGGCGCTCGCGCGCCAGGTCCTGGAGCTCGTGGTAGTGGGTGGCGAAGAGGGTCCGGCAGCCGGCCTTGTCGTGCAGGTGCTCCGCCACCGCCCAGGCGATGGAGAGCCCGTCGAAGGTCGAGGTGCCGCGGCCGATCTCGTCGAGCACCACGAGCGAGCGGCGGCTGGCGTTGTGGAGGATGGCGGCGGTCTCGGTCATCTCCACCATGAAGGTGGACCGCCCCCGCGCCAGGTCGTCGGACGCTCCCACGCGGGTGAAGATCCGGTCGACGACGCCGATCCTGGCGCGCGCGGCGGGGACGAAGCTCCCGGTCTGGGCGAGGAGCACGATGAGCGCCGCCTGGCGCATCACCGTGCTCTTGCCCGCCATGTTGGGGCCGGTGATGACGAGCACCTGGCCCGGCCCGTCATCCCCGACGGCGCTCGACGCCACCGAAAGGTCGTTCGGCACGAACTCCCCCGACTCCTTCGGCAGCATGGCCTCGACCACCGGGTGGCGCCCCCCCGCGATCTCCAGGACCTCGGAGTCGTCGAGCAAGGGGCGCGAGTACCCCCGCTCCGAGGCCAACCGCGCGAAGGAAAGGATCGCGTCCGCGTCGGCCACCGCCGAGGCGGCGCCGCGCAGCGGTGTGGCGAGCGCGACCACCTTGCCGCGCAGCTCCTCGAAGATCGCCTCCTCGAGCGCGCAGCGCTTCTCCTCGGCTCCGAGCACCTGCTCCTCGAGCTCCTTCAGCTCCGGGGTGACGAAGCGCTCTCCTCCCGCCGTCGTCTGTCGCCGCTGGTAGTCGGCCGGGACGAGCTTCAGGTTCGCCTTCGTCACCTCGAGGTAGTAGCCGAAGACCCGGTTGTACCGGACCTTCAAGGAGGCGATACCGGTGCGCTTGCGCTCGCGGGCTTCGAGCGAGGCGATGACCGACTTGCCGTTCTCCGCTAGGTCGATGAGCCGGTCGAGCTCGTCGGAATAGCCGCGGCGGATGAGGCCTCCTTCGCCGAGGGTCGCCGGGGGCTCGTCCTCCACCGACCGCTCGAGCGTCGCGGCGAGCTCCTCGAGGCCGTGCATTCTCGAACCCGCCTCGCCGAGGAGCGGCGCGCCGCCTTCCTCGAGGAGGCTGGCCGCCTTCGGAAGGGCGAGGAGCGACGTCGCGAGAGCGCGCAGGTCGCGAGCGTTGCCCTGGCGGAGCGTGAGGCGAGAGAGGAGCCGCTCGACGTCCGCCACCGGCTTCAGGGCCGCGGTCAGGTCTTCCCGGAGCACCGCCCGGGCGACGAGCGCCGCCACGGCGTCGAGGCGCCGGTCGATGGCCTTCACGTCCCGCAGCGGATAGCGCAGCCATTCCGACAGCCTGCGCCCCCCGGCCGAGGTGACGGTCCGGTCGAGGAGGCCGAGGAGGGAGCCCGACCGCTTTCCTCCGAAGAGCGTCCGCTCCACCTCCAGGTTCGCCCGGGTGCTCTCGTCGAGGAGCAGGCGGTCCTCGGTGGCGAGGGCGCCGATGCGGTCGACGTGGCGCGGCGCGCTGCGCTGCGTCTCCTCGAGGTAGTGGAGCGCAGCGGCCGCCGCGCGGACGCCGTGGGGCATCCCGGCCACCCCGAACCCGTCGAGGGCGTCGACGCCGAAGTGCCGGCAGAGGCGCTCCTCGGCCCGGTCGAAGGCGTGGTCCTCCACTTCCGCCACCGGGGCCCCCACCGCGCGGGCGAGATCGAGCGCGCGAGCCTCCCCCACCGAGGATTTCGACAGGAGGAGCTCGCGGACCCCGGCCCGCCGGAGCTCCTCGGCGAGCCTCGAGTCGTCGGCGAGCTCCCCGCACCGGAACTCGCCCGTGGTGGCGTCGAGGAGCGCCAGCCCTCCCCCCCGCTCGCCGAGTGCCACCGCCCCGAGGAAGCTCGGCTCGCGAGGATCGAGCACCTGGTCGTCGAGGACGGTCCCGGGGGTCACGACGCGGGTGACCTCACGACGCACGATGGCCGAGCGCCCCGGTTCCTCCATCTGGTCGCAGATGGCGACCTTGAAGCCCCTCTCCAGGAGCCGGGCCAGGTAGACCCGCGCGGCGTGGTAGGGCACGCCGCACATCGGGACGCGGTCGTCCCCCTTCGACCGGGAAGTGAGCGTGATCTGGAGCGCTTCCGACGCCTTCAGCGCGTCCTCGAAGAACATCTCGTAGAAATCGCCGAGCCGGAAGAAGAGGATGGCATCCGGGTACCTCGCCTTCGTCTCGAGGTACTGGCGCATCATCGGGGTGGCCGGCTGGGAGATCTCTGCCACCCGCTGCTTCTAGCACGGGGGGCCGCCAACTTGGCGGCCGGCTGCCCGGGGCGCGCGGCCCGCGGCCCGGTCTTCACGACGGCCGGTCGACCCTGGCGGGCCGCCCTCGGCGGGGCTCGCTGCACCTTCGCGGCCCCCTGCTCGGGGCTGAGGGGAGTCGACGCACTGCACCGTGGGTCAAGGGGGGGGGGCAGGTCAGGCCCCGCGCCCGGCGCGCCCAGGCCCCATGGGGCGTAAACGTTCGCTCCACGAGAGTCGGCTGGGGTTTTCGCGATCGGACGAGCCAGCCCCCGGGTCCCGAGCGACTTCCGGCAAGCGAGGGCGCATGGGCCAACCCCGCGCCGGCAAAGGGCCCGGTCCCTGGCCCGCACCGTGCTCTCCGTGACGACGCATCGAAGCCCAACCCGGGAAGGAAGTCCTACATGACCATCCGTCGACTCCACCCTGCGCTCGCCGCGCCCATCCTGCTCGCCCTGGCCTGCACCTCGGGGAGTTCGAGGTCGTCGTCGTCCTCCTCCCCCCAGGCGGGCATCGCGCTGCCGCGCGAGGTCTCCGCTCTCCCCGCCCAGCCCGGAGCAGCGGCCCACCTCGTGCCCGCGGCCTTGCGCGCCGTGGCGCTCCAGGGCCCACCCGCCGGGTCGGACTACGCGAGCGCGGTCAAGGTCCGCTACGTGAACGAGCAGCCCCTCTCCCAGTTCGACATCCTCAACACCATCTTCGGGGCGCTCGCCGAGACGCACTATGCAGACCCGGCCAACGTGGGCCAGGGCACCTACGGGGCCATGGTCACCTGGATCGACGGCGGCGACTCCGAGGCGAAGACCGTGAAGTCGTGGGCAGTCGACTCGGAGATGGTCCAGGGCGTGAACGAGGTAAAGCTGTGGATGAAGGACATGATGAGCAACGGCGGCCCCCCGGTCATCGTGGCCAAGGTCGACATCCTCGCCGCCCCGGCCCAGAACACGGACGGCTCCTACTCCGACTACGGCGCGTGGCGCATCGACGCCCGCTTCGACGACACGGCCCACTCCTACTTCCTGGCAGCCGCCGACCACGATGGCGCGAACTCGCGGGTGATGATGCACCAGGTCGATCCCTCCAGCGGGGAGACGCTCGGCATCCTCGAGCGCTCCCCGTCGTCGGGCTTCGGCCGCTTCCGCTTCCCCGATCAGAACAACTGTCAGTCGCAGCCCTGCCCGATGGCGCAGGTCGCCTACGTTTACAACTCGTCCGGCGTCGCGCTCCAGTTCTACGACGCGTCCGGCAGCCCGGTCGGCTCGCCCATCTACCAGGACCGCACCCAGACCGTGGACGTGGTCGACCAGTACGCCCTCTACGACGCCGCGACGGGCGAGGACGTCTCGAAAAGCCACGTGTTCGGCTTCCCCATCTCGTACTCCGATGCCTCCGGCCAGCACTGGGCGTACTACGGCGCCTGGCAGGGGCGACACCAGGTGTGGGGGAACGGCCAGGGGGTGCCGCCGGGCACGACCGTCATCCGCCAGACGTTCTCCGGCGGGGCCGGCGAAAGCTACACCACGAGCGCGGTCTTCGCCGGCATCCTCGTGAAGCGCCACCTCGTCGCCGCCGACATCTCGGACCTCGAGGGCCTCGTTCTCGGGACGTGGCTCAACGAGAGCGTGAGCCTCCGCTGGTCGGCCGCGACGGGCAGTTTCGCGGCCTGCGTGAACCCCGACTACTCGACGAACCCGCCGGCCTGCGACCCCGCCTCGTCGTCCTTCGACCTCACCACGCTCGCCTCCGACCCGACGGTCGGACGGACCGTCTCGCTGAGCGGCTTCCCGCATGGGGTGAGCCAGCCCGTCGCCCTCATCTACGGAGGGAACGGCTCCTTCGTCGTCGCCGCGACCGGCGCGCCCTGGGATCCGGTGGCGAACCCCGGCGACATCTGGGCGAACATCGGGACCCCGGCCTACGTCACCTGGAACGGGGCGACCGCGCAGTGGACGCAGAAGAAGATCGTCTCCTACGACTCGCAGACCGGGACCGCGAGTTTCGACCCTGCCGGCGACGCGGCCGTGGTGCCGCCGCTCGGGCAGCAGGTGTACCTGAACGACCAGGGGACGAACTACGTGGTCACCCGGACCGGAGACCCCTCGGCCGGCGCCGCCGCCTATGCGGTCGAGATCGAACAGCAGAGCGTGGCGAACCCGGTGAACGCCGCGACGTTCGCGCCGTCGAGCGTTCTCTTCCAGCGCCAGTGGGGCGGCGACACGCAGTCCACGTTCCGGTTCGACGGCGACTCCACCTCCGCGACCTTCATGAAGCTCGTATTCGCCTCGGTCGGCCCGCAGGACCAGGCGGCAGGGTTCACCACCGGCCAGTCGCTCACGAGCGGCGAGTACGGGCTCGCACTAGTAGGCGCGGCGACGACGAGCGATCAGTACAACTGGGAATACCCGGTCGCCGGCCAGCCGTCGAACGGCTACGGGTCCCAGCAGTTCCTCATCGACGCTGGCGGCAACTACAAGGTGCTCGACAACCCCATCCGGCTCGCCGCCGTCTCGCTCGCCGACCACTCCGGCGTGGCGCGCCGCTACGCCCTCACCTTCGACGGATCATGGGTGAACGGCCTGCCGAATGTCTCGACGGCGCTCCAGGGCGCGGGCGGCTTCATGTCCGCCGAGCTCGCCGCCACCGTGGTCGTCATCCCGGACGGGACGCCCGTCGCCGACGCCGACACCGGCGAAACCTACCTCTTCAAGGCGCTGCGCGTGGGCGAGTACCTCTACACGCTCTCGTCGGCTCCCTCCGGACTCGACCTCGCGCCAGCCGCGGCCCTCGACCTGTCGGTCATCCCGGCCTTCGAGGACCCCGGCTTCGCCGCGAGCATGCCGAGCGTCCCGGTGAAGTATGTGGAGGGAAACCCCGTCCCCTGAAGCAGGCCTCCGGGCGTCGAACAGGCGGCTCCCCGCGCAAGGTCCGGCGCAGGAGCCGCCCTCCTCCTGCAAGAAGGGCGGAGCGAGAACCGGCGACGACCGGGGACCGGGATCGGAAGGCACGGACTCGAGGACGAGAGGGCCGAGCCCACCCGGCGGCCCTCCGTTCCGCTGGGTGAGTCCACTAGACCTTCACGAACTCCACCCGCCGGTTGTTCGCCCTGCCCTCCGCGGTCTCGTTCGTGTCGATGGGCTTCGTGGCGCCAAGCCCCTTCGTGGTGAGGCGCTTCGCGTCCACTCCCTGGTTCACGAGCCACGTCTTCACCGCGCCGGCGCGCCGGTCAGAGAGCGGGCCGTTCACCTTGGCCCCCCCCTGGTCGTCGGTGTGACCCTCGATGGAGAAGCGCAGCCCGGGATCTTCCACTAGGAGCGAGAGGATCGACCGCAGCGTCGGCCCGGACTCGGGCTTGATGACGTCGGAGCCGGTGTCGAACAGGATGCCGTGGGTGACGATGCGCCCCTCGCCGGCGAGCATCTGCTTCGCCGGCTTCCCGCCCTCGGCGAGGCGGAACGTTGCGATCATCTGATGGTCCGCCATCTCGTTGCTCGGCTCCGGAAACTCGATCCCCAGTCGGGCGATGGGGCGGACGACGCCGTCGGGGTCGGCGAGCACGCGCTCCCCTCCCACGTAGAGCTTCACCTGGGTGCCGCTCACCGCGATGGCCACGTGCTGGACGCCGCCCGCCGCGTTGAATCGCCCGTTGGAGTTGTCGCTCCGGCAGATCCCCGGCTGATGCCCGGAGCCGATCTCCACCTGATTCCCTCCCCAGCCGTGCGGGTCGGTGAAGAAGAAGGTCACCGACCCGGTCACGTCGGCGTCGAACTCGATGGTGAAGTTCTTCGGCATGTCCCCCTTGATGGGATAGCGCAGGAACTGCAGCGAGGAGTCCTGGTGCTGGCCGGCCTGGTAGCGGGACTTGAGGAAGCGGCGCTTTCCGATCTCCACCACCTCCACGGCGTTCCCTCCGCCGGCGTTGTGCCCGGGGATGGCCCTCACCGTCCACTTGGCGGGGTACTCGCCCACGTCGGTGTCGGTGAAGTCGTCGTAGACGAGCACCTTGTCGCCCGGCACGAAGTCGTAGCGGTTGCCGTAGACCCCTCCCGGCCCGCCCGGGGGCGTGGAGGCGGCGGTCGACGAGCTTGTCTGCGAAGGAGCTGCCGGGGACGACGCCGTGGTGGCGGGCGCGCCCGGGGCCTGCTGCGGGGCGGGCTTCGCCGGCTCCGGCGGCTTCTTCAAGGCGTCCTCCGCCGCCTTCTCCGCGGCGTCCTCCGCCTTCTTCTGCGCCTGGTTGAGAAAGTCGCCGAACTGGGCGTGGGCCGCAACCGGCACGACGAGGGCGATACCGCAGGCGGCGGAGCGAATGCCACGAAGCGCGCCGGTCATGGAGCCTCCTCAGCGGACTCGGGGAGTGTAATGCCGGTGGGCGCGCGCCACCCCGGCAACAGGTGCTGCCCCCGTTCGGGAGGGACAGGAGGCGAGGCGTCCGCGCCCTCCCCCCGGCCTGCCCGGAACGGGAGTCAGTGGCGCCGGGTGAAGGCGGCGGGGGCGACCCGGCCCGGGAGGGCTGCCCAGCGAAGGGAGGCACGGAAAGCCCCTTCGTGGCGGCCCGATCCCCCGGGTGCTAGCATCCGACGTGGGTGCTCCGCGACGCCATACAGGACCTGAACCGGCTCCGCCAGATCTCCTCGGTCATCGCCCGCCACGGCTTCGGGGCCTACCTGGAGCAGGTGAGGCTCGGGGGCGCCGTGCGCGCCAGACCGGTCCCCGTCGAGGGCGTCGGCCCCTCGCAGGACGAGGGCACGTCCGAGCCGGCCCCGCCCGACGGCGGGGCCCGCAAGGCTGCCCGCTTCCGGCAGCTGCTCGTCGACCTCGGCCCGACCTTCATCAAGCTCGGCCAGCTCCTCTCCACGCGCCCCGACATCCTCCCGGCGCATTGGATCGAGGAGCTCTCCCGCCTCCAAGACGCGTGCGAGCCCCTCCCCGTCGCCGAGGTGCGCCACGAGATCGAGCGTGGGCTCGGGCGTCCGCTCAACGAGCTCTTCCTCTGGCTCGACCCGGCGCCGGTAGCGACCGCCTCCATTGCCCAGGTCCACCGGGCCCGCACCCACGCCGGGAAGGACGTGGCGGTGAAGGTGCAGCGCCCGCGCATCCGGGAGCAGATCGAGGCCGACCTGGGGCTCCTGCAGTACGTGGCGCGCCTCCTCGAGGCGCTCGTGGAGGAGACCGGGATCTACACGCCCTCGGACATCGTCGACGAGTTCGACCGCGCCATCCACGAGGAACTCGACTTCCACAACGAGGCGCGGAACGCGAAGGACATGGCGCAGGCCTCGCGCGAGCTTCCCTTCCTCGTCATCCCCCGGGTCCACGACACGCTGTCGTCGTCGACGGTGCTCACGCTCGACTACGTGGAGGGGCTCAAGGTCACCGACGTCGCCGGGCGGGAGGGGTACGATCCCGAGCAGGTCGCCCGCAACATCATCGAGGCCGCCTTCCGGCAGCTCTTCGGCGAAGGGATCTTCCACGGCGATCCCCACCCGGGGAACGTGCTCGTCCTGCCCGGGAACGCGGTGGCGCTGCTCGACTTCGGCCTGGTGGGGCGGCTCGCTCGCCCTATGCGGGAAGCGCTCGTGACCCTCATCATGGGCGTGGCGCTCCGCGACCCGGAGACGGTGGCGCGCATCCTCTACCGCATCGGGGTCCCCGAGGGGGAAACCGCCATCACCTCGATGCGGGACGACATCGCCGGGATCCTCGATCGCTACCTCGGTCTCAAGCTCGACGAGATCCGCTCCTCCACCCTGCTCCGGGACATGCTCGACCTCGCCGTGCGCCACAAGATCAAGGTCCCCAAGGAGTACGCCCTCCTCTCCAAGGCCTCGGTGAGCGTGGAAGGGCTCATCCGCCAGCTCTACCCCGACCTCGACGTGATGGAGATTGGCCTGCCCTACGCGAAGGAGATGCTCTTCTCGCGGTTCAACCCGAACGACGCCTCCGGCACCCTCATGAAGTCCATCCTGAAGCTCCAAGGGATGGCGGAGGACGTGCCGACCCAGCTCTCCCAGATCCTCTCCGACCTCGAGGGCGGGAAGTTCCGGGTGCACGTCCGGGCGGAGTCGCTCGAGCGAATCGCCGACAACGTCCGCTCCCTCGGCCTCACCATCTTCCTCGGGCTCGTGGCGAGCAGCCTCGCCATGGGCGGACTCCTCGTCGTCTCGCGGCAGCTCGGCGAGTCGCGCGGCCTCATGATTCTGGGCTTCGCGGCGCTCCTCCTCGCGGGTTTCCTCTTCGGGGCCGCGCTCACCACCTACTGGGTGGGGGGACGGCTCCCGAAGCTCTCCATCCGGCGCATCCTCGGACGGGGTGCAGGGCGCGAGTAGCTCCTGCCCGGGAGGGGAGCTCCCCGGTTTTCCGCCGCCCATCGACCCTGTCGTCGTAAGAATCATCCGCCGGGAGGGGCTCGAGACGGGCGGCGACCCCCCCCGGGAAGGGCCGATGGCTGCGAGAGCGCTCGGGCCGGACGAGCTCTGCCGCCGTTGCGACGGCGCCCGCCTGCCGTTCGCCACCACGGCGGAACTCGATCCCATCGAGCCGCCCCTCGGCCAGGACCGGGCCGAGGAGGCGATCCTCTTCGGGATGGGGATCAAGCGCGACGGCTTCAACGTCTTCGCGCTCGGCCCGCCCGGCGTCGGGAAGAGGAAGCTCGTTCTCCGGCTGCTCGGCGAGCGAGCGCGGAAGGAGGCCGTCCCGGACGACTGGTGCTACCTCTTCAACTTCAAGGAGCACCAGCGCCCGGTGGCGATGCGAATGCCCGCGGGGCGGGCAATGGCGCTGCGCGCCGACATGGACCGCCTCGTCGAGGAACTGCGGGCGGCGATCCCCGCCGCCTTCGAGAGCGAGGAGTACCGCACCCGCCTGCAGGCCCTCGAGAAGCAGTTCGAGGAGCGCCGCGAGGAGGCGATGCGCGGCATCCAAGAGAAGTCGAGGGAGCGCGGCATCGCGGTCCTGCGCTCGCCCGTCGGCCTGGCCCTCGCGCCGGTCCGCGACGGCGAGGTGATCGAGCCCGACGAGTTCCGCAAGCTGCCGGAGGAGGAGCAGAGGCGCATCCAACGGGACGTGGCCGAGCTGCAGGAAGGGCTCGCCGAGGTGCTGCGCTCCATGCCACGGCTGGAGCGGGAGCACCGGGAAGCGGTGCGCGGGATGAACCGGGAGGTGGCGCTCTACGCCATCGGCCACCTCATCGAGGACCTGAAGAGACGCTACGCCGGCCTCGCGGACGTCCTCGGCCACCTCGAGGCGGTCCAGTCCGACGTGGTCGAGAACATCCACGAGTTCCTCGCGTCCTCGGAGCCGGAGGACGCCGCCGGGCAGGTCCGTCGACTGTTCAGCGAGACGCCGGCGATGCACCGCTACCGGGTCAATGTGCTCGTTGACCGCTCCGGCGCGACCGGCGCGCCGGTAGTGGTGGAGGACCTGCCGAGCCACGCCAACCTCACCGGGCGTATCGAGCATCACTCCCACCTCGGCACCCTCGTCACCGACTTCACCCTGATCCGGCCCGGCGCGCTCCACCGGGCAAACGGCGGCTACCTGGTTCTCGACGCCCGCCGGGTGTTGGCGCAGCCCTTTGCCTGGGAGGACCTGAAGCGGGCGCTGCGCGCTCGCGAGCTCCGGATCGAGCCTCCGGAGAGGCTCCTCGGCATCACCTCCGCCGCGTCGCTCGAGCCGGAGCCCATCCCGCTCGAGGTCAAGGTGGTCCTTGCCGGGGAGCGCTGGCTCCACCAGCTGCTCACCGCCGCCGACCCGGAGTTCGCCGAGCTCTTCAAGGTGCCCGCGGACTTCGAGGACGAGATCCCCCGCGACGAGGGGGAGATCGCCTACGCGCGCTTCGTCGCCTCCGTCGCCCGGGCCGAGAGGCTCCACCCCTTCGACCGCGGCGCGGTGGCTCGGGTCATCGAGCGGGGCTCCCGTCTCGCGGGCGACGGGGACAAGCTCTCCGCACACCTGCGGGCCGTGGCCGACCTGCTCCGGGAGGCGGACCACATCGCCTCCGGCGCGGGGAAGGCGGAAGTGACTGGCGCCGACGTCGAGGCGGCCGTCTCCGCCCAGCTGCGCCGCACCGACCGGGTGCAGCGGCAGATCCTCGAGGCCATCGCCCGGGGCACGATTCTCATCGACACCTCCGGCGGCCGGGTGGGACAGGTGAACGGCCTCGCGGTTTACGAGGTGGGCGGCCGGGCCTTCGGCCGGCCGAGCCGGATCACCGCGCGGGTGCGGCTCGGGCGCGGCGAGGTGGTGGACATCGAGCGGGAGGTGGAACTCGGCGGCCCCATCCACTCCAAGGGGGTCCTCATCCTCTCGGGATTCCTCGGAGCGCGCTTCGCCGCCGACCGCCCCTTCACCCTCTCCGCCAGCTTGGTCTTCGAGCAGTCCTACGGGCCAGTGGAGGGGGACAGCGCCTCCTGCGCCGAGCTCTACGCCCTCCTCTCCTCGCTTGCCGGCCTGCCGGTGAGGCAGTCGCTCGCGGTCACCGGGTCGGTGAACCAGCTCGGACAGGTGCAGCCCATCGGCGGCGTCAACGAGAAGATCGAGGGCTTCTTCGACGTCTGCCGGGCTCGGGGCCTCACCGGGGAGGAGGGGGTGCTCATCCCGGCGGCGAACGTGCCGCACCTCATGCTCCGCTCCGAGGTGGTGGAGGCCGCCCGGGCCGGCTCGTTCCGGGTCTACGCGGTGGAGACGGTGGACGAAGGGATCGAGCTGCTCACCGGCGTCCCCGCCGGCGCGGCGGGAGCGGACGGCGTCTTCCCACCCGGGACCGTGAACGCGCGGGTGGCGGCGCGCCTCGCGGAGCTCGCCGAGAGGTCGCGGGCCTTCGCCGCCGAAAGACGCGGCCCGGAGGCCTGATGAGGACGGGCGCGGCGAGCAGAGCCCCCATGCGCCGGATCCTGGTGGCCCTCGACGCTTCCCGCGCCAGCCGGGCTGCGCTCGAGTCCGCCGCCTTCCTCGCCGCGCGCCAGGGCGCCCTGCTCGAGGGGCTCTTCGTCGAGGACGTCGACCTCCTCCGGGCCGCGGCCCTGCCCTTTACCGGGCAACTCGCCTTGCCGGCCGGGCTGCCGCTCCCGAGTTCCTCCATCCTTCCCGATCTCCAGGCGCTCGCCAGCCGGGCCCGGGCCGCGCTCGAGGACGCGGCCGCGGCGCGTCGGCTGCGCTGGTCCTTCCGCATCGCGCGCGGGCGCGTGGCGGTCGAGGTGGTCGCGGCCGCGCTCGAGGCGGACCTCCTCGTCCTCGGCCGCGGCAGGGGGATCGGCGCCGGCCCCTCTCCGGGCGCAACTGCCGCCACTGCGGCCGCCCGGGCCACTTCCCCGGTACTCGTGACGCTCGAGGAGGCCGCCGAGGCCCTTCCCCTCCTCGTCGCCTGGGACGGCTCCGAGGGCGCCGAGGCCGCCCTGGACCTCGCCCTCCGCCTCTCCGACGCCGGCGCCCGGGCTCCGGCGCTCCTCGTCGCCGCGGAGGGTCAGGCCGCGGCCGAGCGGCTCGCCGCCGCCGCGGCCGCGCGGGCCGGGCACCCGCTGCGCTGGCGCTGGATCGGCGGGTCGACGCCGGGAGACCTCCGCCGCGCCGCCCCCGCCCGATCGGTGCTCGTCGTCGGCACCTCGAGCCCGGCCGCAGGAGGCCCGACCGGGCTCGAGCGCCTACTCGCCGAGGCGCGCTGCCCCGTGCTCCTCGCCCGCTGACCCTGCCTTTCAGGCCCGGGCGGGCTCCTCGGGGGCCGGGTCCGCTCCGAGGGCGAGAACCCCGATCGCCGAGAGGCGCCAGAGCTCGGCGGCAGCGGCGAGGAGAGCCAAGAGCGCAGCGAGGAAGAGCTGGGAGCCCGCGAGCAGGAACCGGGGCGCCCCGGTAGCGAAGGTGGCCAGCACCCCGAAGAAGCTCTGGACGGAGCCCACCGCGAGGGCGGTGGCGACGAGGACGCCCAGGGCAGCCGCCAAGAACGCCGCCGGGCGCCTCGCGAAGGCGAGCGCCGACCTGCCGACCGCGCGCCCCGGCGGATCCCCGGCGAGGGCCGCACGGGCGACGGCCCCGTCGCCAACGACGGAGAGAGACGCTGCGGCGAAGGCGGAGAGGGCGACGGCCGCCGCCACGAGGGCCCCGGTCGCTGCCGGGGCGTGCAGCTCCCGCGCCCTCGAGGAGACGATGACGGCGCCGATGAGGGCGGAACCGAGCGCCGCCTGACCCGCGAGGTCGAGCAGCAGGGCGAGGAGCGCCGAGCCGAGCACGCGGCCGAAGCGGTACGCCACCCCGGCCGCGAACCGCGGCGAGCCGTCGGTCACCCCCGAAAGGGGGCTACCGAGGGCGGCGAGCGATCCCGAGATCCAGGCCACCCGGACCGCCCCCCAGAGGAGCCATCCCGAGAGCCACAGGCCGAGGGCGATGGCCATCACTCGCGGGGAGGCGAGGATGGACGCGGCGAGGGCAATCGCCTCCTCCGGCGTGCTGCCGCTCGCGACCGCGCCGCGGAGCGAGAGCCAGGAGAGGGCCGCGAGAAAGGCCGAGGCCGGAACGGCGCACGCGCCCCGGAGGAGGGTCACGGCCATGCCCAGGCTCGCGAGCCAGCTCTCCCCGAGCACCGCCCGGAGGCTGTGGCGGAGGGCGCGCCCGGTCGAGGTTCCGCTCGTCATCGCGGCGACGCTAGCACGACCTCCCACCTGAACGCCTGGCTCACTTCCTTGCGTCTGAACACCCGGTTGGTATACTTGCGTTCAGGAGGCCTTCCGATGGACGCCCTCACCGACCGCCAGCTCGAGGTCCTGCGCTACATCACACGCCAGATCGAGGACCAGGGGTACCCTCCCACCATCCGGGAGATCGGGGAGGCGCTCGACATCCGCTCCACGAACGGGGTGAACGACCACCTCAAGGCCCTCGAGCGAAAGGGGTTCCTGACGCGCGACCCGGTGAAGTCGCGGGCGCTCATCCCCACCAGCCGAGCCCGGGACGCGCTCTCGAGCCGCGGAGGTGCCCAGGTGATCTCGCTCGCCTCCCGGGCTCCGGCGCGCGCCCCGTCCCGTGTGGTGGACGTCCCCATCGTCGGGCGCGTCGCCGCCGGCCAGCCCATCCTCGCCGAGGAGCGGATCGAGGACACGGTCCAGGTGGACTCCTTCTTCCTCGGCGCCGGGCGCAAGGTCTACGGCCTGAGGGTGCAGGGCGACTCCATGATCGGCGACGGCATCCTGCCCGGAGACTACATCTTCGTGCGCAAGCAGCTGAACGCCGAGGACGGCGACATCGTCGTGGCCATGATCGACGACGAGGCCACCGTGAAGCGCGTCTACTTCGAGGGCGACCGCGTCCGCTTCCAGCCCTCGAACCCCCGCATGGCTCCCATCTACGTGCGCGAGGAGGACTTTCGCTCGACCATGATCCTCGGCGTGGTGGTGGGGATCTACCGCAAGCTGCGCTAGGCAGCGCGCCCCCCTCGCTCAGCCGCGCGTCTTCGCCTGGCGGATGTAGCGGTCGAGGTCCTCGCGGTCGATGAGGGAGAGGATCTCGACGGTGTTCTGCCGCTCGGCGCGCCGGTAGATGAGGCGCACGTCGGTCGCCACCCGCACCCGGTAGTACCCGGGCAGCCCCTCGAGCGGCAGGGCGCGCAGGCTCGGGTGGCGGTGGTCGAGGGCGAGCAGGTGCGCCTGCTTGAAGGCGGCGCGCTGGATACGGCGGTCCCATCCCTCGAGCGAGTCGTAGAACTCCCGCGTGTAGACGGGGAGGAGGAAGGTTGCCTCGGCCTCTCCCACCTCCGGGTTCGCCTCCTCGCCGGCGCGGTCCGGGGGACGGGCGGCGGCCGGATCGGCGGCGCCCCGGGCTCGGCCGAGCGCCGCCTCGAGTTCCTCCTCGCGCGCGAGGGCGCGCTCGAGCCGTGACTCGAGCGAGTTCACCCGCCCGGCCAGGTCCCTCCCCTCCGAGCGGAGCCTCTGCGACTCGAGGAAGAGATCGCTCTCGCGCAGCGCCTCCACCTCGGCGCGCAGCCGCGCGGCCTCCTTCTGGGTCTCGGCGGCCTCCTCCCGGGCACGCGCGGCCTCCTCGGCGGCGTGCGACTCCCGGGCGCGCGCCTCCCGGAGCGACGCCTGCAGCTTGTCCCGCTGCTCCTCTCCCTTTCGCCGGGCCTCCTCGACCCGGCTTTCGGCCCGGCTCCCGGACTCGCGGATCCGCTCCTCTGCCCGGGCCAGGGACTGCTCTAGCTCGGCCACCCTCTCCGTCGGCTCCACCGGTACCCCGCGCTCCTCCGCTCGCTCGGCGCCCTCGGGAAGGGGCTCGTAGTAGTGGCGGGCGAGCTCGTCCAGGATGGGCCGGGCGCTGTCGCGCACCTTTCCGTCCCGGTCCGAGAGCACCCGCCAGAGGGTGAGCGGGAGCGCCGCATCGGTCGCGCAGGAGCGAAGAAGCTCCTCCCAGGCGGGCGGGTCGAGCGCCTCCCGGCCGAGCGGGGGCGCTTCGAAGGCCTTCCCGAGGGCCCGGTGCACCGGCGCCGAGGAGGGCGGGTGCGCGAGGATCTCGTCGGCGAGGACGTCGCAGCGCTCCACGTCGGTGAGAGCCTCGGTGCGGAACCCGGGCACGGAAAGCCCGAGCTCCTTCACCAGGGCCCGGGTCTCCTCCGGCAGGAGCGCCACGTAGAGGAACACCGAGAGCTGGTCGCGGGAGAGCTCGTGGAGCGGGGCCTCCCTCACCCGGGAGGCCTTTGCCCGGCTGCCCTTGGTGTCGGCGCGGGCCGCCATTCGCCGGCCTAGCGCGGCCCCTCTCGCGTCTCCGCCTGGTAGACCTCCCCCGGCGCGATGCGCCAGGACTCCGCCACCGGCAGGTCGAAGCGGAAGGACGCGGCCGCGCTCGCCCCCGCCTGCCCGTGGGACTCGACCGGGAGGGTGAGCACCAGGCGGGCCGCCTCGCGCGGGAGGGCGTCGAGGTACCAGGTGCCGAAGAGGATCCCGGGCGGAAACTCCTCGATGAAGCGCTCCGGGTCGCCGAGCTTTTGGTAAGGCTCGCCCGGCCCGGACATCTCCGCGTAGGTCTTGCCCTTCTCGTCCAGGATCTGGACGTCGAGCTGCTTGAAGGCGAGACCCACCACGGTGTGGAGCGTGGCCCGCCCGCCGCCGGGAGCCACGTCCCTCTCGAAGCGGCGCGGCGCCCCCCACAGCGCGAACTCCACCTTGACGGCGCGGCCGCCTCCGACCGGGTTTTGCGCCGGCTCAAGGGAGAGCAGGTCGAGGTGCAGGCCGTGGTCGGCCGCGGAGGCGAGGGGCTCGTAGCGGCCCTCGGTGAGGAGTCGGAAGCGCTCCTCCGCGTAGCGCTGCCACTCGGCGCGTGCGCCCTCCTTGTCCTTCTCCCTCTCTCGCGCAGCCCGGGCCGCCTCGGCCGGGGCGGCCAGGCCCGCCGGGAAGCGGCTGCGAACGGCGGCAAGCTCGTCCGCGTACCAGCGGGCGAGCCCGCGCACCTCCTCCCGCCACTCCTTCGCCTGCTCGCCCGAGAGCTCGCGGGCGGCGAACGAGCGCTCCAGGAACTCCCGCTTCAGGTGCTCCCGCGCCAGGCGGGCCTCGAGCTGCTGGCTCGAGCGGCGCCAGGAGCCGAACACCCAGACGCCGAGGGCCAGGGCGACGACGGCGGTCAGGAGGACCTTTAGGGCCGGCTTCATGCCGCTGAGGGATACCGCCCCCCCGGGAGAGAGGCAAGGACGCGGCGCGCGCCTAGTGTGCGGCGGTGAGCGCCTGGACGGAGCGCACCCCGCCCCGGTCCACCTCGTAGAGGTAGGCCCGGGCTCGCCGCACCGGCTCGTCCGAGACCCGGCCGGCCGATCCGGCGCACAGGACCGGGGTGGTCCCAGCGGCCCCGGGGAGGTCGAGCCGGAAGGCACAGTGGCGGTGGCCGTGCAGGATGCCGGCCACCCGCAGGTCGGCGATCATCCGCACCACCTTGTCGGCGTCGGCGAGCGGCATGCGCGCCACGGCCGCGTCGGAGGGGATGCGCTCCGGCGGGAGGATGAGGTGGTGGTGAAGCGCGAGGATCACCGCCCTCCCCTCCTTGGCGTGCTCGCGCACGAGCTCGCGGCAGCGCTGCAGTTGGGGCGGGCCGAGCCGCCCGGGGGTTTCGCGCGGGGCCTCGCCGTAGCGGGCGCTGTCGAGCGCCACGATGGCCACCTCCGGTGCCGGCACCACCGCGAACGGGTAGGCGGCCGCGGGCCGCCGCATGCCCCGCCCGTCGGGACCCACCATCCGCAGGAAGCGCGAGGTCTTCGAGGCCTCCGCGGTCCAGACGTCGTGGTTGCCGGGCACCACCGTCAGCCTTCCCTTCTCCGCCCAGGGGCGGAGCAGCTCGGCGGCGCGCTCGAACTCGCCCGCCTCGGCGGAGAGGGTGAGGTCCCCCGTCACCACCAGGTGATCGACGCGGGCGGCCTCCAGGTCCTTGAGGAGTCGCTGCGCTAAGCGGGGCGAGTAGCGGTCGCAGTCCTTCGCGGCGAAGCCGTTGCGGGGGTAGCGCCGGCGATCGGCGAGGTGCAGATCGCTGAGGTGACCTAGGCGCAAGCGACGGGGATGCTATCGGCGGCGCGGCGGAACTGTCAAACCAGGCGGCGCCCGGGGGGCACTGCGCTTGACCCCGCCAGATCCGGTCTTAAATGGACTCCATGACTCGCAAGCGCGTCTGGTCGCCCGCCGACGGACCCCAGCCGGCACCGCAGCAGAGGCCGCCCGCCCGGTTCGAGTACTTCGACGACGGCGAGGTGGAGAACGAGCTCGAGGGGCTCTCGACCCCGAGCGAGGGGCCTTTTCACTCGGAATACGCGGGGCCGAGGAGGCGGACGGGCCCGGCCGTGTAGGTGGGTCGGCGCTCGTCTCCCAGGGAACGAATCCCCCCGACCGGGGGTTTCCCCTCTGGTATCCTCAGCCGCCGCGACATCAAGGGCGTAGCGGGCTCTGGCGGAAGGAGCAGGCCATGTCGGAGAAGGACAGGAAAGCGTCGGGCGCACAGGTGGCGCCGGCCATGGGTCCGCCGGCTCTCATCAACAAGGAGGACATCCCCCAGGTCCTTCCCATCCTGCCGCTGCGCAACTCGGTTTTCTTCCCCGGCGGGGTGCTCCCGCTCGCGGTGGGACGGCAGAAGACCATCGCCCTCATCAAGGACGCGGTGCGAGACGAGCAGGTCATCGGCGTCGTCACCCAGCGCCGCGCCGAGGAGGAGGACCCGGGCGCCGCCGACCTTTACACGGTCGGCACCGTGGCCCGCATCGTGAAGCTCCTCAAGATGGGCGAGGACAACTACTCGCTCGTGGTCCAGGGGCTCGCCCGGGTGCGGGTGCTCGACCTGGTCCAGGAGACGCCCTACCTCAAGGCCCGGGTGGAGCCGGTCGAGGACCGGACCTCGGTCGAGGACGTGGAGGTGGAGGCGCTCGCCATCAACCTGAAGAAGCTGGCGCGCGAGGTCATCGAGCTCATGCCGGAGCTGCCGACCGCAGCCACCGAGCTCGTCGATTCCATCAGCCACCCCGGCCACCTCGCCGACCTCATCGCCGCCAACGTCGACGTGCCCATCGAGGAGAAGCAGCAGGTCCTGGAGACCGTCGACCTGAAGGCGCGCATGAAGCTCGTCCTCGAGCTCCTGAACCGCAAGCGCGAGATCCTGAAGCTCTCGAACAAGATCGACAGCGCCGTGAAGGGCGAGATGTCGAAGACGCAGCGCGAGTACTACCTCCGCCAGCAGCTCAAGGCGATCAAGGAGGAGCTGGGCGAGCTGGGGGAGGAGGAGGAGGAGCTCGACGAGCTCGGCGAGCGGCTCAAGAAGGCCGGGCTGCCGCCCGAGGTGGAGAAGGTGGCGCAGAAGGAGCTCAACCGGCTGAAGAGCATCCCCACCGCCAGCTCCGAATACACGGTCGCGCGCACCTACCTCGACTGGATCGCCGATCTCCCCTGGTCCAAGCGGACCGACGACAATCTGGACATCGAGAACGCCCGCCAGATCCTCGACGCCGACCACTACGGCCTGGACAAGATCAAAAAGCGCATCCTCGAGTACCTGGCGGTCCGCAAGCTCAAGAACGACATGCGCGGCCCCATCCTGTGCTTCGTGGGGCCACCGGGCGTGGGCAAGACCTCGCTCGGTCAGTCCATCGCCCGCGCCACCGGGCGCAGGTTCGTGCGCCTCAGCCTCGGCGGCGTGCGCGACGAGGCGGAGATCCGCGGGCACCGCCGCACCTACGTGGGCGCCCTGCCCGGCCGGATCATCCAGTCGATGAAGAAGGCGACCTCGGTGAACCCGGTGATGATGCTCGACGAGATCGACAAGCTCGGCGCCGACTTCCGCGGCGATCCCAGCGCGGCGCTCCTCGAGGTGCTCGACCCGGAACAGAACTACAGCTTCTCCGACCACTACCTCGACGTGCCCTACGACCTCTCCAAGGTCATGTTCATCGCCACCGCCAACCTGCTCGATCCCATTCCCAGCCCGCTGCGGGACCGCATGGAGATCCTCGAGCTCCCTGGCTACACCTTCGAGGAGAAGGTGCGCATCGCCCAGAAGCACCTCATCCCCAAGCAGCTGAAGGAGCACGGCCTCTCCGCCGAGACCATCGAGATCACCGAGAAGGCGCTCATCAAGATGATCATGGCGTACACGCGCGAGGCCGGCGTCCGCAACCTGGAGCGGCGCATCGCCGACGTGGCGCGCGCCATCGCGGTGGAGGTGGCGAGCGGCAAGATCGCGTCGGGCACGAAGCGGCAGGTGGACGAGTCCGACCTCGCCGACATGCTCGGTCCGGAGAAGTTCTGGAACGAGACGGCGGAACGCACCGAGATCCCGGGCGTGTCCACTGGCCTCGCCTGGACGGCCGCCGGGGGCGACATCCTCTTCATCGAGGCGACCCGGATGCAGGGCAAGGGGACCCTCACCCTCACCGGTCAGCTCGGCGACGTGATGAAGGAGTCGGCGCAGGCCGCCCTCTCCTACCTGCGGTCGAAGTCGGAGCAGCTCGGCATCCCATCGAACTTCCTCGAGCGGACCGACCTGCACATCCACTTCCCGGCGGGCTCCATCCCCAAGGACGGCCCGAGCGCCGGCGTCACCATCCTCACCGCGCTCGTCTCACTGCTCACCAGCGTGCGCGTCCGGTCCGACGTCGCCATGACCGGCGAGGTCACGCTGCGGGGGCTCGTCCTTCCGGTTGGCGGCATCAAGGAGAAGGTGCTCGCCGCCCACCGGGCCGGGATCAAGCGCGTCATCCTCCCGGCCCGCAACGAGAAGGACCTGGCCGACGTGCCCGAGCAGGCGCGAAAGGAGCTCGAGTTCGTCTTCGCCACCCACATGGACGAGGTGCTCGCCGCCGCCATGGAGGAGAACGTGGTCGGCCGCAAGCCCCCCTCCCCACCGCCCGAGGGCGAGGGCAAGGGCGGCAAGGAGAAGTCGGCCGAGAAGCCCCCCGAGGTCCGGGCCTAGCGGGCTGCCGCAAGCCCCCGAGAGAGAGGCGCGCCGGCCACCGGGCCGGCGCTTTTCTTTTCGTCGCGCTACAGTGCCGGGATGGCGCGCGTCGCCCTCGTCACCGGATCGGAGGGAGCCCTCTTCGAGGCGGCGGCCGCGGAGCTCCTTCGCCGGGGATTCGAGGTGCGCCGGGCGGAGCCCTTCCCGGCGGGCGAGGGCTCGCTGCGCGCAGGCGCGCGCGGAGCCGAGGTGGTGGTGCACACCGGGGTGCGCACTCCGCGCGAGTGGAGGGAGGCCGAGCGGGCGCGACAGGAGGCGGAGGCGGCGCTCTACGCCGCCCGCGTCGCGCGGGAGGCCGGGGCGCGCCGCTTCATCCTCGTCTCGACGGTCTCCGTCTACGGGCGCCCGCGCCACCTTCCCTGCGGGGAGGGGGAACCCAAGTCCCCGCGCAGCGCGTTCGAGCGGGCTCGCTGGGGCGCCGAGCGCGCCGCCTGGGCTGCCTGCAGAGATGGCTGCCCGCTCGTGGTCCTGCGCCCGGCTCTCGTCTACGGGCCGACGCTGCGGCGCGGCCCGGTGAGGGCCCTCGCGCTCGTGGCGCTCGTGCACGCCGGGCGCAGGCACGTTCCCATCCTCCGGCGCGGCCCGGTCACCCACCTCGTCCACCTCGACGACGTGGCCCGGGCGGTGGCGCACGTGGCCGAGCACCCCGACGACGGGGACGTGGTGGGGCGGGCCTTCAACGTCGCCGACGACGCGCCCCTCCCGCTCGCCGAGCACGCGGCCGCGGCGCTCGCGGCCATGGGACACGAGCCGGGCCGGATCCTGCCCTTCTCGCCGCGCCTGTGGGCCGCCGCCACCTGGATCCTGCGCCACGTGCCGGACCGCCTGCTCCTCGACCCGGTCAACCGGCGCCTCGCGGCCGCCTGGCGGGCCATGGCGCTCCGCCACGGAGCCGACCCCACCTTCGCCCCGCGGCTCGACCGGGAAGCACTCCACTGGCTCGGGGCCGACCACTACTATGACACCCGCCGGCTGCGGGACCTCGGCTTCCGGCCCCTCCACCCGGTCTCGGTGGACGCCATCCCAGCGACCATCCACGGACTCCTGGAGCGGAAGCTCCTCCCGGTGGGGCCTCTCGGCGCGGTGCCGCGAGATGGTCCACCCGTGTCATCCATGTCATAGTTGGCGCCCCGGATGTCAAAGCCGACGCCAAAGGAGCGACCTCCGGTCCGGCGCATCGACCGCTACGAGCTCCTCGACCAGGTGGGGACGGGCGGGATGTCCGCCGTGTACCGCGGACGGGACACCGCCCTCGACCGCGAGGTGGCGGTCAAGGTGCTGCACCCGCACCTCGCCTCCCGGGCAGAGTCGAGGGCCCGCTTCTCCAGGGAGGCCCGGGCGGTGGCGAGGCTCTCGCACCCCAGCATCGTCGAGATCTACGACTATTCGGGGGACGGCGCGGAGGAGAGCTGGCTCGTCACTGAGTTCGTCCACGGCCGGACCCTGCGCGCCTTCGCCGACGAGGCGGGGATCTACTCGCCGCAGATCGGGGCGCTCCTCTGCCGCCAGCTCGCCGACGCCCTCGCCCACGCTCACGCCGCCGGCGTCATCCACCGGGATCTCAAGCCCGAGAACGTCATGATCTCCGAGGAGGCGGGCCGCCGGGCGGTGAAGCTCGCCGACTTCGGCATCGCCCGGATCCTGGCCCTCGACGACAAGATGACCATGACCGGGGCGCTGGTGGGTTCTCCGAACCACATGGCGCCCGAGATCATCGAGGGGGGCGAGGCGGACGCCCGCTCCGACGTGTTCTCGCTCGGCACCATGCTCTACTGGCTGTGCACCGGGACCCTACCCTTCCAGGCTCCCAATGCCACCGCCACCATGCGGCGGGTGGTCGACGGCCACTACCCCGACCTGCGCGTCGCCGCCCCGGCCATCGGGAGCGAGCTCGCGCGCGTCGTCCGGCGCGCACTGGAGCGCGACCCGGACAACAGGCAGGCGAGCGCCGCGGAGCTGCGCGACGACCTCGACCGTGCGCTCGCCGCCGACGGGCTCGAGCGCCCGGGAGAGGAGCTCTCGGCATTCCTCGAGGCCCCGGAGGCCTACAAGCGGGCCCTCCCGGCCCGGGTGGTGGCGGCACGCGTGGAGCGCGGGGAGGCGGCCCTGGCGCGGGGGGAGACCACCGCCGCCCTCGACGCATTCGACGGTGTCCTGGCCCTCGAGCCCGGCCACCCGGACGTGCTCCGACACCTCGCCCGCCTGGCGCTCCTCTCCAGGTGGAGGCGGATAGGTCGCATCGCCGCCGCGCTCCTCCTGCTGCTCCTCCTCCTCTCGGGCGGGCTCCGCGTCCTGCGCCGCTTCCCCCGCCCGGCCGCTCCCGGCCCGCCGCAGGCGGTGGTCGCGACGCCTCCCCTGCCCGCTCCCTTGCCGCCCGCGCCTCACCCGCCCGCGAGCGCGCCCCGGGAGGACTCGCCGCCCCCGCCGAAGGCGGCGGCCCGCGCGGAGCCGCCCCGCGCCGCGGCGCCCAAGGTCGCGCCCGTGGCGCTCGCGGTGCACGTGCGCCCTTACGCCCAGCGAGCCCTCCTCGACGGCGTCGAGGTCGGGCGCGGCGAGCAGCGGGTGGTCTTCCAGCTCGGCCCCGGCCCGCACCGGATCCGCATCGAGCACCCCTGCTGCGACGCTTACGAACGGGAGATCGACGCCACCCAGGCAGCCAAGCTCGGGGAGCTCAAGGTGCCGCTCGCCCCCCGGCCGGCTTTCCTCCGGGTGGAGGGCCCAGCAGAGGCGAGGGTGTTCATCGACGGTCAGTTCGCCGGCACCGCCGAGGACTCGCGCCGCAATCCCTTCCGGATCCCGGTCCCGGCCGGGGCCGAGAACCCCTACGAGGGAGAGGTGGCCCTGCGCATCGAGGTGCCCGGGCAGGCACCGGTGGACGCCCCGCTGCGGATCCGGGCCGGGCAGGAGATCACCGTACCGGCGGTCGTCCAGCAGGCCATGCCATGACCGCCCTGCTCCTGGCCATCGCCCTCGCCACCCCCGCCACCGACCTCAAGCGGGCGAAGGACCGCTACGAGTTCGGCGCCTACGCCGACGCCGCCGGTGCGGTGCGCCAGGTGTTCGTGCAGTACCCCGACCTGCCGGAGCCCCAGGCGATCGAGGCCTGGCGCATCCTCGGGCTCGCCGAGTTCCAGCTCGGGGACCAGGCGGCGGCGCGCGAGGCCTTCGTGCACCTGCTGTCCATCGACCCGGACCACGCCCTCGATCCCTTCCTGGTGCCGCCGAACATCGTCGACTTCTTCGACCGGGTGAAGCGGGAGGCGGAGCCGCAGCTCCAGCCGCTGCGGGAGAGGCGGAAGCAGCTGAAGGAGGAGGAGCGGCTCGCCGAGGAGGCTCGACGCAAGCTCCTGGCCGAGGAGCAGGCCCGGTCGGGACCGCCGGCGAAGCTCGTCATCGTCCAGGAGCGCGTCTACATCATCAACTTCCTCCCCTTCGGCGCCGGGCAGTTCCAGAACGGCGACCGGACGAAGGGCACCATCCTCGCCGTAACGCAGGTCCTCTTCGGGGCCGTGAACCTGGGCGCCATCCTGCTCCACAACGCCATCGCCGACGACCCCTCGCGGCGCTGCTCGGTGACGAGCACGACGAACTGCAGCAACCCGCCCATCCCCGACTCGGACCGCGCGCTCCTGCAGAACATCGACGTGGTGAAGTACGTCTCCGCCGCCCTCTTCTGGGCCACCTACGCCTACGGCGTGACCGACGCCCTCATCAACTACGTGCCGCGCGTCGAGACCGAGGTGACGCCGACGAAGGCGGCGCTGAAGCTCTCCTGGCAGTTCTAGCCCCGGGCGGACGAAAGTGGCGGAACTCCTCGTCAAGACCCCCGACGGAAAGCGGCGAAGGCTCTCGCTCGACCGGCGCATCACCACCGTCGGGCGGGACCCCGCCTGCGACATCCCCGTCGACGACCCGCTCCTGCCCCCCACCGCGCTCCACATCCACTTCGACGGCAAGACCTACACCGCCGCCTGCCACGACGGCGCCGACCTGCTCGTGAACGGGCGACGCCGCAGCACCTGCCGGCTTTCGCCCGGCGACGTCCTGCGCCTGGGCTCGGTCGAGCTCCACTTCTCGCCCCCGGCGGGGTCGCAGGAGACCCCGCTCCCGGAGAAGCCGCCTCGAGAGCACGCGGTGCACGCGCTGGTGCGCTTTTCCCGCCGACTGCTCGGGGCTTCCGATCTCGCCGGCCTCCTCGACGCGCTCCTCGACGCGCTCTTGGAGGTCACCCACGCCGACAAGGGCTTCGTCATCGAGCTCGAGGACGGCGCCATGACGGTGAAGGCGGCGCGGAACCTTTCGCAGGGGAGCGTCGAGGACGCGGTGGCGCGCGTCTCCGACTCCATCGTGCAGAAGGTGGTTCGCACCCGGCGCCCGCTGGTGGTGGCCGACGCGCTGCACGACGAGGAGTGGTCGAGCTCGTCCTCGGTGGTGAACCTGAAGCTCTGCTCGGTGATGTGCGCTCCCCTCACCGCCCGCGGGGAGGTCTTCGGCGTCATCTACCTCGGGAACGACAGCGTCGTGAACCTCTTCGACGTGAAGGGGCTCGAGACGCTCACCATCTTCGCCGCCCAGGCCTCGCTCCTGCTCCAGAACGCCCTTCTCCTGCGCGACCTGCGCCGGGAGAACGAGGTGCTGCGCGAGGCGGTGGAGAGCCGGCGCTACGGGGAGCTGGTGGGGGCCGGCGCCAGCATGCGCGAGGTCTACCGCCGCATCGAGAAGGTGGCCAGCACCGACGTCACCGTGCTCCTGGAGGGAGAGACCGGCACCGGCAAGGAACTCGTGGCACAGGAGATCCACCGCCGCTCTCCGCGGGCCAAGGGGCCGTTCGTGGCGGTGAACTGCGCCGCCATCCCCGAGGGGCTGATGGAGAGCGAGCTCTTCGGCCACGTGAAGGGCTCTTTCACGGGCGCGGTCGCCACCCGTCCCGGGCGCTTCCAGGCGGCGGCCGGGGGAACGCTCCTCCTCGACGAGGTCGGCGAGATGCCGCCCTCGCTGCAGGTGAAGCTCTTGCGGGCCCTGCAGGACCGCGCGGTGGTCAAGGTGGGCGACACCCGCCCGGAGGCGGTGGACATCCGGGTGGTGGCGGCGACGAACAAGGTCCTGGAGGAGGAGGTGAAGAAGGGCGCCTTCCGCGAGGACCTCTACTACCGCCTCCACGTGGTCTCCATCCGCCTGCCCCCGCTGCGCGACCGCGGCGACGACGTGCTCGTCTTGGCACGCTGGTTCCTGCAGCGTGCCGCCCGCGAATTTGGCTCCCGAGCCCGGGGCTTCGCGCCGGCCGCGGTCGCGGCCATGCGGAAGTACCACTGGCCGGGCAACATCCGCGAGCTCGAGAACCGCCTCAAGAAAGCGGCGGTGCTGGCGGACGGCCCTCTCGTCACCGCCCAGGACCTCGACCTGCGCCCCGAGGAACTCGAGCCCGCCATGCCGCTCGCCCAGGCGCTCGAGGAGTACCGCAAGCGCTACATCAACGAGATGCTGGAGCGAAACGGCGGCAATCGCACCAAGACCGCGAAGGATCTGGACGTCGATCCGCGCACCGTCTTCCGCCACCTGGAGAAGCTGGAGGCGGAGCGGCGGACACAGGGGACCGAATCGCAACCGGGACCGGAGAGCGACACTTGAGCACTTCGACGAAGAGGCTATCGATCGGGCTCGCGCTGGTGGCCGCGGCGGCGCTCGTGGGCGCCTGCCCCATCCCGCAGCCCCTTCCGGGGGTGGGCTCGATCGACGCGGGCCTGACCATCACGCCGCCGCGGGTGGCGACCGGGAGCGCGCGGCCGGCGTTGGCGCTCACGGCCTACGGCCCCCCGGCGTCCTGCGACGGCGGCGCCGCCTTCCAGGTGTCGGCGAGCGTCATCGACGACAACACCGGCGAGGTGGTCGACGTCCGCTGGTTCGCGGACTACGACCCGACGAGCCAGGCCCACATCGCTCCCCTCTCCACGCAGACCCTGCCCGCCCCTGCCAACTCCACCCAGGTGTTAAGGACGCCGGACCCGGTGGTGTTCCACCCGAGCGACTACGACGCCGACCTGCCGGCACCGCGCACCCACGTCGTCGAGATGGTCATCTCGAACGGGTTCGAGCCGGCCCCCGATGGCGGCTTCCAGCCCTCGCTCGACGGCGGCATGCCCTACCGGGAGCCGGCGCAGAACTACGAGGTGCAGGAGTTCCGCTGGACCTTCGAGCCCCAGGCGGACGGGGGCTGCGGCCCTTAGCGGCGCGCCCCGAGCGGCCGGCTCCCCTCGCGCGACCGGAGCGCCGCCTCGCGCGCGTGCTCCATCGCCTCCGCCGCAGCCGTCGCCAGATCGGCGTGCTCCTGGGCGAAGCGGTTCACCTGCGCGGTGTAGGCGCGGTGGAGCGCCAGCATGGCATCGCGCGCCGCCGCCATGTCGGCGCGCTCCGACGACCACTCGCCGCCGGTGGCGTCGAGCGCGCAGCGCTCGCTCACGTCCTCGAGTTGCTCCTCCCACTGCGGGGCCCACTCGTTCCAGAGCGCCAGGGGATCGTGCCCCTCGAAATGGGTCCCGAGGGCCCAGGCCCGCTCGTTCTGCTCGCGGTAGAGGGTGTCGAGGTCGTCCATGCAGACCCGGAGCGACGCGCGCGTGGGCAGCGTGCTCGCGGCCGGGAGCGGTTGCCTCCTCGCGTGACCGGACAGGTCCCTGAGGACGCTCACCACGAAGAGGCCTACGAGCGAGGCGATGGCTCCGAAGTAGAGGAGCCAGGCGAGCACTCGGTAAGGGCGGTAGCGGGGGTCCCTCTGAGCCACGGCCGGCAATCTGCCACCCCCCTTCTGCGACGTCCAGTCATTGCAAGACTGAAATTTACATTTCAGCGATGAAAGCGATAGCGTTGTACGGTAATGTAGTCAAACGGAGAGTGTGACGTAATTTCAGCAGGTCTCACGGCCGCTTTGGTTGGCCCCCGAATTGCTGATGCCAGTTCAGAGGCGCAACGGGCCGCCAAGGGAATATCCCCCCCGCACCCCTCTGGCGACCGCGTTGCGCTTCATTTTTTCGCCCTGGGAGGGGCTCTCGGCTCGGCCGACACCTCGTCCGGCAGCTCGATCGCCTGCCGAGAGCCCGCCCGTTGTCACCTTCGACCGACGCGCCGCTCGAGTTCCGCGAGCGGGACCTCCACCACGACCGGCCGGCCGTGCGGGCAGCGCGCCTTGAAGTCGACGGCGTCGAGGCCGTCGAGGAGCGCGCGCGCCTCCTCCCTCGACACGTCCTCGTGGGCCCGGACCGCGGCGTGGCAGGCCATGGTGGCAAGGAGGTGCTCGAGCGCCTCCTCCACCACGCCTCCCCGCGAGGACTGCTCGAGCTGCTCTGCCAGGTCGACGAGGAGCGGCTGCATGGGCACCCCCGCGAGCAAGGCGGGCGCGCCCTTCACCGCGAAGGAGTCTCCACCGAAGGGCTCGACCTCGAGCCCCGCCTGCGCCACTTCCGCGAGGGAGGCCTCGAGCGCGCGCGCGAGCGGGCCCGGCAGCGTCACGACCGGGGGGACGAGAAAGGGTTGGGTCTCGAGCCGCCGCGCCGAGGCGGCGAGTCGCAGCCGATGGAAGAGCAGGCGCTCGTGGCTCGCGTGCTGGTCGATCACGACGAGCGCTCCCGAGGGCGCCTCGCACAGGAGGTACGTGCGGGCGTGCTGGCCCACGTAGCGTAGCGAGCCGAAGTACCCGGAAGCCAGGGCGGGCTCCGCCGCCAGGAAGGCTTCCCCTGGTGGGGCCTCGACCGGCGGCGGGAAGACGAGCCCCGCCTGGGGTGGCTCGGGAGCCGGGCCGCCCGCGGCCCGGAGCACCCCCGCCACCTCTTCGGCCGCCGGTCCCGTGAGCGCCGCCGCTGCCGGCGCCCCCTCCGGCGGCGGGGCCCGGTGGCGAAGCCACGGGGACGGCCGCAGGGCCTCGCAGACGGCCTGGTGGAGCGCGTCGTACACCTCGCGCGAGTTCCGGAATCGAACCTCCAGCTTCTGCGGGTGGACGTTCACGTCCACCCGCTCGAGCGGGACCTCGACCATGAGCACGCCCGCCGGGTAGCGGCCCGCCGGGAGCGAACCGGCGTAGGCGCGCAGCACGGCGAAGGAGGCTCCCCGGTCGCGCACGAAGCGGCCATTCACGAAGAGATAGAGACCACGGGAGGTGGTGCCCGAGTGATCCGGGGAGGCGACCACTCCCTCGATCCGCACCTCGCCGCGCCGGGAGTCGACCGCGAGGAGGTGGCGGTGCACCTCGCGGCCCAGGGCGGCGGCGGCCCGGTCCGCGAGCGGTGCCCCGGCGGGAGAGGCGAGCCCCACCCGGCCTCCCGAGCGCGACGTGAAAGCCACGTCGCGCCGGGAGAGGGCGAGGCGCAGCACCGCCTCGGAGCAGTGGCCGGCCTCGGCGGGGGCGGACCGCATGAACTTCCGGCGCGCCGGGGTGTTGAAGAAGAGGTCGCGGACCTCGACCGTGGTGCCGCGCCCCCGCGCCACCTCCCCCACCTCGACGACCTTGCCTCCCTCCACCACCACACGCGTCCCGGCCGACGAGCCCGCGTCCGCGGCCGCGGCGGTGTCGATGCGGACCCGGGCCACCGAAGCGATGGCCGGGAGCGCCTCGCCACGGAACCCCATGGTGGAGATGGTCGCGAGGCCGGACGCGTCCCGGAGCTTGGAGGTGGCGTGCCGCTCGAGCGCCAGCACCGCGTCCTCGCGCTCCATGCCGGCGCCGTCGTCGGACACCCGCACGAGCGAGAGGCCACCTTCCTCGATGTCCACCTGGACGGCGCGGGCGCCGGCGTCGAGCGAGTTCTCGACGAGCTCCTTCAGCACCGACGCGGGCCGCTCCACCACCTCCCCGGCCGCGATCTGGTTCACGAGCCCCGGCGGGAGTACCTGGATGAGACGCACCGCCGACTCCTACCACGCGCGTCCGACCGCGCGCCCGGGTGAACCCGTCGCGCCCCGGCCCCGCTACTGCGGCGTGAACGCCCCGCCGACGAGGGAGCAGGTCTCCCAGGCCGACTGCGCGGTGTACGCAGGCGAGTAGTAGCGGATGAGCGTGCCGGTGATGAGGACGTTGGTGGAGCCAGTGCACGTCCCGACGAGGTCGACGCCGGTGCAGGTCCCCGGCTGGTACTGGCCGCCCGTCCCTCCGACGCCCACGCAGGCCTGCAGGGTCAGGGCCCCGGTGGCGCTCACGGGGTAGTCGTAGCAGTAGTCGGCGCCGTGCGAGCAGCTCGCCGGGACGGGGCTGCTCGTTCCGCACCCGGCCAAGAGCGCGGCGGCGATGGTGAGGCGGAACCTCTTGCGCATCCGTGGCTTCTCCAAACCGTGGGCCCCTTCGGCCCGCCGAACGAGCGTAGTTAGCGCGGATCGGGCCGGGTGTCGACTGCTCCCTGGCGCCGCGGCCACCCGCGCCCGGGCTGGAGCCGCTCCCGCGACTTCGGCGTTTGACGGACCGGCCGGCCTTGTGTATGGAGCCGAGACGCATGCCACGGAGACCCGCGAAGGGCGCGCACGCCGCGCGAAAGACGCGCGAGCGGCGCCCCGTCCTGGGAAACGACCCCTTCGAGCGCGGGGCCGCCGCCCGCGCCGTCCCGGCACCCGACGCGGCTCCCCCGCCGCCGCCGCCCCCGCCGCCAGCGCCGGCGCCCGCCTCGAGCACGCTCGAGGAGGCGTCGGCCCGCCTCGATCGCCTGGAGGGGCGCATCGAGGAGACCTTCGACGGCGCCGAGGCCCGACTGGCGGAGCTCGCGCGCCGCACCGGGCCCCAAACCTACGCCGAAGAGCTCCGCGAGCTGCTCGTGCGCTTGTTGCCCGCCCTCCGCGACCGCCTGAAGCCGCTCGCGTCCCTCGCCCGGCTGTTCGCGTCCCCTCGCGGCCTCGACCGCTACGGCATGGACGAGCGGCTCGTCGAGGGGGCCCGGCCGCTGCTCGACTTCCTCTTCGAGTCCTGGTGGCGCGTGGAAGTGCGCGGCATCGACGCCATCGCCGAGGGGCCGGCGGTGCTGGTGGCGAACCACGGCGGTGCCCTTCCCTGGGACGCGATCGTCCTCCGCATGGCGCTCGCGCGCCCCCCCCTCTCCCGCGACCTCCGCCCCCTCGTCGACGCCTCCACGCTCGCCCTTCCGGTCGCCGGACCGCTCGTGAACCGGCTCGGGGCGGTGGCCGCCACCCCCGGGAACGCCTCCGGTCTCCTCTCCGACGGGAAGCTCGTGGGGGTCTTCCCCGAGGGAAGCGCCGCGCGAGCGAAGCCCTGGATCGAGCGCTACCGGCTGCAACGGTTCGGTCGCGGCGGCTTCGTCCGGGTGGCCGCCCGCGCCCGGGCGCCCATCGTCCCCTGCGCCCTCGTCGGCGGCGAGGAGACGAGCGCCCCCTTCGGGCGCCAGGGCTGGCTGGCGGAGGCGCTCGGCCTCCCCCTCCTCTCCCTCGCCCCCGGCCTTCCGTTCCCGCCGCTCGCCTGGTTTCCCCTGCCGGCGCGCTGGTCGGTCCGGCTGGGGCCACCGCTCGCCCCTCCCTCGCCCCAGGCCGCCGACGACGACGCGGAGGTCGCCCGGGTCGCGGACGAGGTCCGCCACGCGCTGCAGCGTCTCCTCGACGAGGGCGTCGCCGCCCGGGGTTCGGTCTTCCTCTGATTCGCTAGCGGCCGGGGGCGGCGTCCGGCAGGCGCGGCTCGAGCGACTCTCCACCCACGGCGATCCCGTCCCGGATGCGCCGCGGTGGCGTGCGCAAGTCCCAGACGATCCCCAGGGCCGACAGGGCGCGCAGGAGGTAGTAGCTCAGGTCCACCTCCCACCAGAACCACCCCTGGTTGGCGGCGCTGGAATAGAAGTGGTGGTTGTTGTGCCAGCCCTCGCCGAAGGTGAGGAGGGCGAGGATGACGTTGTTGCGGGAGTCGTCGCCGGTCGCGTAGCGGCGGTAGCCGAGGACGTGCGCCACCGAGTTGATGCAGAAGGTCACGTGCCACACCATCGTGACCGGGACGAAGAAGCCCCACCCGAGCCAGGGCAGCCCGCCCTTGAGGAACAGGCCCAAGGCGAGCGCGCCGGGGACCACCATGCCGTAGCGGTCGAGCCAGCGCAGCTCGGGGTAGCGCGCGAGGTCGTTCACGCGCTCGAGACGCGTGGCGTCGTAGCGCTCCGACAGGATCCAGCCGACGTGGCTCCACCAGAACCCGCGCTGCGCGGGAGAGTGGACGTCCTCCGGGCCGTCCGAGTAGCGGTGATGGTGC
>Ga0335079_10000588_pt1 | contig 41939 bp, 38 predicted proteins | sample Lox_Sample_33_FD_206719 | JGI IMG/M metagenome (GOLD analysis project Ga0335079, IMG submission 206719) | Soil microbial communities from Loxahatchee National Wildlife Refuge, Florida, United States - Lox_Sample_3.3 | ecosystem: Environmental > Terrestrial > Soil > Wetlands | place: USA...
GGCGGGAAACCCCGGCGCATACGAGGCCGCCCTGGTCGGTACGCCAGTCGCCGACCCTACGCGTCCGCTGGAGATCCTCCGGACGCTGCACTCCTTCGACCCGTGCATGGCGTGCGCAGCGCACATTTATGACGCGGACGGCGGCGATATCGTCGAGGTCCGAGTCCAATGACCGCGCCCGCCCAGCGTCGGCCGCCTGTTCCAGCGGCACCCGCGGAGCAGGCCGCAAGTGCCGAACAGGCCACGGGAACAGCGCTGGTTCGAGTGCGCGTCTGGGACCAGCCGGTGCGATGGGTGCACTGGCTGCTCTTCGCCGCGATCGCCGTGCTCAGCGTGACCGGCTTCCTCATCGGCGACCCGGTCCTCCATCTGGCGCGCAGCACAGACTGGGTCACCTGGGTCAAGACCATTCACGAGTTCACCGCGTATGTCTTCATCGCGCTGATCCTCGCCCGGGTGATCTGGCTGTTCCGGTCGCCCAACCGCTGGTGCCGGTGGACCGAGTGGATCCCGGCCAGCAAGGAGCGCTGGCGCGGGATCGTCCCATCGCTCCGCTTCTACCTCTTCATCGATCGCGAGCCGCCGCCGGTGGTCGGCCACAACCCACTCGCCGGCCTGACCTACACCGTGCTGTACCTGATGTTGGGCGTCGAGATCCTGACCGGTGTCACGCTTTGGGGCGTCCAAGGGGAGGGCTGGGCCGCTAGTGTCACCGGATGGCTGATCCCGCTGGTCGGGTTGCAGGCGATCAGGTTCATCCACCACTTGATCATGTGGCTGATCCTGGGGTTCCTGGTTCACCACGTGTACAGCGCCATGCTCGTCGACCGGGAGGAAAAATCGGGCCTGCTCTCCTCGATCTTTTCCGGTTTCAAATTCCTCCCCAGGGACCGCCTGTGAGGAACGCGGCCAACTACGGCGCCACGGCGGACGGCGCCGCCCGAGCGGGCCCGCAGGCGCCGGTACTCGTGCTCGGTATTGGCAATGAACTGCTTTGCGACGACGGCGTCGGTGTGGTCGCGGCCAGGCGGCTGGCAGACCCGCCAGTTCCCGGTGTGGACGTCCTTGACGGCGGCACCCTCGGGCTCATGCTGATGCCATACATCGCCGGGCGTCAGGCGGTGCTCGTGCTCGATGCGGTCTCAGCTGCCCACGGGGCGCCGGGTGAGATTGTCGTCATCCGCGACAGCGACGTGCGGCGCGGCCACGGTGTGCGCGCGACGGCACATGACGTCGGGCTCGTGGACGCCCTGTCTGCCGCGGAACTGGCCGGCTGCCCGCCAGCACGAATCGCTCTGGTGGGAATCGTTCCCTCATTCATCACCGAGCACTGGGGGCTCAGCCCGATTGTGGAGGCCCAGGTCGACGCGATGGTCGCCGCGGCCCGCGCCGTCTTGGACGAGTGGGGGGTCGAGGCGACGGGCAATGCATGAATCCGGTCTCGTGCGGGCAACGGTCGCCGCCCTTGTGGATGCCTCTGCCGGGCGGCCGATGCGTACGGTGGTGCTGGCCGTCGGCGCCGGCGTCGACGTCGACTCCGCCGCCGCGGCCTGGCAGGCTGCGGCGGCCGGCACCTCCCTGGCAGCGACCCGCGTCGAGTGGCAGCGCGCGCCCGACCGGCTCCGCTGCTTCGCCTGCGGCCTCGAATACGACGGCGAACCGCTCGACCTGTGCCCGTCCTGCGAGGGCACCGGAATCGTCATCACACCCGCGCCTGAACTCGCAGCGGTCGACTGGACGCCCTGACGCGCGCGACGCAGCCTCGGCCGGCGAGATAACGCACACTGGCCTGATGACCGAGATTACGCGGACTGGCCCGATGACCGAGATCACGCACACTGGGCTGATGACCGACAGCACGATCGTTGATCCGCGCGATCCTCGGGGGCTACGGGCGGACGCGCCGCTGCTCGACGCGTGGCTGCGTTTCACCAGGCTGGCCGAAGCGGGCCTGCTGACGCCGATGACCGTGCCCGGGCACAAGCAGCGCCACGATCTGGTCGGTGCCGTCGTGACGGGCGACGCGCCTCTGTACGGCGGGCTGGACTCGATCAAGCACGCCGACGCGTTGCGGATCGAGGCCGAGCGGCGGGCCGCGCAGCTATGGGGCGGCGACTGGTGCCGGTTCTCCGTCGCGGGCTCGACCCACGGCAACCAGGCGCTGGCGCTGGCGGTGGGCTCACCCGGCCAGGAGGTGATCATCACAAGGACCCTGCACCGCTCGCTGCTTCTTGGCCTGGTGCTGGCCGGGCTGCACCCGGTGTGGGTGCGGCCCGAGGTAGATCCCGCCTCAGGTCTTCCCGCGGCCGTCGCCGTGGACACCGTCCAGGCCGCGCTCGCGGCTCATCCCCGCGCCTGTGCGGTGTTTCTCGGCGATCCGTCCTACGTCGGCGCCATCGGTGACCTGGCCGGGCACGCCGCAGCGGCCCATGACGCCGGTGTCCCGCTGATCGTGGACGCCGCCTGGGCCGCGCACCTGGGCTTCCACCCTGACCTTCCGCCGCACGCCATCGCCGCGGGTGCCGACGCCATGGTGACGAGCGCGCATAAGGCACTGCCCGCCTACACGCAGGGCGCGCTGGTCGTAGCGCGGACCGAGCGGCTGGATGCCGCCCGTCTTGACCGCGCCTTCGAGGCCACGCACACCACCAGCCCCGCCGGTTCGATCATGGCGAGCATCGACGCCTCCCGCGCCCTGCTGGCACGTGACGGCGGGCAGTTGTGCGCGCGGTTGCTGCGCGGCGTTGCCGCCGCCAGGCAACGGCTGCGCCAGGTTGCTGGCGTCAGCGTCCTTGACGGCCCCGGCGTCGATCCGGCCAAGCTCGTGGTGCTGCTGGCAGGGACGGGTGCGCACGGGTACGCGGTGGAGAATGAACTGATCGCGGCGGGGATGCCAGTCGAACTGGCCGATCGCGACACCATCGTGCCCATCGTCACGGTCGCCGACGACGAGAGCCACGTCGCGGCGTTCACCGGCGCCCTCGCCGCCGCGATCGAGCGCCACCGGGGACCGCCCCGCCATCCCGTCGCGGCGGCCGCATGGACCGTCACCCCGCAGCAGGTGCTCGGGCCCAGGGAAGCCTTTTTCGCGCAAACAGAAACCGTCGCCGCCGAAGCCGCGGTCGGCCGGGTCAGCGCGGAGCTTGTCGCGCCCTACCCTCCGGGTGTGCCCGTGCTCGCCCCCGGTGAACTCGTCACAAGGGCGGCGCTTGACGCGCTGCGCGAGGTGCGGGCCGACGGCGGCAGGATCGCGTACGCCGCCGATCCCACCCTCGGCACCTTCCAGGTCGTCATCCCGTGAGAGGTCAGGAAAGTATCCGAACGGCTGCGCGGGCGACGCGCCCAAAGACGGCACCGCTTGCGCGGCGCCTCCTGCGCGGCGCCTCGTGCGCGGCGCCTCGGGCTGGATCAGCGCCTGGACTGATGCGCGGAGGCCGAGTATCTGCCGTCTCGCGTGCGATGGACACGTGCCGTACACGCCACCGCGGGCCGAGCCGACGGCGGCTGATTGACCACCGCGAAGCCGGCGAAATCCGTGTGCTGCGTCTGCGGGCTCGCCCAGGTCGCGTCGGAACCCCCGAAGAATGTACTGAAGAATAGGCCGTTGATCTGCAGCGAGCTGACCGTACGGAACTCCAGGCCAATGGCCTGAAGCACCTCAGTCCCGTTGATATAGATGTTGATATAGCCATTGGACTGGCCCGGCGTATTCAGGCTCACCGTTTCCTGGACCTCAGTCCACTGGCCGGGCTGCCAGGTCCAGTTGCCGCAGCCGAGCTGCAGACCGTAGCTATCGGCACTGGCGCTGGCCAGGTAGGCATAGACCTCACCATTGTTGGCGTTGCGCCACATCAGCCGCGCGGTCCAGCCGTTGGTACCATCGGGATCGTTACCACCAGAGGCCACTGACGTGTTGCCGCCGTACAGGCCGGGCAGCTTGCCCCCCTTGTTCGACTGGAACCCCGGTTGCGGGCGAATGTAGTACTGGAGAGTCGTTGTCGCGGACGTCGCGCCAGTGCTGAAGGGCAGCGCCGCCTGAGCGCCGCCAAGCGGCGTCCCGAGCGCGGACACCGAACCCGAGTCGATGCTGCCCTTCGGGTAGTTGACCCGCAGCATGTTCGTGAACGAGGCACCCGCGGGAACGCTGTCCGCAGTCAGCACAGAGGTGTTCTCAGTCCACCCGAAACTGCCCGCGCAGTACGCTGCGCACGCGAACCCCGGGCCGAAGAAGCTGGCCGGTGCCGCCGGACCAGGGTGCAGGAGCGATACGACATTCGACCACGGCGAGTAGCCGGCAGAGTTCTGCGCCAGCACCCGGTAGTAGTACGTCGTGCCCGCCACCACGGTCGTGTCGGTGTAGCTCGCGACGGCCGGGCCGACGGAGGTAGCGGTCACATTCTGGCTGAACCCGGCGTCGGTCGCCCGCTGGATCCACACCGCCGTCGCCGCCGGGGTGGTGGCGTTGTTCGTCCACGTCAGCGACGCCGCCGACCCGGCAACAGACGCCGCGAGGCCGCTCGGCGCGGCTGGCACCGTCGGGCGGAGGATCGACACGGCGTTCGACCACGGCGAGTTGCCGGCCGCGTTCTGCGCCAGCACACGGTAGTAATAGGTTGTTCCCGCCGCCGTGGTTGCGTCCGTATAGCTGGTAGCGGTCGGGCCGACGGCGAAATTGGTCACATTCTGGGTGAACCCGGCGTTGACGGCCCGCTGGACCCATACCGTCGTCGCGGCGGGGACCGTGGCGTTGTCTTTCCACGTCAGCGACACCGCCGTCCCAGCGACAGACGCTGCGAGACCACTCGGCGCGGCGGGCGTGGCAGCCTGGGCCGCCAAGATGCTCGACGGCGCCGACGCGAGAGCCGGCTGCGCTTGACTTAGTGAACCCATGACCGTGCCAACCACGGTCATGATCAGCGCCAGTCTTCCTCGCATGATCCCGCCCCCGAGACAGAGTTAGCATCAATAAAGCCGGCGGGCACGCCTGCACCCTCAGCAGGCCAGCGACGTGGCTCCAGCTTGATGACTCAAATCATTGATCACATTACTTTCACGACAAGAGTCGCGCCTTTCTGAGGCCAGGCGCAAGCTGGTCCAACTATCGTTTCTGCCAAATCGGCAAAAAGCCTCAGCCAAGCCGTCGGGAAAAACATTGAAATGACCGTCATGCCCGTACGTATCGGTGCGGTGACCGGTGCACTCCGTCGCCGCTGGGCGCAATCCTGGGCCGGCGAGTGAGGGCCCGCCTTCGAGATTAATTCGGCTATGGGTCCGCCCGAGGTGCCGTGTTAGCCTCTTTAGACGGTCCAGGGGCACCCCAGGGGCACCCATGGGAAATGCGCGGCCGTCCGCCGTCCGGCCAAAGAGCCGAGCAGGACGCGCCCCTGGGTCCTGGCAGGCAGGTTGAGGCAAGGAGGGGTCTCGATGCTCGAAATCATCTGGTCAATCATCGCTGGCCTGGTAATCGGCGTCATCGCGAAGTTGATCGTGCCGGGACGGCAGGATATCCCGCTTTGGCTGACGATCCTGCTGGGGATCGCTGGCGCCCTCATCGGTAACTTCATTTCGGTTGGCCTGGGGGTCCGCCACACCGGCGGCATTGACTGGATCCGTCATATCCTGCAGATCGGGGTCGCCGCCTTGCTCATCGCCCTGGTGAGCCCGATGTGGATGCGGCGGAGCCGCGCGAGAAAAGCCCGGCCGCCTGCCGGGGTGTGACCATTCGGCGTCCCCTGCACGCTCCGGCGCCATTCATGAATCGAAAGGATTGAGCAGCGCGACCCGCTGCGGGCGACGTCGCCAGTGTTCTTGGTGCCGAGGGTCCAGCCGCGAACCTTGGCCGGCGCCGCGATCAGGCCGTCGATGACGGGAATCGGGCCAGGGACAGCGGGTCGGGCCGGACGGTCGGCTGAGCACGCTGATGGCGTCATCTCAGCGAGCGCTGGGTGGGCAGATGGTTACCCGGCCGGTTGAGCCTCGCCGAATGCGTTGTCGATGGTCTGAAGCAGGTCGCGCATCCCGATGGGCTTGGTGAGGTAGGCGGTTGCCCCGGCGGCCAGCAGATGGTCTATCTGGCGCCGCGTGGCGTCGGCGCTGAGGATCACGACGGGGATAGCACTGGTGACGGGGTTGGCGCGCAGGCGGCGGATGACTTCGTCGCCGGTCATGTCGGGAAGATGGACGTCAAGGAGGATCAGGTCGGGGTGATGCTGCCCGGCGAGATCGAGGGCGGTCGCGGCGAGCGGCGCGGGGATGAGGGTGACGGAGGGGCGCTTTTTGAGGATCTCTTCGACGAGCCGCACGTTTTCGATAACATCTTCCACGTACAACATGGTCTTGGCAGCGGTGTACGCGCGGCTGTCGGCCAGGGTGTCGTGCTCCACGGCATGCTCGGCCGCGGCGGCTTCCGCTGCGGGCAATTCGACCCAGAACGTGCTTCCCTGGCCCTTGACGCTGCTGACACCGATGACGCCGCCCATGGCCTGGACGAGGCTGCGGGACAGGGCCAGGCCCAGACCGCTGCCCTCGATGCCGGCTACCGCGGCGTCCAGCCGCTCGAACGGCATGAACAGCTTGCCCAGTTCCTGCTGACTGATGCCCTGGCCGGTGTCGGTGACGTTGATGCGCAGTCGCCCGCCGGGACGGGCCTGGATGGCCGTGGTGACCGTGCCGGCCGGTTGGTTGTATTTGACGGCATTGGACAGCAGGTTGAGCAGGACCTGGTGCAGCCGTTGGCGGTCGGCCAGCACGTGCTGGCTCGTTCCCGGCGCCGCCGCCGGGTCCAGGCGCACCTCGCCGGACACGGCAAGCGGGCGGACCAGTTCCAGCGCGTCGGCGATCACCTCCAGGGCAGCCACGGGCTCGACGGACAGCGACAGCTGCCCGGCCTCGATGCGGGAGATGTCGAGCACATCATCCAGCAGGGCAAGCAGATGCCGGGCGGCTCCGAGGATCATCGTGACCCAGTCGCGGTGCTCGGCAGTGATGTCGCCGAGACTGAGCAGCTCACCGAAACCCAGCACCGCGTTCAGTGGCGTGCGCAGTTCGTGACTGACCCGCGACAGGAACTCGTTCTTGGCGTCGTCGGCCGCCCGCAGCGCTTGGTTCGCATCCTCCAGCTCACGCGACCGGGCCAAGATCTCTGCCTCCATCTGCTGGGTGCGCTGATGAAGCCGGGATGTCAGCTCGAGCTGATCGCTCTCCTGCTCCTTGAGGCGCACGTATTCGGTGACGTCCCGCACCAGGTTGATGATGTAGGCCAGCCGACCGTCAGGGCCGGGCACCGGCGAGTTGATCGGGCTCCAATAGCGGACCTCGAACCCGCCGCCCGCCGACTCCGGCCGCCTGATGTCCCACTTCAACACGGCCATCGTGTCGGGAACCAGGTGGCGGCGGACCCTGTCCAGGGACGCGCTCAGGCTCGCGGGCCCGGAGGACGCGTTCGGATCGCCAGGGTCTTCGGGAAATACCTCGCAAACGAGACGGCCGATGAGTTGCTCCCTGACGGTCATCGTGTCACGCAGATACCTGTCGCTGACCGCGACGATCACCCCGTCCGGGTCAAGCACCAGGAAGGAAACGGGCGCTGACTCGAACAGTACCTGGAAATCCGGCCCGCAATCCCCTTGCGTCACGGCATGAGTCCTATCAGTCACGTAAGATCACAACCGGATTCTCCGCGGCCATCCGCCGGCTTCACCCGGCATCCGGCGCCGCCCGGTCGGCGCGCAGCGCGGCCGCGAGCACGTCGCACAAGTCCGCAGCCGCATAAGGCTTGGTCAGCACCTCCCGGCAACCGGCCGCGATCGCTTCGTGGGCCTGCCCGGGCCCCGTCCCACCGGTGACGGCCACCACCGCGGGTGGTCGCCCGTCGGGAGTATTCCTCAGCTCAGCGGCCAGCTCCAGGCCGTTGCCGTCTGGCAGCCCCATATCCAGCAGCACCACATCGACCGGCGGACCCGTGAGAGCTGTCCTCGCCTGCGCGAGATCACCAGCCTCGACAATGCAGGCGCCCCGCAATTCGGGATCGGCTGACCGGGCCAGCACAGCCCGCACCAAAGCGCGGTTCGCCCCGTCATCCTCAACCAGCAGAATCCGCACACCAGCCTGCGGCGCGGCTGCGGTCATCGCCCAGCTCTGTTCTTCCGGGGTCCCCGCCGGCAGCACCCACGACATCGTCGGCCCATAACAAGGCTCTCGCCATCAAATCAGTCCAGGCCCCCAACCAAGCCAGCAAATCCGGCAAACCATGTCACCCTACGCCACAAAATATATACCCAATGTGATCGCAGGAACCAGGAGACGTTTTGAAACACCCACCCCCGCGCGTGTGGCCGCTACCCGTCGAGGCCGCCCGCGCGGATGAGTTGCCTGTACCAGTGCGCGCTGTCCTTGGGCGTCCGCTTCTGTGTCGGATAGTCGACGTGGACGAGACCGAACCGCCGCTCCAGCCCGAACGCCCATTCGAAGTTGTCGAGCAACGACCAGACGAAGTACCCGCGAAGGTCCAACCCGGCGCTGAGCGCCCTATGGGCGGCGCGTACGTGCGATTCGAGGTAGGCGATCCGCTCGCCGTCGTGGACGGCGCCGTCCGGCGACGGACGGTCATCGGACGCCATCCCGTTCTCGGTGATGTACAGCGGCGGGACCTGATGTTCCCTGGCTACCCAGGTGAGCAGCTCCTGCAGCCCGTCCGGATCGATCTCCCAGCCCATCTGAGTCTTGGCACGCCCGCGGTCGACAATCTGGACCTCATCGCATCCGACCCAGGGAGACGGCCGCCCGCGGGCGGCGGCGATCTCCCCCGGCGTCCTGGCCCTGGAGTAGAACCGCCGGTAGTAGTTGATGCCGAGGAAGTCGAGGGGTGCGGCGATGTGCCGCAGGTCGCCGTCGCGGATGTGGTCGGCGAGCCCCAGGCCGGCGACCTCACCTAGCAGGCGGTCCGGGTAGCCGCTCGCGAAGAGCGGGCCCATGAAGAAACCGTTCTTCCTGGCGTCCAGCTTGGCCGCCGTCTCACGGTCGGCCTCGCTGCAGGTGGCCGGCAGCATCTGCGACAGGTTGAGGGTGATGCCGAGCTTGCTGCCTGGCCGGGCAGCCCGCATCCGCTCCACCGCGAGCCCGTGGCCGAGCAGCAGATGATGGCCGGCCGCGAGGGCCGCGGCGGGCTCGGTGCGGCCGGGGGCGTGTACCCCCTGGGCGTAGCCGGAGAAAGCCGAGCAGAACGGCTCATTGAGGGTCGTCCACCAGTCGACACGAGAGCCGAATTCCTGGTGGACCAGGGCAGCGAAGTCGGCGAACCGGTCGGCCGTGTCCCGTACCGGCCAGCCGCCCGCGTCCTCGAGCACCTGCGGAAGATCCCAGTGGTAGATCGTCACCCACGGCCGCACGCCCGCCGAGGCGAGTTCGTCGAGAAGCCGGTGGTAGAAGGCGACGCCCGGCTGGTGCAGCGGTCCGCTGCCGGCCGGCTGAAGACGCGGCCAGGCCAGTGAGAACCGGTAGTACTGGGCGCCCAGCCAGCCCATGATGGCCACGTCCTCCGGGTAGCGGTGGTAGTGGTCACACGCCTCGTCCCCGGTGTCGCCATGCAGGATCCTGCCGGGCTGGTGGCTGAAGGTGTCCCAGATCGAGGGCTGGCGCCCGTCCTCGCTGACCGCTCCCTCGATCTGATAGGAGGCTGTCGCCGTACCCCAGGCGAAGCCCTCAGGAAAAGTGACCACTGCGGCTCCCGTCCGATGCTCGCGTTCCCCCCGAGTTCCAGCTCTGCGCACGCTAAGTCAAACGGGCAGGCCGCCCCTGGCGATCAGCTGCCGGGCGATGACGCCTCGCTGGATTTCGTTGGTCCCCTCACCGACGATCATCAGCGGAGCGTCCCTGAAATACCGCTCAACGTCGAAGTCGGTTGAATAGCCGTATCCGCCGTGGATCCGTATCGCGTCCAAGGTGATCTCCATGGCGCTCTCGGAAGCGAACAGCTTGGCCATCCCTGCCTCCATGTCGGCGCGGTAGCCCGCGTCGATCCTGCGAGCGGCGAACATGACCAACTGCCGCGCCGCAGTCAGTTTGGTCGCCATGTCCGCCAGGTAGTTGCCGATCGACTGGTGCTTCCAGATCGGCTTGCCGAACGTCTCGCGCTCCTGCGCGTACCGCAGCGAGTCCTCGAAGGCAGCCCTCGCGACGCCAAGCGCACGGGCGGCGACCTGGATCCTGCCGACCTCAAGCCCGGCCATCATCTGCGCAAACCCCCTGCCCTCGGTGTCACCAAGCAGGGAAGAAGCAGGCGTACGGTAGCCGTCGAAGCTGAGCTCGCACGACTCCACCCCCTTGTAACCGATCTTGGGCAGATCCCGTGACACATCCATCCCGGGCCCGTGCTCGGCCAGCAGCAGGCTGATGCCGTGGTGCGGCGGGTCGGCTGCCGGATCGGTCTTGCACAGCAGGGCGATGACCTGCGCCCGCCGGGCGTTGGAGATCCACGTCTTGGCGCCGTCCACCACGTAGCCGTCGCCGTCCCTCTTGGCGGTGGTCCGGATGGCCTGGAGGTCGGAGCCGCCGCCGGGCTCGGTGAGCGCCATCGCCGCACGGATCTCGCCGGTAGCCATCCGGGGCAGGTACCTGTCCTTCTGTTCCTGGGTCCCGAACCTGACGATGAGCTTGGACACCACGGTATGACCGCCCATCGCGCCCGCTAGGCTCATCCAGCCCCGTGCCAGCTCTTCTGTCACCTGCACGTAGCACGCGGTGGACACCTGGACGTCACCGTAGGGCTCGGGAATCGCGAGACCGAAGATGCCCAGGTTCTTCATCCGCTCGATGAGCTCGGCCGGGTAGGCGTTCGCATGCTCGAGATCGCGCGCCACCGGACGCACATCGCGATCCACAAAATCACGGACCGTTTCAATAATCGCGCGCTCTTCGTCGTTCAGCTCGTCCACGAGTGACTCCTCAGGAAACAGTGCGCGAGCGACACCTATCGTGTGGCCACCGTAGACGAGGCGCTGACACGGTCACCATGGCACCGGCGGCTTGCTCGCGTGGCACGAGAGATGTCCGCGGTGCCGCCGTAGTGTGGGTGGGGCTCCCGTAACCGGCCGTGGCGCCCAAAGCCCGGCCACGAACCGGGAGCTCGACCGTCGGCTTGGACACCGAGAGCCGACAGGAAGGGCCGTCATGAGCCCATACGTCGCAGTGATCGGCGAGAACGTGGCTGACGCAGTTGTCCAGGCGCGGTGCGCCGCGGAAGGTAGCACGGTGCTGACCGTGCATGCCGGCGGCGGGCCCGCCAACACGGCCGTGGCGCTGGCTCAACTCGGCACGCCGGCACGGTTCGTGAGCCGCCTGGCTGGCGGAGCCCTGGGCCGGCTGCTCCATGATCGGCTCATTCGGTCCGGGGTCGACCTCACCAACAGCGTTCCCGCCGACGAGCCGGCCACCCTTGCCATCGCTTCCGTGGACGACAGCGGCCGCACGGCCTATGAGTTCTACGCCACCGGCACCGCCGACTGGCAATGGCGGCCGGGCGAGCTGGATCCCCGGCAATTGTCTGAAGCTCGGTGCATCCACGCGGGATCACTCGCCCTCATTATGGAACCTGGCGGCCACGTCATCGAGGACACGCTTCGAGCAGCTCGCGGGCATGCCACTATCTCGATCGATCCCAACGTTCGCACCTCGCTAATCGCCCCCGATCGTTACCGCGACCGGCTCGGCGCCTGGTGCGAGATGGCAGATATCCTCCGCCTAAGTGACGAGGATCTAGCACACCTGTACCCGGACCGGCCAGTTGAGCACGTGTTTGCACAATGGCACGATATTGGCGTCCGCCTCGTGGTTCTCACAGCAGGCAAACAAGGTGCCCAAGCATCGCTGGACGGCGAACGAATCTCCGTACCGGCTGTACCTGTGAAGATCATAGACACTGTCGGCGCGGGCGACGCGTTCTCCGCCGCACTGCTTCACTGGCTGTGGCGGCACGAACAGCTTGGCGGTCGGCTTACCAAACTCACGCCGGACGACGCATGGCGAGCGCTCCGGTTCGCCACCTACCTTGCGGCCCTCACATGCACTGTGGCCGGCGCTAACGCTCCCTGGGCAGACCATCTCGACAGCGCAGCGGCCAGCCTGCTCGCTGGTTAGGAGCGGTCACGCTCTGGCGGGGCAAACAGCTCGAGGGCGATGTTGTCGGGGCCACGGAACGAAAGGCCAGGGCCGTAGCCCGCGTCGACGACGTCGCCGTGAGCGACGCCGGACGGCTCAGGTACCACGATCACGTGGCTCGCGCCGCCGCCTCCACGCGTCGTTTGCTACGTTTTTGACCCTTCGCGCGCGATCGACTCCTCTACCCACTTGCGCAGGGCGGGCGCTGGTGCCGCCCCCGCCTGGCGTGCGATCACCTGCCCGCGGTTCAACAGCAGGAGGGTCGGCACGGCGTGCACCGCGAACCGCTCGCTGAGCTTGGGTGCGCCGTCGACATCGACCTTGACCAGCTTGACCCGGCCCGCCATCTCCGTGGCGACCTGCTCAAGCGCAGGACTAACCATCCGGCAAGGCGCGCACCAGGTCGCCCACAGGTCGATGACGACGGGAATGGCGGCACTCTCCGCGATGGCAGCGAAGTCGTCGTCGGTCGCGTCGGCGATCCAGGGAAGCGGCGCGCCGCAGTTGCCACAGTGCGGGTTGCCATCGGCGGCCGCAGGCACCCGGTTCTTACGGCCGCACCGCGCACATACAACTATGTTCGATGCGGTCATCAGCGGTACGCTCCCGATTGCTGTTCGGCGGCTCGCTGCTGCGCGGCGTCTTGGGGATTCTCGTATGTGACGACGATCTCGCCCTCGTGCACGCCTATGCGGATCACGGCTCCATCGCGAACGTCACCCGCGAGCAGCGCACGCCCAATGCGGGTTTCCACCTCCCGGGCGATGAACCGTCGCAGCGGGCGGGCGCCGTAGACCGGGTCGAAACCCTGCCGCGCGACGAACCGCCGCGCGTCCTCGGTCAACTCGAGCGTCATCCGGCGGTCCGCCAGCCGCGTCCGCAGGTCGTTGAACATCAGGTCGACGATGCGCTCGATCTCGGGCTGGGTGAGGGGCTTGAACAGGACGACCTCGTCGACCCGGTTGAGGAACTCGGGCCGGAAGCGCTCGCGAAGCTCAGCTAGGACGCGATCGCGCCCCTCGGGCTTTAGTTCCCCGTCCGGGGTCACCCCGTCGAGCAAGTACTCCGACCCCACGTTCGAGGTCATGATGATCACGGTATTGCGGAAGTCCACCGTACGGCCCTGCGCGTCGGTGAGCCGCCCGTCGTCGAGAACCTGGAGCAGCGTGTTGAACACGTCCGGGTGCGCCTTCTCGATCTCGTCGAAGAGCACGACCGAGTACGGTTTGCGCCGGACGGCCTCGGTGAGCTGACCGCCCTCCTCATAGCCCACGTAGCCCGGCGGCGCGCCGACCAGGCGGCTGACGGTGTGGCGTTCCTGGTACTCGCTCATGTCGATGCGGACCATGTTGTCCTCGGTGTCGAACAGCGCCGAGGCGAGGGTCTTAGCAAGTTCTGTCTTGCCGACCCCGGTGGGCCCGAGAAAGATGAACGATCCGATCGGGCGGCGCGGATCCTTGATCCCTGATCGGGCGCGGATGATGGCGTCGGCCACCAGCCGTACCGCCTCATCCTGGCCGACGACGCGCTCATGCAGGATCTCGTCGAGGCGCAGCAGCTTCTCTCGCTCGCCTTCCTTCAGCCGGCTCACCGGGATCCCCGTCCAGCGGGACACGATCGACGCGATCTCCTCCTCGGTGACGACCTCACGAAGCAGCCGACTTTTGCCCTGCTTCGCGGCGAGCTGCTCCTCCTCGGCCTGCAGCCGCCGCTGAAGCTCGGGCAGCTTGCCGTGACGCAGCTCCGCAGCCCGGTTCAGGTCGTAGTCGCGCTCCGCGAGCTCGGCCTCCTGCCGCACCTGCTCCATCTCCCGCCGCAATGCCTGCACCCGGCGCAGCGCGGCGCGTTCGGCCTCCCACTGAGCCCGCATCGCGTCGGCCTCTGCGCGCAGATCCGCCAGTTCCTTGCGCAGGTTCTCCAGGCGTTCCTTGCTAACCGGGTCGTCCTCCTTCGCGAGGGCCGCCTCCTCGATCTCCAGGCGCATCACCCGCCGGGTGAGCTCGTCAAGTTCCGCGGGCATGGAATCGATCTCGGTGCGCAGCATCGCGCACGCCTCATCAACCAGGTCGATCGCCTTGTCGGGAAGAAATCGGTCCGAGATGTACCTGTGGCTTAGCACCACGGCCGCGACGAGGGCACTGTCCTGGATCTTGACCCCGTGGAACACCTCGAGCCGCTCACGCAGGCCGCGCAGGATCGAGATGGCGTCCTCGACGGACGGCTCGTCCACCAGCACCGGCTGGAACCTCCGCTCGAGCGCGGCATCCTTCTCGATGTGCTTGCGGTACTCGTCGAGTGTGGTCGCTCCGATCATGTGGAGCTCACCGCGGGCGAGCATCGGCTTGAGCATGTTGCCCGCGTCCATGGCGCCTTCTGCGGCGCCGGCACCCACGACCGTGTGCAGCTCGTCCACGAACAGCAAGGTCCGTCCCTCGGCGGACCGAACCTCGTTGAGCACGGCCTTGAGCCGTTCTTCGAACTCGCCCCGGTACTTCGCGCCGGCCACCAGCGCGCCCATGTCAAGTGCGAAGACCTTCTTGTCCCGCAGGCCCTCCGGCACGTCGCCGCGGGTAATGCGCTGGGCAAGCCCCTCGACGATCGCTGTTTTACCTACGCCGGGATCGCCGATGAGGACAGGGTTGTTCTTGGATTTGCGCGACAGGATCTGGATGACGCGGCGGATCTCGCTGTCGCGCCCGATGACCGGATCGAGTCGGCCGGCCTCCGCGTCGGCCACCAGGTCCGTGCCGTACTTCTCCAGTGCCTCATAGGTGACCTCGGGCATGGCGGAGGTGACGCGCTGATTGCCCCTGACCGCCGTGAGCGCCTGCAGGAACTGGTCTCTCGTCAGCCCTTCCGAATGCAGCAGCCGCCGGGCCGCCGTCTGGCTGCCCTCATCGAGCAGCGCAATGAGGAGGTGCTCGACCGAGACGTACTCGTCCTTGAGCCGCCTGGCCTCACGCTCCGCCGCGGCGAGGAGGTTGTTGAGGCGCTGCGTCACGAAGATCTGTCCCGGTGCCGAGCCGGGTCCGCTGACTCTCGGCCGACGGCCGAGCTCGGCCTCCAGCTGGCTGTGCAGGCGATCAGCGTCGGCGCCCGCCTGTGTGAGCAGACGTGGGGCCAGGCCGTCGGGCTGGTCGAGCAGTGCGAGCAGCAGATGTTCTCCGTCGACCTCGGTGTGCCCGAACCGCAGCGCCTTGGTCTGCGCGTCGTGCAGGGCTTCTTGTGACTTTTGGGTCAGGCGGTTCATGTCCACAGCTGGCCTCCGTTGGATCGGGACGTTGCCCGCTCTGCTTGCCCAAGCCCGTCTGCTTGCCCCGGCGCGTCCGCTTGCCCCGGCGCGTCCGCTTGCCCCGGCGCGTCGGCTTGCCCCGGCGCGTCCGCTTGCCCCGGCGCGTCCGCTTGCCTCAGCGCGGACTCCAGGTCCGCGATGCGGTCGAGCAGGTGGATGACGAGGCCGAGGGAGGCGTAGTTGATGCTGAATCCGGCGCGCAGCCGCTGGATACGTGCCACGGCGGCGATCTGTGCGGGCTGGAACCACAGCGTGCCGGTCGTGTCCTGGTACGGCTCGAGCAAGCCCAGTGCCACGAGGCGGCGCACCGTGCTCGGGTGCATGCCGGCGGCGTGGGCGAACGACTCGAGGTCGAGCCGCCTGCGCCGAGGCGCGACCAGGACAATGGCGGTCGTCACGACTGCCTCCGCGGGTCGAACTTGGAGGTCGCGGCGAGCTGCTCGAACAGCTGCTGTTCCTCCTTGGTGGGCTTGGCGGGGACCATGATCCGCACTTCGGCGATCAGGTCGCCCGGCTTGCCCTTGGGATTCGGCAACCCGCGGCCCCGCAGCCGCAACCGCCGCCCGCTCGATGTTCCGCGCGGGACCTTCACCTTTGCCTCACCAGCCGGCGTGTCAACGGAGATGGTGACGCCAAGTGCCGCTTCCCACGGGGCGAGGGGCAGATCGATGTGGATGTCACGCCTGTCGACCCGGTACCGGGGATGCGGGGCCATCCGCACCACCAGATAGAGGTCACCGGGCGGGGCGCCGTCGCTGCCACGGCCGCCCTGGCCGGACAGCCTTATCCGCTGGCCCGCCGTGACCCCGGCCGGAATGGTCACGGTAATGTTCCGCGATCCGTCCGGTCCTGAGATGGTGACGCTGCGACGGCCGCCACGGTAGGCCTCATCCACCGTAAGCTCGACTTCGGCCTCCTGATCGGCGCCGGGAACGGGACCGCCCCACCCCCTTCGTCCCCGGCGGGAGAACAGGCCACCCAGCAGATCGTCGAAGTCGAAGTCGTCACCGGTGCCCGAGCTGTACCAGACGCGCTCGCCGTCCGCGCCTGTCGGTGCGCCGCGCGTCCCACCGGCGCGGGCTCCGCCGCGGCCGGCGCCAGCACCAGCGCGTGCTCGCGCCCACGTCTGCTCATCGACCCCCTCGGGAACCCGGCGGAAATCGGGCCCGAAGCTGTCGTACCTTCTGCGGGTGTCAGGATCGGACAGGACGTCGTAGGCTTCGGCGATCTCCTTGAACCGTTCCTCCGCCGCTGGGTCCTTGTTGACGTCGGGGTGGTGTGCACGAGCGAGCTTGCGGTAAGCCCGCTGGATTTCGTCCTGGCTGGCCGACCTCGATACCCCCAGGAGCTCGTAGAAGTCACGCGTCGCGGCCATCAGTCCGATTCCATAGGTGGCGCTGATGGTGCCGCGACCACTACGGCGGCCGGGCGTAGCTGTCGGTCGTCATCGCCATATCCCGGCCGCAGGACGCGGACAACGGTCCCGGCCGGGACATTCGGGGCCGGCACGCTGGCGACCGCTTCGTGGTGCGCAGGATCGAACTTCGTGCCCATGTCGTCGCGGCGCGGGAAACCGAGCCGGGCGAGCACGGCGACGGCCTGGTCGCGGACCGCCCGGATCCCTTCGACGATGGCGCCGTCGGCTTGGCCGGCATGCTCGAGGGCAAGCTCCAGGTTGTCGAGAACGGGCAGCCACTCTGCCGCCACCCGAGCCCGTTCGTCCGCCCGCTGTTGGCCGGCCTGCCTGGCTGCGCGTTTGCGGAGGTTGTCGAGGTCGGCGAGTGCCCGCCGCCACGCATCCTCGAGCTGGGCGACCTGACCGCGCAATTCGGCCACCGTCGCCATGGAGTCCGTATCCCCGGTAACGGCGGAACCTGGCGATTGCGAGCCCCGGGACTGCGGGCCAGACGGGCCAGACGGGCCAGACGGGCCAGACGGGCCAGACGGGCCCGGCGGGCCAGACGGGCCAGACGGGCCAGACGGGCCAGACGGGCCAGACGGGCCAGACGGGCCCGGCGGGGGCTGGGACGGCGCGCGCGGCACGCGGGGTGGCAGAGACTGTGCGCGAGGTTCCGCTTTCCCGTGCTCTGCCGGGTCCGACTGGCGCGCGCCCGGTGGTGCGCGCCGTGCTACCTGCGGACCATAACCCGGTGTCCCCGTGGAACTCGGCCAGGGAGGACGCTGATCTGCCATGCCGCCCTCAATCGGTGGTGAACTCGGCGTCGATGACGTCGTCGTCTCCCGCGTCGCCGCCGCTGCCCGGCCTGCCCTGACCGTTACCGCCGCCCGCACCGCCGCCGGGCGCTCCGCCGCCGGCCGACCCGGCAGCTGGCGCGTTCAGGCTGTGGTAGATCTGCCGCAAGTCGGAGGTGAGGGACCGAAGGCGGGTGAGTGGCGCTTCCTCCTTGATCGCCTGACGCGCCTCGGACACCAGCATCTCCCCTCGTGCCTTCTCGTTCACCGGCGCGGCGTCGCCGAGCTCGCCAAGACGCCGTTCCACCTGGTAGGCGGCCGTATCGAGTTCGTTGCGGGCATCGATCATCTCCCGCAGCCGCTGGTCTTCGCTCCGGTGTTGTTCGGCGTCCCTGACCATCCGGTCCACCTCGGAGGAGTCGAGGTTGGAACTCTCGCTGATGGTGATCCGCTGCTCGGCGCCGGTGTCGGTGTCACGGGCAGAAACGTTCAGGATCCCGTTGGCGTCGGTGTCGAAGGTGACCTCGACCTGCGGCACGCCGCGCGGCGCCGGCCTGATGTTCTCCAGCCGGAACCGGCCGAGGACCCTGTTGTCAGCCGCGCGCTCGCGCTCGCCCTGCAGGACCACGACGTCGACGGCGGATTGGTTGTCTTCCGCGGTGCTGAACGTTTCCGAGCGCCGCGCGGGAATCGTTGTGTTGCGCTCGATGACCTTGGTCATCACGCCGCCGAGCGTCTCCACCCCGAGCGAGAGCGGGGTCACGTCGAGCAGCAGCACGTCTTTGACCTCACCCTTGAGGACGGCCGCCTGGATCGCGGCGCCGAGGGCGACGACCTCGTCAGGGTTGACGGTCATGTTCGGGTCCTTGCCGCCCGTCAGCCGGCGAACCAGCTGCTGTACCGCCGGGATACGGGTCGAACCGCCGACGAGGATCACCTCGTCGATATCGTTCGCGGTGATCTTGGCGTCCTTCATCACCTGCTCCACCGGCCCCAGGCACCGCTCGATCAGATCGCCCGTGAGCTGCTCGAACTTGGATCGCATCAGGGCGGTGTTCAGGTGCTTGGGCCCATTCGTGTCCGCCGTGACGAAGGGCAGGTTGATCTGCGTCTGGGTGACGGAGGAGAGCTCTGCCTTGGCTTTTTCGGCCGCCTCGAAAAGGCGTTGCAGAGCCTGCGGGTCACGGCGCAGGTCGATGCCTTCCTGCCGCTGGAACTCGTCGGCCAGGTAGTCGACGATGCGCCGGTCGAAGTCGTCACCGCCCAGGTGCGTGTCGCCCGCGGTCGCACGCACCTCGACCACCCCATCCCCGACGTCAAGCAGGCTGACGTCGAACGTCCCGCCGCCCAGATCGAACACGAGCACGGTCTCGTTGTTCTTCTTGTCCAGGCCGTAGGCGAGCGCCGCAGCGGTCGGCTCGTTGATGATGCGCAGCACCTCGAGGCCGGCGATCTTGCCCGCGTCCTTGGTCGCCTGGCGCTGCGCGTCATTGAAGTAGGCAGGCACGGTGATGACCGCCTCGGTGACGCGCTCACCCAGGTACTTCGAGGCGTCCTCCGCGAGCTTGCGCAGCACAAGCGCCGAAATCTCTTCAGGCGCGTAAAGCTTTTCCCTGATCTTGAACCGGGCCATGCCATCCGGGCCCGCGACGACGTCGAACGAGACCGCGTTGATTTCGCTCTGGACCTCCTCGAAACGCCGGCCGATGAATCGCTTGGCTGAGTAGATCGTCCCCTTGGGATTCAAGATGGCCTGGCGCCGGGCAAGCTGGCCCACCAGGCGCTCGCCCTGCTCGGTGAACGCGACCACCGACGGCGTTGTGCGCGATCCCTCGGCGTTGGGGATGACCGCCGGCTGGCCCCCCTCCACCGCCGCGATCACCGAGTTCGTGGTGCCGAGATCGATGCCGACTGCCTTCGCCATCAGTTCCTCCTGTTTTCAACTGCCAAGCTCAGCGGGCGGGGCGAAACGCGCCCGGCCACGGGCCGGTTCAAAACCTCACGCGACACCGGGCTGACGAGACGCGGCTACCCTGCAATCAAACCCGACGCGGCATGTCATTGACCACGCTTGACCGCCCGGGTCTTCTTGATCTTTTATGATCAGCTTAATCTCTTATGATCAGCTCCGAGCGTGCGGTCAGCGTTCGGACCTTACCTCACGTTACCAGCCAATTGCCTTAAGCTACTGCGCAGCACCGCACAGCCGACAGTCGCTGATCTCCTGTGCTCCCACATCCCCAGATTGGGTAGTTTTTCTGGGCGACGCGCACGGATCGCTATCGCAGCCGGATCATGCGGGCTGGCCGCCGCACCTGCGGGAGCTCACCGACGATTCCGGCAGCGCGGAATTGGGGCCAGGCCATGACCTCACCCCGGCGGTCCGGGTGTCGCTTCAGGCTTACCGGGGCCGCTACGGGGGAGGGGCTACGGGAGATCAACTAGTCACCCTGTCATCTCGATGTGCCTGGGCTTGACTGCCGCTGATTTCGGCACCGCGACAGTCAGGACCCCATCGGGCAGGACCCCATCGGACAGCTGAGCGTTCACCCCCTCGGGGTTCATGTCGGCGGACAGGATCGTCCGGTACTCGAAGCGCCCGACGCGACGGCCCGGTGGCGTCGGCGCCGGCCGTTGCGCTCATGTTCGGTCACCTCACCACTGCCCGTGCGCGCCGAATGCCTGGAGTTGTCGATGAGGCATTGGCACGGCGTGGGCAAGCACAGTGTCTGGGGTGGCCTTATCGAGGGGGAACGAAGCGAGCTGCGCCGCGGGTGGCTGGACGGTGTCGCAGTCGCGACCCCTGCTGCCGCCGGCCCTAAGCCAGCACAGATGCCAGGAACCCGACCGTTGCCTCGGTCATGAACGGCTACGCTCTGGCCGACCCGACAGGGGCTTGGCCCGCCGCGGTACTGCGCCGGACCGGATGCCGTTTCCGGGCCAGGCGGGCCGCCCTGGTGCTGCGTGAATCCAGGTGCTACAGGTTTCGCGGCATCCACGGCGCGCCCAGGGAAGAACGGAAATGACGGAAGTAATCGCGGATCCGATGCGCCGCGGCCCGGGCAGGACGAGGATGCGCGGCCCCCGGCTGGAGCCGGATCAATGGCCGGATGGCCTGCGCGATGTGACGGGCCCCGCCGGCACCTGCCGCACGGTATCCGGCAGATCTCCGGTGATGGCAGGTCACCGGATCAGCGACCGTGCTCAATCCGGCAGGGCTCCTGTCATGGCGGGTCACCGGATAAGCGACCGTGCTCAGCGTGCGGATACCTGCGAGCGGACCTGGGCGCCGAAGGAACCGGACGTGAACTGCCTCGCGTCCGCGTAATCGCATGTGCCGTCCCGCTTGAACTGGAGCGCGGCGCGGACCACCTCAGCGCCGAGTGCACGCAGCTGGCTCGCCACCGACTCGTCCGTGAGGCGGCCGTCCGCGTCGAACGCATGCCAGGACTGCGCCACCGGCATCACCAGCGGCACCGCCCAGCCGCGGAGCGCGCGGACAATGAAGTCCATCGCGTTAACCGCTTGCAGCCCCTGGACCCCTCCCGCCGTGGCCACCAGCCCGATCGGTTTGTTGCTCAGGTAAGGTGGCTTGCTCTCCGCCAGCAAAATCAGCCAATCGAGTGAGTTCTTAAAGGCCCCGCTGACCGATCCGTGGTAGGTCGGAGTGCTCCATATCATCGCGTCCGCCTGGTGCACGGTGTCGGCGAACCCGCGCGCGGCTACCGGGATGTCGCGCTCGGGGGTGTAGAGGGGCAGATCAAGGGCTCGGACCGAGATCAGGTACGGCTCGGCCCCGGCCCCCTCGGCTCCTTCGAGCGCGACCTGAAGTGCGGAAAGGCTGGTGGAGCCGGTCCGCAGGGAGCCCCCGAGACCGATGACGCGCACAGAATTCGACACGATGTCCTCCCCGGCCCGGTGACCCGGCTTGGCGAGACCTGGCCGAGACCACGTTGGCGGCATTCTGCGGTCCAGCATCGCAGCACGCCATCCGGTCGGCCAACCGGCCCAACCCGACTCTGCGGGCCAGCTGAGAGCGCTCGATGCGGCCCTTGCTAGCCACATCACAAGGTGTTCACATGGTGCTGATTACGCGACTCCACGATGGGCCGGAATCGGTATCTGAGGAGGCCACGAACCCGGCATCAGGGCATCGGTCCGCGTCGGGGACGATAGGGCGTGCGATGCGCCCTCCGGCAGAAACTCCGCTGTTGCCGTGGCGACCTGATCATCGGGGACTAAGAGATGCATGGCCGCGACCGCGAACTAAGACTCTTGACCGATCTGCTGCGGCTGGCGGAGGCGGGCCGGGGTGGGATGCTCCTCGTCGAGGGCGAACCGGGAGTCGGCAAAACGAGCCTGCTCATAAGGGCTTCTGCCGCGGCGGCTGAACGCGGGTTTTCCGTCGCCTGGGGTAATCCAGCTGAATCCACGCAGGCGCCGTCGGCGGGCCCGCAGGTCTCCACGCTCAAGCGCCGACCGCCGATGGTGGCCGTGGAGAGCGGGCCTCGGCAGGCGGGCGCGCTTCGTCGGGCGGGATGTCCGCAGGAACCCCAGCTAAGCGTTCCCGGGCAGCGCGTGGCACACAGCCAGCTGCTCATCATGGTAGATGACCTGCAGTGGGCCGATACCGCGACGCTCGGGCGGCTGCGATGCCTGCCCGCGAGGCCAACGGCCGGTGCCCCGTTTTGGATCCTGGCACGGAGCACAATGGGCACGGACAACGAGGTGGAGCGGCTTTTCGCCTACCTCGAGCGGGCAGGTTCGGTCCGGATGCGGCTCGCACCGTTGGATGATGAGACCTGGGCCGGTGCGGTGGCATGCACGCTGGGCGCCGTACCTGGCCACAACGTGCTCGCGTTGGCAGCGGACGCTGGTGGGAACCCATTCTTGCTGACCGAATTGCTCGGCGGGCTGCAGGACGAGGGCGGGATCCTGGTAGAGGCAGGGCGAGCGAGGCTGGTGTCTGATCAGCTGCCGAAACGGCTGCGGGAAGCTGTGCGCCGCTGGATGAGTGACCTGCGCCCGCGCGCCAGGCACCCGCTGGAAGTTGGGGCCGTTCTCGGCAGGTCATTCGCCGTTGACACGCTGGCTGCCCTTCTCGGCGACACACCCGCCGAACTGCTGCCTGACATCGAGGCGGCCCTGGCCGCAGGCATTCTCATGGCCACCAAGGACTCGCTCGCGTTCCGCACGGACTCGTCTGGCAAGCGGTCGCCGCCAACGTCCCTGCGCCGGCGCGCCAGGCACTGCACGTGCAGGCTGGCGAACTGTTGCTGGACCGGGGCGGCCCACCGGCTGAGACGGCAATGCATCTGATCAACGGGACCCGACCAGCCGATGCACACGCCCTGGCCCGGTTGGATCGCGCGGCGCGGACATTCCTCGTATCGGCACCGCAGGCCGCCGCTGATCTGGCGCTGAAGGCGGTCGACCTGGCCGGCCCCGCCGATCAGAATCGATTCAGCCGGGCCGTGAACGCCACGGCAGCGCTTGCCGCGGCCGGACAGCTCACGCAGGCTGCGGAGCTCGCTCATTCGAGCTTGGCCGAGCAGGTGCCGATGATCACTGCGGCCCGGCTCCGTTGCGTCCTGTCGTCCATAGCGCTCCATCGCGGCAGGCTCGGCGACGCGGTAGCGGAGGCCCAGCGGGTGCTCGCTGACGCCGAACTTGCCGACGACGTGCGCGAAGAGGCCGAGCTCGTGCTGCTGGCCGGCCTCTGTGCTGGTACCGAGGACACCCGATGGGCGCGCGCGCACGCCGAAACGATCCTTACCGGCGCCGATCATCGGCACGATCCGGCCACCGTCGGCGCGCTGCTCGCGCTCGCGATGATCGGCTGGAGCGAGGCCAGGCTCAGCGCCGCGCTGGAGTTCGCCCGCGACGCCGTCCGGCGGGCAAGCATAGGGCCGGATATCGGGCGCCGCGCCCTGCCCCGGCTGATCCTCGTTAGCACGCTGACATCAGTCGGCCTGCTGGACGAGGCCCGCACGGTCGTCAGCGCATTTAGCACGGACGTCACTGCGCTCGGGCCCACCGTGCACGGCGCCAGCCCCGAGATACTAGCGGCACTCGTCGACCTCGCCGCGGGCAGCCAAGCCGAGGCCTTCGTGTCCGCCGAGTCGGGTATTCGGCGCGCCAAAGTGCTTGGCGCGCACATGCTCACCCCCTTCGGCTTGTCGATTCTCGCCGCGGCAGCGTTGCGATCAGGCGACCCGCGCGGCGCGACGGAATACGCGAGGGCCATCCAGGCACGACTGGCCGGCAACGCGCCCGCATATGGACGGGCCCGTTGCCTCCTGGTGACGGCCCAGGTTGCCGAGGCCACCCGCGGCGCACAGCATGCCCGGGCGCTGGTGGCTGACATCTATCAGCGGCTCGAGCGGTCTCGATCGGTCCTTGTGGCCCAGCCGACCGCCGCTGCTTGGCTGGTCAGGTTTGCGCTCAGTCAGGGCGACCGGGAGCATGCCAAGGCGGTGACCGATGCCGCGCAAGCGATCGCACTCGGCAACCCACGGTTCGCCAGCGTCTCTGCCGCGGCGGCCCACGCCTATGGCGTGCTTGACCGTGATGCGGACGCACTGAATCGGGCGGCCATCGCTGCTTGTGACCCGTGGGAGCGTGCGTCCGCGGCGGAGGATCTCGGTGTGCTGCTTGCCGCGGAACAAGAAGCAAAGAGGGCGGTGCGCAGTCTGGACAGTGCGCTCGCGGGCTACGAGCGGGCAGCGGCGGCCCGGGATGCGGCACGGGTGCGGCGCAGGCTCCGCAAGCTCGGTGTCCGCCGTAGGCACTTCACTTACGCAGACCGGCCCGGCTCGGGGTGGGCGAGCTTGACCGATACGGAGCGGGCGGTATCCGACCTCGTCGCGCAGGGCCTCACAAACCAGAAGATCGCGAACCAGATGTTCCTGAGCGTGCACACGGTCGCGTTCCACCTCCGTCTGGTTTTCCGTAAGCTCGACATCAGCTCACGCGTCGACCTTGCCCGCGTCCTGACCGAACGGAGCCAGCGTGACGGCGCCGCGCATGTCCTCACGGCTGGCGGCCGCCGTTGAGGACTTGCTCGCGGGCCCGTCGCGACCGATGGCCGCTGCTGCGGTAGCTGCGACGGTTCTACCGATCCAGGTGATCGGCAAGGTGGCCGCAGCGGGCGTTGTGAGGGTGTGGACAAGCGCCTTCGGTTGATGAGGAACCTGATCGAACCGCTGCGGGTGGCTCCAGGAAGCACTGTCAACCTGAGCCGAGACCATGATCCGGGCTACACCGGACAGGTGACCCGCCCGGAGGCCGACGCCCTGCTTGCCCGCGAGACTAACGACTGGGAGCGCTACCTCGTCGACAACGGCATCCATTTTGTCAAGATCGTGCTCAATCTGCCGAAAGGGGAGCAGGCCAAACGGTTCCTCGGGCGGATCGACCAACAAGGGAAGAACTGGAAATCTCGGCCAGCGACGTCCGGGAGCGCCGCCACTGGGACGAGTACCAGCGGGCCTTCGCCACGATGCTAAGTCAGACCAGCAGTGGGCTCCCTGGTACCTCGTCCCGGCCGACCCACAAATGGTTTCACCCGCCTGGCCACGGCCGCGGTCGTCGTGCAAACGCTCACGGCCATCAACCCCAGGTACCCGGCGGCCGATCCAGCCGCTCGCGAGCAGATGGCGAAGATCAGGGCCGTACTCGTCGCGGAACTGGGCCTGTCGCAGCCTGCCTGACGGTGAGTACGTCGCGGAGCCGCCCTGATGCGGCTGGCCGGAGTCCCGAAAGGGTTCCCGCTGACCTCTGAGGACGCGCGCGTCGTGACTGGAACCCGCGACAGCATCGTCCCGGTCGCTGTCGGGCCAAGGGCGCGATCTTCGACGGCTTCGTCTGCGACCCGGACCTGAACAACCGCGACCTGGCGGCGGTCTCGGTGCCGATTCTGATCGTTCACGCCAAGGACGAGCCGCTCGCCTCCTACGAACCGCGCGTAGCCGAGGACGCCCATGAGCTCAGCCCACAGGCCGGCGACGGCGATGGCGTCGAGGTGCGGGCCGGTGGGGCGGTCGGATGCGGTCCGCGGTGCCGCTGGCCCCGCCTGGGTGAGGTCGAGCGGGACAAGCTCGACGGCGAATTGCTCGACAGCCAGCTGAACGATCTCCTATGGTGGAAAGCTCGGCCGCCATGGGGACGTGGTATCCGATTGACAGTACGGAGGGACCAGGCAATGCGCGCCGAGGACGTACGTCGCGTGCTCGTGATCGGCAGCGGCACGATGGGCCTGCAGATCGCGCTGCAGGCTGCGATGCATGGGTATCACGTGGTCCTGCACGACACCGAACCGGCGGCCCTGGACGCGGCGCGCCGGCGCCTCCGCGGCTACGGGGAGGCTCCGCTGGCGGCGGGACTCATCGATGCCGATCGGCTCGAGCGAGCGCTCGCGAGTATCGAGTGCCCCGCTGACCCGGTGGCCGCCGCAGCCGACGTCGACCTTGTCAATGAGTCGGTGCCCGAAGACCCCGTGCTCAAGGGGCGAGTCCTCGGCCAGTTCAACGAGCTGTGTCCGCAGCGGGCAGTGTTCACGACGAACACCTCGACGCTGCTTCCCTCGATGTTCGCGGCTGCGACAGGGCGGCCCGACCGGTTCGCGGCGCTGCACTTCCACACCCCCGTGTGGTCATCGAATGTGGTTGACGTGATGCCGCACCCTGGCACGTCAGCACAGACGATAGAGCTCCTCCTCGCCTTCGCCCCGCGCATCGGCCAGATCCCTATCCGCCTGCGCAAGGAGAGCTTCGGCTACGTTTTCAACGCGCTGTACACCGCGATCAACCGAGAGGCGCTCACGCTCGCGGCGAACGGGATCGCGTCAGTGGAGGACGTCGATCGCGCCTGGATAGGGATCATGAAGATGCCCATCGGCCCGTTTGGGATGCTCGATAGGGTCGGGCTCGACACGGTCTGGCAGATCACCGACTACTGGGCGCGGCAGACGGGCGACCCGCAGACACGTACCAACGCCGGGTTTATCCGGAGCTACGTTGACCGAGGCCGTCTGGGCGTCAAGAGCGGCGGTGGCTTCTACCAGTACCCCAATCCTGCGTACGAGGCGCCCGAATTCCTGGCATCGGGAGCCGGCACGTAGTCACGGCGTCCGGCGAGGGCACCCCTGGCCGGTTCATGACAGGTGATCACAGCAGCGGCGTGGCTCACAGCCCAGTCAAGGCTGGCTGTCGTGGGTCCCTGCCGCCCGGATGCGCTGCTCGGCGGCTTTCAGGAGCTCGGACACGCCGTCCTCGATACCACCGGCGAGCACCTCGAGGTCGGGATTCGCGTGGTAGTCGCCGGTGATCCCGAATGTGACGTCACCGCAGTACGTCAAGATCGAAACCCCGGTGCGGACCGTCGTGGCGATCGGCACGTAGGGGATGATCTCCACCAGGCGGCGGCCAATCCCGTAGAGCGGCTGGCGTGGACCCGGGATATTGGTGGTGACCGTGACAATCTCGTGCTGGTGCAGCCCGTAGGCGAGCCGGACTGCCCGCGACATCACCGGAAACGGGGTGTAGCGGCCCAGTGAGACCAGCGCCTCCCCGGCCATAGATTCCTTGCTCGCCTTTAATGCCGACAGCTCGGCCCGGACAGCATCGAGCCGGTCAACGGGATCGGCAACGTGAACCGGTAGATTAGCCAGCACCGCCGACACCCGATTCTCGTAGACGCCCTCGTGGCCGGGGCCCCGGACAGAAACTGGAACCAGCGACGGAACCATATGCGGTTCAGGGTGCTCCCCGCGGGCCAGCAGCAGCGCACGGAAGCCGCCACTGATCGCGGCCAGCACGACGTCGTTCACGGTGCCGCCAAGCTGCCGTTTGATCGTCTTGACGTCATCAAGCGACGCCCGGGCCCAGATATACCGCCGTTGCTGGCCGATCTCTCCGCTCAGCGAGGACCCGGTGGCCGGCCACATCGATGGGGCCAGCTTCGCCACGGCCCGCACCGTGCCGGCCGCCTGCCGGACCGCGCTGCCCGGATGGGCCACCGCGCCGCTCAGCGCGGAGGCTTCCCGCACCGGAAGCAGCACCATGTCCATTGCCGCCTGCGCGGCGAGCCGGAGCGGCGACGGTTCCGCGGATACGGCCCAGCTATCGGCGGCAGGTGGCGGGGCTTCGGGGGACGTGTCGTAGATCACGCGGTACAGGTCGGTGGCGGAGATCCCGTCGACCATGCAGTGGTGAAGCTTTGAGATCAGCGCCCACCGACGGTGCGCGAGCCCCTCGACAAGCCAGTACTCCCACAGCGGGTAGTCGCGGTCGAGCCGCTGGCCCATGACCCGCGCCATCAACTGGCTGAGCTGCTGGTCGCCCCCGGGTTTCGGCAGCGCCGTCCGACGGAGGTGGTAGCGCAGATCGAAGTGCGGATCGTCGACCCAGACCGGCCGCCCGAGGCGAAACGGTACCGTGCGCAGCTTCTGCCGGTAGCGCGGCACCAGCGGCAGCCGCCCGGCCAGGTGCGCCAGCACCTCGTCATAGGACGGTGTCGGGCCCTCGAACACGGCCACCGACGCGATCGCCATCGACGTATGCCGATCCTCGTCTTCCGCATCAATGAACTGGGCGTCCAGCGGGTTCAGCCGGTCCATAACGCCCCCTTTCCCAAGCCGTATCGATCCCGGTCATCCGAAAGCCGCCAGGCAACGATCGAAGGCCCCGTCTTAATGCGGATCGTAAGCTGCGCGGGCTCCGGCTCGAACTTGCCGAATGGTCCGGCACGCGGGGACCTTCGGCTCTGAATGGGACATCTCGCAGCGGTACGTCATATCGCCATGCCACGAGAGCCCCGGCAGCGGTACCGGGCCCCTCGTACCACGTCAGCCCGGCACAGGCGCGGCTAGTACGACAGGGCCAATACGACAGGGCCAATACGACAGGGCTAAGCGCTGGAAGCTCCCGTGCGTCAGGCATCGAGCTGGCGGAACCGGCTGACGTGGAAGATCAGCGGGGTTACGGTGGCGTCGGCGTCGAGGGCGTGCACCCGCAGCAGGACGATGTCGTGATCGCCGACCGGGATCTGGCGCTCCACGCTGCAGTCCAGCCAGGCGCTCGCGCCGTTGAGCATGACTGCGCCGTCGCTGGTGGCTCGCCACTGCAGAGCCGTGAACCGGTCTGCGCCGCGCTCGCTAAGCGCCCGGCCGTGCTGCTCCTGATGGGCACCCAGCACTCGGAGGCGGGGCGCGACCCGCAGCACCGGCCACGTCGTGGAGGTGTCGGCCATGCAGATCGACACGATCGGCGGGTCCAGCGAGACGGAAGTGAACGAGCTGGCGGCGATGCCCACCGGGACACCGTCGACGAGCGCAGCGATAGCGGTGACGCCCGCCGGGAAGGCACCGAGCACCCGACGAGGCTCGACCCGCTCCGGCGCGCGGAGAGTCATGCGAGGCTTGCCGTGATCTGCGGCCGGGCCGACTCCAGCCACGTGTCGAGTACCTCCGACACCGCATAGTCCGTGTCGACCAGGAACAGCCCTCGCGTCGGGCAGGTGGCGCCGAGCTCGACGAGCACGGGCTTCAGCAGGAGGTCCGCAGCGAGGGAATGGCGCCAGTCGCCGCCGAGCATGAGCGGCACCGCGGTCACACCGGCCAACCCGCCGCCCGCGATCCGGTCGAGGAACAGTATCAGCAGCCCGGTGTAGGTGGCCTTGTAGGTGGGGCTGGCGACGATCAGCAGATCACTGGTCCGCACTGCCGCGATGGTCTCGGCCACCTGCTGGTCCGCCCAGTCCAGCAAGCCGGCACCGAGATCGACCAGGTCCACGCTCAGGCCGGCCGGGCTGCCGATGATCTTTTCGGCGAGCAAATGCGCGGCCTGCCACGTCCGCGACCGAGGCTTGGGGTTTCCGACGACGATCGCGACAGTCATCGGCGCTGCCACTCTTGGGCCAGCAACTGGTAGGAGCGGACCCGGCCGGCATGGTCGTGGGTGATGGTAGTGATGATCAGCTCGTCAGCACCGGTCGCGACCTGCAGTTGCTCGAGTTGCTCGGCGACTTGCCTCGGGGAGCCGACAAACTGGGTCTCCACGCGATCGGCGACCAGTGCCCGGTCGGCGTCAGTCCACGCGTGCGCCCTAGCCTGCGCCGGGCTCGGGAACGCGATCGCGCCCTCGCCGGAGCGGATGCTGCGGACCCACAGACCGTAGCCGGCGGCGAGCTCCCGCGCGGTCGCCTCGTCATCGGCGGCTACGACGTCGGCTGAAACGCTGAGATAGGGCCGGTCGAGTTCGGCAGACGGCCGGAATGCGGCACGGTATCCCTCGGCGGCCTCGAGCACGGTGGCCGGGCTGACGTGGTAGTTCGCGGCGAATCGCAGGCCGTTACTGCCGGCGACACTGGCGCTCTGCCCACCGCTGCTGCCGAGGATCCACACTTGCACATCCGCGTTCTCACCGGGGATCGCGTGCGCCTCGACGCCGTCAGCCGAGCGGTAGGAGCCGCGCAGCAGCGCCAGTATGTCGTCGACCTGATCGCCGTAGTCCTGAGCCTCGGCGCCGGGTTGGAGCAGCAGTGTCTTCTGCAGGGCGCGGCGCGGTGAGCCGCGCAAGTGCTCCAACGAGAATCGCGGTGGGATGCGCAGGCCGTTCGGGGCGCGGCCGTTCACGACCTTCGTCGCGCCAGCGAGGGCAGGCTCGCGGCTCCGCTCGGTCGGACGCCCACCCGAGCGGCCGAGGCCGAGGTCGAGGCGGCCGGGGTGCAGTGCGTCGATGAGACCGAACTCCTCGACCGTTGACAGCGCGGTGCGATGCCCGAGCTGGACCGCGCCGGATCCGATCCGGATCGCCGAGGTAGCAGCTGCGGTGAGAGCGAGTACCACAGCAGGCGAGGTTCCGGCGACGCCGGGATCGAGGTGGTGCTCGGCGAACCAGTATCGGGCGTAGCCAAAACGTTCTGCTTGCTGCGCGAGGTCGATGCTGTTGCGGAGCGCGGCGGCGGCTGTCGAGCCGGAGCTGATGGGTACCAGGTCGAGCACGGTGAGTGGGGTGGCGGCCATGTCGGGTCCTTACTTTCCGTTTCCCTTGCCGGTGATCAGATCGAGCCGCGGCGGAGCGTGCACGATCAGGGTGATCGCGAGGAACGTCATGACGCGGCCCGTGCGGTGGAGGAACCGGCGCGCAGCGGCGCGAGGCCGAGGTGCTCGCGCAGCGTGCTGCCCTCGTAGTCGGCCCGGAAGACCCCGCGCTCCTGGAGCAGCGGCACGACCTTTTCCGCGAACTCGTCGAGCCCGCCCGGCGTGATGTGCGGGACGAGGATGAAACCGTCGCTGGCGTCGGCCTGCACGAAGCTGTTGATCGTCTCCGCCACGGTCGCCGGCGTGCCGACGAACGACTGCCGGGTGGTGACCTCGATGATTAGCTCGCGGATCGACAGATTCCGCGCCGCCGCCTTCGCGCGCCACTCGGCCGCGGTGGCCAGCGGGTCGCGGTGCATCCGCACGCTGGCCCGCCCGCGCGCGATCGTGTGCTCGCCCGGGTTGGGGTCGATGCTGGGCAGCGGGCCGTCCGGGTCGTAGCCGGACAGGTCCCGGTTCCACAGCTGTTCAAGGAACTTGATCGCCGTTTGCCCGCTCACCTGCTGGAAGCGCACCTCGCGGGCGAGCTCCTGCGACTGCTCGTCGGTGTCGCCAAGCACGAAGGTTGCCGCCGGCAGGATCAATAGCTGCTCGCTGGTGCGACCGTGGCGGGCCAGCCGTCCCTTCACGTCGGCGTAGAACGCTTTGCAATTGTCGAGCTGGCTGTGTCGGGTGAAAATAGCGTCAGCGCTCGCCGCGGCGAACTCGCGGCCCTCGTGGGAATCGCCGGCCTGGAAGATGACCGGGCGGCCCTGCGGGCTCCGCGGCACATTGAACTGGCCGCTGACGTCGAAATGCGAGTCTCGGTGGGCGAACCGGCCCGCGTCACCGTCGGCGAGGAACACACCCGACTGCTTGTCGGCGATGATCTCTTCACCGCGCCAGGAGTCGAAGAGCTCACAGGTTGTCTGCAGGAAGGTCCGGGCACGCTCATAGCGGGCGCTCTGCGGCAGGAAGCCGCCGCGCCGGAAGTTCTCGCCCGTGAACGCGTCCCATGACGTGACGACATTCCAGGCGGCCCGCCCGCCGGACAGGTGATCCAGGCTGGCGAACTGCCGCGCCACCTCATACGGCTCGTTGAAGGTGGAGTTGATGGTGCCGGCCAGGCCGAGCCGGTCGGTCACCGCCGCGATGCCAGCAAGGACCGTGAAGGTGTCCGGGCGGCCCACCACGTCGAGGTCGTAAATGAGACCGTTCTGCTCGCGCAGGCGCAGCCCCTCGGCGAGGAACAGGAAGTCGAACTTGGCACGCTCGGCTGTGCGGGCCAGGTGGGCGAACGAGCTGAAGTCGATGTGGCTGCCCGAGCGCGGGTCGCTCCATACCGTCGTGTTGTTGACGCCAGGGAAGTGAGCGGCGAGGTGGATCTGCTTGGGTGGTCTGCTCATGATCTAGTCGTCCCTGGCCGGTCAGGCCGTTGCGTAACGGTTGGCGGGGCGGCCGAGCCCGAGCAGGCCGCGGAGCGTATCGGCCCCGTAGGCGTCGCGGAACGCGCCGCGCCGCTGCAGTTCAGGCACCAGGCCCCTGGTGATCACCTCGAGGTCGCCCGGAATGGCGCCTGGGCGCAGCCGGAACCCGGACAATCCACTTTCCTGCCAGTCCTGCAGCAGGTCGGCCAGCTGCGACGGCGTCCCGGTGAACACGGCCGCATCGCTTGCGTATCGATAGCCGGCGAGTTCGTCGAGTCTGGCCTTGCGGTCGGCGGCAGCGCTGGCGTCCTCGTCGAGGAACACCACGAGGTCGCCGAAGACCTGCACCGTCTCCTCCGCGCGCCCGGCTGCCTGCTGCGCGCTGCGGATCTCGGCGATGATCGCCCGGCCGTGCCCGGCGTCGCGCGGCGTCACGTATCCGATATCGGCCGAGCGGGCAACCAGCCTGTAGGGCACGCGCTGGTGCGCCAGTGCGCTGACGACCGGCTGGCCCTGCGGCGGCCGAGGGGTGATCGAAGGACCCTTGATGCTGAAATACTCACCAGCGAAGTCGATGTAGTGCAGCTTGTCGCGGTCGACGAAGCGGCCCGTGGCGATGTCGCGGATCTCGGCGTCGTCCTCCCAGCTGTCCCACAGCCGCCTGACGACTTCGACGTAGTCGGCGGCCTCGTCGAACAGCTCGGTGATCAGCTGCCGCACCCGCGGATCGGCGCGTTGCTCGAAGCGGAACTGCGGGAACGTGCGGCGGCCGAAGTGCGCGGCCTCGTGCTGCCGCGCCGAGACCTGCACCCGCACGCCGGCCCTCCCGGCGCTGACGTAATCGAGGGTCGCGATCGCCTTGGAGATGTGGAACGGCTCCGTGTACGTCACGTCCGCGGTCGGGACCAGTCCGATGTGGCTGGTCGACGGCGCGACCCTGGATGCGATGAGCACCGCGTCGAGACGCCCGCGCACCTGGTCGGTGCGCCCGTCCGGTTCGTTGTAGCGCGAAGACTGCAGGCTAAGCCCGTCCTCGATTGTGACGAAGTCGAGCAGGCCGCGCTCAGCCTCCTGAACCAGGTCGACCCAGTAGCCCGCCGACAGCAGGTCACTCGGGCGCGCCGACGGCTCCCGCCACGCAGCGGGGTGCCAGCCGGCGCCGTCGAGCGCGACGGCGAGATGCACTGCTTGAGAAGGTGCGGGCATCGTCAGAACTCGCTCCCTGTTGCTTCGGTGGCACGGGTCACGTCGACGGGCACGCCGGGCAGGATGGCCAGCTCATCCGCGCCTGCCAGATGGCCGTCGCCGGTGAGCGGTCGCGGCACCACCATGTTTGAGCCGCCGGGGACGAGCGTCCTCCAGGTCTCGTAGGCAAACCGCATCTGCGCACACCGCACGTCCGGCCAGACGCCCCAGCTCATCAGCTTGAGCGGTCGGGAGCCGGAGCGCGGCCACGGATCAGTCATGTCGTTTCCTATTGCAAAAGTAGACAATACGTGATGTGCGACGACCCGGCCAGCGTCCTAGCAGCCGCGCCTGCGAAGGCCCCTGCGACGGTGGCGAAGGCAGGCGCCGCATGGACGCCGCCAACACGGATGAACTCCTCACCACCGCGCTCGCCCACGGGCACGCCGACCGGTCCCGATCCGCTGTGTTGCTCGCACAGGAGTTGGGACAACGGAGTGGAGCCGACGGAGTGGAGACGCCGGAGTTGGGACGCCGGAGTTGGGGACGGCGGAGTTGGGGACGGCGGAGTTGGGGACGGCGGAGTTGGGACGCCGGAGTTGGGGACGGCGCAGTTGGAACGCCGGAGTTGGGGAAGCCGGAGTGGGGACGCCGGAGTTGGGACGCCGGAGTTGGGACGGCGAAGTGGAGACGGCGGAGTGGAGACGGCGGAGTGGAGACGGCGGAGCGGAGACGGCGGAGCGGAGACGGCGGAGTGGAGACGGCGCAGCGTCACTGGAGCGCGACAGTAAGTACTTTAAATCCTACTTTTTAAGTCGACATTATTGACATAACCGGATTCAATTGAAACGCTGACGTCATGACGTCCTATGAGGGATCGGAGCGTCGTTACGTGGACCTGCTCCTCGTCGCTAGCGCCCTCTGTTCTCTCGCGGTTTAAACCGCCTCGGTTCGCCCGCTGCCGCCTATCCGGGCCGCCGCCGCTGGCTTTGCTCCAGGCCGGACCAATTCCGCCCCCGCGGACCACGCCTCGCACTAGCCAGCCAATCCCATCTGCGCTGCCAGCGAAGGCCTGCACGTTCGGCCCGGCATCTTGCCGCGCCATGCCCAGACACCCAGCTCATCGTCCCCTTCCAGAAGGAATTCCCTTTGCTATGACAGAAACAATCAGCACGTCCACCCGTCTTGATGTCACGCCGCTGGCCGGCGAGATCGGCGCCGAAATAGACGGCGTCGACACCGGAGCGCCGCTGTCCGACGACACCGTGGCCCAGATCCGCAACGCGCTGCTCAAACACAAAGTGGTCTTCCTGCGCGGCCAGGATCTCGGCTACTCCACGCAGGTGGCATTCGCGCGATGGTTCGGCAGCCTCACGCTCGGGCACCCCACGCTGGCGTCGCCGCCGGACCAGCCGCTGCTCGAAGAGATCGATTCGGCCCACGGGGTCAGGGCGAATCACTGGCACACCGACGTGACGTTCGTCGACCGCCCGCCCGCTTTCACTTTCTTGCGTGCCGTGGTGATCCCGCCGGTGGGCGGCGACACCCTGTGGGCCAACACGGTAACCGCGTATGCGAGCCTGCCAGCCGAGCTGCGCGATCTCGCGGACCGGTTGCGCGTCGTGCACACCAACGCCTACGACTACGCCGCCGCCGCCGCCGAGCGCAGCGACCCAGCCGTCGCGGACCGGCGGCGGGAGTTCGTCTCAACGGTCTACGAAACCGAGCATCCCGCTGTGCGGGTCCGGCCCGGAGACCGCTGAGCGGTCCCTCGTCCTTGGCGGCTTCGCGCAAAGCGTGGCCGGGTTCGGCCCGCGGGCATCACGGGACCTGATCCGGATTCTGCAGGACCACATCACCACCCCTGAGCACACGGTGCGCTGGCGGTGGCGCGTCGGCGATGTGGCGATCTGGGACAACCGGGCGACCCAGCACTACGCCATCTACGATTACGCACCCGCACACCGTCGCGGCGAACGGGTCACCGTGGCAGGGCCGGTGCCGGTCGGCGTCGACGGCCGCCAAAGCGTGGCGCTCAAGGGCGAGGCCGCCGCCTACTACGCGGGCCAGACGTGAGCGCTCTGCCCAGCCCATAAATAGCCCAAGACGTTATGACCAAGCTGAGGTAACCGAAATGAGCACGTCGGCTGATACCACCGACACCACGAAACGCACCGGCACACCCATCTACCGGAGGCGGCGGCGAATCTACGGAGGAATCGCCCTCGTCCTCGTCTTCGTGATCGCATTAATTATCTTTGCGGTCACTAGGATCAGCGGCTCAGGATCTGCTGCCCTGCCCAGCTTCACGATCGCCAACAGCCAGGGCAACGTCGCAAGCTCCGACAGCATCGTGGAAAGCCAGCCATCGCTGGCCAAGACCATCCCTGCCCACCTGCACTACGTGCCGTTCGACGCAGGCGTCACCGCCATCGCGGAGATGCGCAGCGGCACCGTCCAGGCCATCAACGGCGTCGGCAACCCGCCCGTCACGGAGGCCATCGGCACAAACACCGGCGTCGCCGTCGTCTTCGCCCAGAGCTTCGACGCCGACGCCCTGATCGTCCCGCCGTCGATTACCTCGCCCGGCCAGCTCGCCGGAAAGTCGGTCGGCGTCCTTGTCGGCTCGTCTGAGGACTACGAGCTGCGTGGCTGGCTCGGCATCCAACACCTGACCGGATCGGTCAAGGTGGTCGGCATGGCCAGCGAGCAGGCGGTTGCGGCCGCCTACCTGGCCGGCGCGGTAACGGCCGCCTACGTGTACGCGGGGCCAGAAGCCGAGCTGATCGCCAAGGGCGGCCACCCCCTCACAAGCGCCCCGCAGATCGCCAGGCCGGGTATCCCAGGCCTCAACGTGGTGGCGGTTTCTGAGAACACGGTCCGCAGCAACCCCCGCTCGTCCAGAAGTACGTCTGCGCACAGGTCCAGGCCAGCCGGCTGATGACCGGTGCCCAGGCAAGCAAATATCTTGCCCAGAGCGCGGGCGTCCAGGGTGTGCCGGCCAACCTCATCGTGACAGCCACCAGAAGCTACCCGTTCATCGCGCTGAATCAGCAGCTCTACTGGCTGGGGTCAAGCAAGACCGACACGGCAAGCCCGATCGTGAAGGCGTATGTGCAGACCGGGCAGTTCCTGGTCGGGCAGGGTCGCCTCACCGCCGCGCCATCGGCCGCGACGCTGGCCGCGCACATCGACCCCACCTTCATCAAGAATGCGCTGTCCGGTGCGTGCTCGAGCTGATGCCGCTGGTGGCGGGGAACCGCCTTTCAGCGGCCCGCGGCCGGTGGCAGGCGGCCCGCGGCCGGGGACAGGCGGCCCACGGCCGGGGACAGGCCGGCCACTGGCCGGATCGGAGCCCGGTGGGCCGGGCGGGACACACGTGGTGATCGGGTCGGCGGGACAGACGTTCCGCCGCGGCGGCCGGCGAACCGTCGCCCTGGCCGGGATTGACCTCCGGGTTCGCGCCAGGGAACTCATGTGCCTGCTCGGCCCGTCAGGCTGCGGGAAATCCACCCTGCTGCGGATCGTGGCCGGCGGCATCGATCCCGATGAGGGCACCGTCACGGTGGCCGGGGAGCGGCGTCCTGGAGATCATCGACATCCCACTTGGCCGGCCTCGTCATGCCCTCGACGTCGATACCGAGACCTTCCTCAACGCCAAGCGGAAGATCCGCACTTCGCTGGCCCTGTGACCCTGTTGATCAGCCGTACCCCGCTGGCCTCGGATCCTCCGTCGCGCCCGGCGCGAGGCGACGGCTGGCTCGCCGACCCCGCAGAGGAGTGTTAATCATGGCAGGCTGGCACTCGCTGCCGCCCGGCGGCACGATCGTCGATGCCGCCGATGACACCGGATCGCCCGGGCCGGCCGCGAGCGGCCAGGACGAACTGGATGAACGCGCCGATCTTGCGGCGCACCGGCGGGCCAAGCGCCGCGCGCGTGCCCGCCGCTTCGCCATCGGCGCGGCGGGGCTCGTCGTCCTGGCCGCAGGGTGGCAGGTGGCCGCCACGATCCTGGGCGATGCGGTGTTCCTGCCCTCGGTTACCGAGACCATCCACCAGTTGCTGCACTACCTGGGCCGGCCCTACCCGGCGCAGGGGAAGCCGCTCTGGTACGACCTCGCCATCAGCCTCAAGCGCATCCTGATCGGATTCCTCGTCGGCGTCGGCGCAGGCGTGGTCCTGGGTTCTGCCATGTCCGCCAACCGCGTCATCCGGCACCTGATCGATCCGGTCATCGAGGTCCTCCGTCCGCTGCCGGCGCTCGCCTTCATCCCGCTGTTCATTGTCTGGTTCGGGATCGGCGAGCTGCCCAAGGGAGGTCCTGATCATCATCGGGGTTACCCCCATCATGGCGGTCACCACCGTCGCGGCACTCGATGAGGTACCTCAGGACCTGGTGCTGTGCGCAAGAACGCTCGGGGCCTCACGGGCCTACACCTTGCTGCAGGTCCAGATCCGGTCCGCCCTGCCCGGCATCCTGACGGGAATGCGGATCTCCATGGCCGGCGGCTGGAGCAGCATCGTCGCCGCTGAACTGCTGGCCGCCACCAGCGGCCTCGGGTACCTGATCATGCAGGCTGGCGACTATCTCGACACCGCTCTCGTCTTCGCCGGGATCATCGCCATCGCTATCGCCGGCCTGATTCTCGACGCGGGCCTGCGTGGACTGCTCCTGCTCGCCGACCCGAGCCGGCGCGGCTAGCGCCGCCGGCTTTAGCGAACTCGGAGGACAGCTATGAATTCCGCGGTAAGCACCGACGCAGACGGTAGGACCGTGCGGGTGAGCGGGTGCACGGATAGGGCGCTCGATCCGGCGGCCCTGTGGGAGGCGCCGCACCATACTCCCGGCACGGTACTCGCCATCGTTCCGGTCGGCGCCGCGACGCTGGCGATTGTCGGCTACCTCGTGCGGATGCCGTGGCGAGGCGGCTCGGTGTTGCCCGTGCCGCTGGCGGAAGGGCTCGTCGTGGACCGTGACAACCGGCAGGTCCTGGTAGATAGCAGGGAGGCTGGCCTGACGTTCCAGGAGTTCGAGTTGCTCGATTTTCTCATCTCGAACCCGGGCCGGGTCTTCTCCCGCGGTCAGCTTCTCGACTTCGTGTGGGGTTACTCGGATGAAGGCCTCACCCGCACCGTCGACGTCCATATCCACCGGCTGCGGCGGAAACTCGGTCCCGAATACGCCGGGTGCCTGGTTACGGTCCGGCGTATCGGCTACCGATTCACCCCTTCGTCTCGCTGAGGTAAAGGCCATGTTCAGCCGAGGAATCCGGGCATCCGCGTTGAACGCCGGATCCGAGGCTCGTGGCAAGAGCTATCGCGCCTGCCCCGCTGCCCCCGCGCGGCCCTGGCGGCCCGGCAGCCCGGCAGCCCGGCACGCCGTTTGGGCCTGACTCGCTAGGCCCGCGGCGTTGGCCGCACCCGGCGTCGCGAGCATTTGACCGGCCGAGGCGCGTGCGCGGCAGCCGTTATGGAGATTTATGCCGAATGGCTGCCGCGTCGTGTTCCCCTGCCCGCCCGTGGCGCGCCAGCCGGGTGCGGGCCGCACCTCCCGCCTGGGCGTACGCGCCAATGTCTGGTGCGGTAACCGGCGCCCCCGGCTAACGGCTGCGTCCGGACGCGGCCGCCAGCCTGCGCAGCGCCGCGACCAGGAGGTCGACCTCGGCGCAGGTGTTGTACATGACCAGCGACGGCCGGACGGTCGACTCCAGCCCGTAGCGGCGCAGGATCGGCTGTGCGCAGTGGTGGCCGGCGCGGACCGCGATGCCTTCCTTGTCCAGCGCCGTGCCGATGTCCTCTGGCCGGTAGCCGTCGAGCACGAACGAGAGGATGCTGGCCTTCTCGGGCGCCGTACCGACCAGGCGGAGGCCGGGCACGGTCTGGATCTCCCTGGTTGCGTAGCCGAGCAGCTCGTGCTCGTAACGCGCGATGTTCGGCAGGCCGATCGCGCTGACGTAGTCCAGCGCGGTGCCAAGCGCGGCCGCGTCGGCGATGCTGCCGGTACCCGCCTCGAACCGGCCCGGCGGATACTGGTAGGTGGTGCGCTCGAATGTGACATCCCGGATCATGTTCCCGCCGCCCTGCCACGGCGGCATCGCTTCGAGCACCTCCGGCTTGCCGTAGAGCACCCCGATGCCGGTCGGGGCGAATATCTTGTGCCCGGAGAATACGTAGAAATCGGCGTCCAGGCTGCGCACGTCGACGGGAACGTGAGCGACCGCCTGCGCACCGTCGATGAGCACCTTGGCGCCGGCCCGGTGCGCCGCCTCGATGACCTCGCTGACCGGAACGATCGTCCCCAGCGCGTTGGACACGTGCGAGACCGCGACCAGGCGGGTGCGGTCGGTCAGCAGATCCTGGTAGGCGTCCAGGAGCAGCTGACCGTCGTCGTCGACCGGGATGACCTTCAGCTTCGCGCCGACCTGCTCGGCGAGCTGCTGCCACGGCACGATGTTGGCGTGATGCTCGAGATGCGAGATCACGATCTCGTCGCCGGTACCGATGTACCGCCGGCCCCAGGCCTGCGCGACCAGGTTGATCGCCTCGGTGGCACCCCGCACGAAGATGACGGTCTCGCTCGACGGCGCGCCGAGGAAGTCCGCCACCGTCGTCCTGGCGCCCTCGTACGCGTCGGTCGCCCGGGCCGCGAGGGTGTGGGCCGCGCGGTGAACGTTGGAGTTCTCGCGGGAGTAGAAGTATCCGAGCCGGTCGATCACCGCCCGCGGCTTCTGCGTCGTCGCCGCGTTGTCCAGCCACACGAGTCGCCGCCCGTTGATCCGCTCACCGAGGATCGGGAAGTCCCTGCGGACCGCCTCGACGTCGAACGCGGGCGGAGCGCCGGCCGGCAACGTCGGTTCCGGCAACGCAGCCGGCGCGAACCCATCGACGAAGTAGAAGGACGGTGCCGCGGGATGGCCGATACCCGGCAGCGCGAACCCAGAACCGAGCCGCTCTGGCCGGACGCCGGGCGCGCCCGGGGACGCCGCGGGCGGCAGGTGACCGGGGAGCGCCGTGACCGGCTGATAACCCGGGAGCGCCGGGACCGGCTGGTCACCGGGGAACGCGGCGGCCGGCTGATCACCAGGGATCGCGGCGGCCGCCTGATCACCAGGGATCGCGGCGGCCGCCTGATCACCGGGGAACGCGGCGAGGAGCTCGTTGGCCAGCCGGGCCAGCGTCGTCTCGTCGGGCAGCCAATCCGGCGCGGCACTCACGCCGTCACCGGTAGGTGTGGTCGTATTCATGGAACTTGCCAACTTCGACGTCGCCAAGGACCCCGAGCGCGGACGGGGTGAGCACCGCGAGCGAGCAGTACAAGGAGACCAGGTAGGACGCGATCGCGTTGCGGTTGATGCCCATAAACCGCACCGATAGCCCTGGCGAGCGCTCGCCGGCGAGGCCCGGCTGGAACAGGCCGACGACCCCCTGCCGCTGCTCGCCGACACGAAGCAGCAGAACCTCGGTCTTACCGTCGACGAGCGGCACCTTGTCGGACGGGATGATCGGCAGGCCGCGCCAGGTGACGAACTGCGACCCGTAGAGGCTGACCGTCACCGGTGGGACGCCCCGGCGGGTGCACTCCCTGCCGAACGCCGCGACCGCGGCCGGATGGGTCAGGAAGAACGCCGGTTCCTTCCAGACCTTCGTGATCAGCTCGTCGAGGTCGTCAGGGGTCGGCGGACCGGCGAGGGTAGAGATGCGCTGCCCGTCAGCGACGTTGGCGAGCATGCCATAGTCCTCGTTGTTGATCAGCTCGCTCTCCTGGCGCTCCTTGATCGTCTCGATGGTGAGCCGTAGCTGCTCCTCGATCTGGTCGTACGGGCTGCTGTACAGGTCGGAGATCCTGGTGTGGATGTCGACGACGGTCATCACCGAGCTGAGGAAGTACTCCCGGGGTGACTCCTCGTAGTCAACGTAGGTCTGTGGCAGCTCGGATTCGTCGCGGGGCGGGCAGGCGATCTCGACATCCTCTGGATGCCTGACCCGGTTCAGCCGGTAGATGCCTGCCTCGACCGGCACCCACTGCAGTAGTCGGACCAGCCATCGCGGCGTGATCGTGTCCATCTGAGCGGTGGTCTTGGTCGCGTTTGCCAGTTGGCGCGCTGCCGGGTCGCTGAGCGCGAGATGGACCTGTTCGGCGGTTGGCATTTCTGGGCCCTTTCCTTGGCGTATCAAGGCTGGGATGCGGTCGCAGCGACGGGTGCACGCCCGTTTGGTGCCCACGCCGTACTGGCGGCATGTGGGCGCACATCGAGTTGTGCCTCCGCGTGGCGACCACGACCCAGGCTGCGGCGGCCCCGGCTCGTCGAGATAGGGCCAAATTGCGCCGACGTTGGGTCAAAGGTCACTTTCCTATTTTTCTGGGGGATTTAGTGCAGTAGGGGACCTTTGACCCTGGGCGGACCTGGGTGGGGCGGGAAGCGTTCTTGTCGTCAGGACGGACTGGCCGTCCGGTGGACAGAGCCGGAAGCGGCGGCCAAACCCGTGGAAGGGGCAGGCGATGAGGATTGCGGATGACGTCACCCAGCTGGTCGGCAGCACCCCGCTGGTGCGCCTGCGGCGGGTGAGTGACGGTGCCGGTGCGCAGCTGGTGGCGAAGCTGGAGTTC
>Ga0335079_10000589_pt1 | contig 41938 bp, 34 predicted proteins | sample Lox_Sample_33_FD_206719 | JGI IMG/M metagenome (GOLD analysis project Ga0335079, IMG submission 206719) | Soil microbial communities from Loxahatchee National Wildlife Refuge, Florida, United States - Lox_Sample_3.3 | ecosystem: Environmental > Terrestrial > Soil > Wetlands | place: USA...
GCCGATCTGGATACTCAGTCTCCTCGCACTGCCGCCGTGGCGCACCTCCGGATAGTACGCGGTCGCAACCGCCATCCTCCGATTAAATCGGTCCGGGGGATCGCGCCTGCCCGACCATCTCCATTAGCACCACTCTGGCATCAGCTGCATTTCTTACTTCCCTCAGAAAAGCCACCCTGCGGCCGTGCATTCTGTCGCCGGACCTCAGCCGGAGATGGAAACCTAGGCGGTCGACTGCCGTCATGACGGCCTCGTCGACGGTCTCACCTGCAAACCGCCGCACGATGAGGAGGAGCGCGGCGGCGTGATCGGTATTCATGTGCTGGATGATTCCCGGCCCGGCTTCGGCCAGGGGGTCGGGTAGGGCGCTTCCGTAGTCCCCGGCGGAGATCCATCCCATCACACCAAAGCCGCCGATGAAGTAAACGCCCGAGACCTCCAGCCGGTAATAGGCAAAGTCGGTGTAGTCCTGCCAGTATTTTGCGTTCTCATGCCGTGAGAGATACAGGTTCCCAACCTCCGTGGCAGGCACTTCCGTAACCGCGCCCAAGAGCGCCAAGCGGGCGGCACCCAGGGGGTCGCCGGAAACATCCGGCTGGGTGATGAGCAGGCTGGCGTGGGCATCCTGCTGAAGGTTTTGGGTGTGCATCGCCATGCTGCTGATGAAAAAGATCGGCCGACCAAGATCGTCGGCGGCATAGGGCATCATGGAGCCGAAGGGGAATCCTGGAAACTTCCGCGAATGCGTCGACAGGCTTCCGATCCGGGCGAGCGAGGCGAGCGTGCGCGCGCGTTCAGCGAGCGAGGGCTCAGGAACGTCCGAAGCGGCGGGTCCGCCTCCGGCGTGTTGTCGGGTAGACACGGTTCTATGTTAACGAAGCTTTTCTACCAGTCAGACGGCAGCTCGACAGCTGGCTTGGGTGACGGTTTGCTTGTCATAGCCTCCCTTTGGCCAGCCATCCGGGACACGGCTCAGCGCGCGCATGCTGGACATCCTGATGCGCGGTGTTTCGACGCGCCAATATCGCAGCGTGATTCCGGCGATGGCCGATACCGTGGGCGTGAGCCGGCAGATGATCGAAGCCTCCGGAGCAGAAGTGGAAACCTTGCTGGAGCGGCGCTTCTGAGGATTCCGGCGAAGGCGAACGCTGATTCCGAAGGGAACGTGAACGACACTCCGGGACGAAGACGAACAGTTTTCGGAGCGTAGCGACGCTGGCACCTCGATTGTGCCGGAAGTGTTCGGCTTCGTCAAGAAAAACCTGTCCGGAGCGAAGCGAAGGCAGAGGCCGCACGCGAGGATGGTGGTGTGGGGCAAGGGGTGCAATCTCTTGCCCCACATCAGCACTGGAGTGAACCCTTACATGGAATCGGCTACCGGGCCAGGTTGAATCGGCACGAATCGCCGGGAGCGGCGGTCTTCCAATTTGATTCCTCGGCGTGTAGACCCTCACATGGACGGCTGCCGCCGGGTTGATATTGCTTCCACGGCTTGGCACAGCCTGTCGTCAAGTTTGATAATACTCTTACAGGAGGCGTCGGTGTTCAGATTATTCGCCCTTCTGGGTGCTTTCAGCCTTTGCACGTCGGCTGGGAACGATCCGCTCCGTGAAGTAACCTCCCAAGCCGCGCGGGTTGAGAACCAGTTGGTTCCCGCGTTTTACAAAGGCTATATCTATTGGATTGGTCTCACGGGACCTGACAACCAGGTAACGATTTATGCGCCGGACGGGCATCTGGCCTTTAGTTTCCAAACAGAAACTGGAAGAGCCGAAGGTGTGGCGATTGACACCGATGGCAGCCTGGCTGTTGCGTGGGGCTCCATCGAGGGTGGGGGGATTGAGTTTCGCGATAACTCCGGCACACCGAGGAAAACCATCCAGACCGGGAGGTATTTCCCCACGCACATTTCGTTCGCCGAAGATCATTCGCTCTGGAGCCTTGGCTGGCAGCGCGATGCTGCGAACTCCGGCGACCCGGATAAGCAGTACATGATAGTCCGGAAGTATCTGCCGGATGGGAAAGAGGCGGGAGCATATCTTCCGCGGTCCTTGTTCCCGCCGGGATTGGAACCAGGCATGGAACGCTGGCAGAAATCCGGCAGTATCGTAGTCGCGCACGATCGAGTCGGACTCTGGGTTTACTCGGGGGAGATTGGCACCAAGACGGAGTGGGTGGAACTGGACTTGAACGGCAATCTGCTGGGCCGTTGGGGGCTCGACCAGTTCTACGGCAATACCCGAGTAGCTCTCACAACGGACGGCCATGTCTTCGTCCAGAACTACGGCGCAAAAGATAAGACGCATCAGTTGTATAAGCTGAACCGCGAATCCTCCACCTGGCAGCCGGTGGATTCACCTCCGAGCGGCCGGCTCGAAGGCGCTGACGGCGATGCGTTGGTGTTTTCGGACTTTCGACTTGGACCGATGCACGTCTGCTGGTATCAACATCCCTAATGTCGTCTTTTTGGGTACCCACCAGCTTCAAGCGCATGCTGGTTTGAATCTTAGTCGTGCGCTTATGAGACCAGCGCATCATTGTGTTGGCTTGGCACCCCGTCCTTTGCGCATCGAGTCACCACGCATCTCAATCCGATGGGCGTTGTGAACCAGTCGGTCAAGGATGCCGTCAGCGGCGGTGGGATCGCCGATCTGCTCGTGCCAGCGGGCGACCGGCAGTTGCGAGGTCAGGATCGTCGAGCGGGTCTGATAACGGTCCTCGCAAATCTCCCAGAAGTCGCGGCGCTCGGCGTCAGCGAGCGGAGCCATAGCCCAGTCGTCGATCACCAGAACATCGATACGGCTGAGCCGAACAAGCAGACTGCGCAGGCTGCCGTCGGCGCGGGCGATAGACAAGTCGCGAAACAGCGCGACGGCGCGCATATAGAGCGCCGAGTAACCATCGCGGCATGCCTTCTGCGCCAACGCGCACGCAACGAAGCTCTTGCCGACGCCTGTGGGCCCGAGAACGAAAATATGTTCGTGTTGAGCGACCCAAGCCGACTTCTGCGTGAGGTTGCGGATCACGCTCCTGTCCAGTCCGCGAGAAGCACGATAGTCGATCTCTTCGACGCAGGCTCCTTTCAGCTTGGGGGCGTGCAATCGCCGCGCCAGCGCTTGATTCTCACGCCACGTCCATTGCTGATCCACCAGTAGGCCGAGCCTTTCCAGGAAACTCAGCTCTCGCGACGCTGGATCTTGCTCTTGAGCTTTCAAGGCGTCCACCATGCCAAGCAGCCGCATGGCCGTCAGTTTTTCCATCATCGGTTCTTGTAGCATGTTGGTCCTCACTCGAAGTATTCCGATCCGCGGATGTTGTCATGCGGTGGCGTGGAAGACGGCGGCGGTGAGGACGGCGGCACCTGGTCAAGTGAGTTCTTCAAGATCGACTCGACGCTTTTGTAGCGGCAAACGCCAGTGAGTAAAGCACGTTCCGAAGCGGCCTCCACGCGGTGGGCCGAGTACTTCTCCGCCAGCCGGATGATGCCCAGGCAGCCGCGATAACCCATCTCAGGGTGCGGCTTGTCGGCCATGATCCGTTCGAACAGCCGCGCCGTGTTGGGGCCGATGGTTTCCGCCCAATGCATCATGCGCGAAGGCGTCCAGTCCAGATGCGCACGATGACTCTTTGGGCGGTGCTCGTCGTTAGTGACGGCATGCCCGCGGTCCCGGCAGCGCAGGTGCGATGCCACCCGCGCGCCCTTATGCAGGATCTCAACTGTGGTGGGCGTCGAACGAATCTCAACTAACTCGTGCACCAGGTTGTAGGGAACGCTGTAGAGGTTGGAATCGAAGGCCACATGGTAATCGATGTTGACGCGGGCACGTGACCACTCGCTCAGATCGAACGGCTCGAGGGGCAGAGGCTTCGAGGCGGGTTTGTCGATCGCTTCGAATGCTGTCGCCCGGCTTCCGTCGCGCTTGCGGAAGGGTCGGTGGTTCAGCTTTGTGAGCAGCTCGCGGATGGCACCGTTGAGTTCTTCGAGCGAGAAGAACTTTTGGTGGCGCAGCGCCGCCACGATCCAGCGCTGGGCGACCTGCACGGCGTTCTCCACCTTGGCTTTATCTCTCGGCTTGTACGGCCGTGCTGGCACAATACCGAAGCCGCAGTGCAGCGCGAAGTTGTAATAGGTCGGGTTGAGATCCGGATCATAACGGTGCGCTTTGGTCACGCCGGTCTTGGCGTTATCCGGAACCGCGAGCGTGGGAATACCGCCGAAATGCTCGAAAGCATGCACGTGGGCGCGCAGCCACGATTCCATCTGCTGGTCGCGCGTCGCTTCGGCCCAAGTATAAGAGCTTGCACCCAGCGTGGCCACGAATACCGGTGCCTGCCATGCTTGGCCTGTGTGCCGGTCGTAAACCGGAATCGTGGCGCCCGCCCAATCCACGAACATCTTCTCACCCGCCTTATGCTCCTGCCGCAGCACTACGTCGAGCTTCGAACGCCAGCGCTGGTACAGCTCGCAATAGCGCGAATAGCGGTAGGCATCCGGGTTCGCCTGCCGGTACTCTTCCCATAGCAGTTGCAAGGTCAGGTGGCGGTGTTGCCGCAACTGCTCATGGATCGAGACGAAGTCCGGCTTTGAGCGAGCCGGGTTCCGCTCAATGGCGAGTGGTCCTGATCGGGGAAACAACGCCGCTTCCACTCGCGCATCATCCCAGCCGTCGGGCAGCGGCCAAGTTAAGCCCACCGCTTCGGCCCGCTTCAGGTACTTGCACACCGTGCTCACCCCGATCGCGCAGCTTCGCCCGATCTGCTGGTAGCCCAAATGTAGTTCGAATCGGAGGCGCATGACCTCCCGTAATTTACGCATGGACGCTCTCCTGGCCGGCACTCTGATCCTCCCTTGGAGGGTTCATTGTGCCGGTGTGATGTCCTGCGTCGCTGTACCTGTGGAAATCATTCCGGACTCATCGTGAAAACGATTCCGGGGTAGGGCGAAAAACTGTTCGCCTTCCCGTCGGAATGGCCGTTCACGTTCAGCCCAGAATCCTGTTCACCTTCACCCCGGAATCGCGTTCACCTTCCCCCGGAATCCGCACTTCGATGAGCTGACATGCGGAAGGTCACAAGCATGTGTTGGCGATCCGCGAGGGAGCCGCGGAAAATGCCACTGCTCTGAAGCGGTCGTTGGTGATCGACGGCTCGAAGGGGGTTGCGCACGGCAATCAATGCGTGTTTGGGAGCCAGCATCCGGTGCAGCGCTGCCGCGCCCACACACTGCGCAACGGGATGGACCACTGGCCGAAAGATCAGAAGGATCAGGTGAAGTCCGCCATGCGAGCAGCCTGGCGGTTGAATGCCAAGGGCGGCGTGGCGCCTCGGCGCACCTTCAAGAAATAGAAATTAGCAGGGCTTTTCGCACGCAGCCTGGGGCATCAGCTTTTCGCGATCGTCATGATATCACTGGTTGCCAACACTCTTCCTGAGGCATCCAGATAGCGGTAGCGGTAGTAAATCTGCTTAATTCGCGCATCTGCGGGAATGGTACAGCCGGAATCACATGAGAGCGCCGCGGTTTGAACCGGGATCTCGTGATTCGAAGAGTAATAGCCCGGAAACAAATGCGGATCATAAGCCCACTCGACCGCGATGTGCGCCGCATTTGACACGGCGCTCAATTTCGGGCTGAATACTGGTTGAATTGGCGTGGCCGCTGTGACGGGGAAAATCCAGGCTATAGTTTCCCCCGGCCCCCAACTCACGGTGTCCGTCGTGCTTGTCGTTGTGCCCACCGTGGTTCCAAACTGCGAGATCTTATATCGGGAGGTTGTGTTTGCTCCGGTAATCCACGGAGCGAGATTGACCGTCCGCGTCTGGGTGGTCTCGCTGGTGTTTAGCATGATCAGGATCGCGCCATAACTACCGGTGCGCACAGTTGCGGGCAGCGCTCCGCCGTAGTCCGGCGCGGCTTGCTGTGGTTGGAGAATGTATTTCTCAAAAGCTCCGATCCAGTTGTAACCCTCGGAAAGCGCCGTCCAGTTCTCCAAGCCACCGCCAAAGTTATAGAGGGGTTGCGCTCCAGGCTGAATGCCATCGCCTGGAGTCGGTCCTCCCTGGAAATCAAGGTTCACGCCTGTGTTCTGCACCGCCCAGTCATCTTCGTTCGTGCCGTAGGAATAGCCGCGAACGGCCCCGGCTCCGTAGATCACTGCCGCCATCAGCGAGGAGAGCGAACTATCCGGGTAGGTTCCGCTAGTGGTTAGGCTGTTCCGGCCTGGGACATAATCGTTGTCATTGATAATGTATCCCGTGCCACAGCTTGACGCGCAAGTGTTCGTGGTGTCGAAGGGCCTGGCATCGTCGATTGTCGGCTGCTGGCCCGTGCAGGGGACGTTCTTGCTGCCGGAGTTGCGGTACCAATATGTGTTGTTCGCGGGAGACCCGGCGCCCGTGACCACGAACGTCTGGCCGTATTTGAAGTTGGCGCAAAGGCTATTGGACCCGTTGAAGTTATTGAACGTGAACCCGCACTTGTCGTTGTTCGGGCAGTTCAGCCCGGTTGCCGCCCCATCGAAATGAATGACTGTTCCATCCGCAAAAGTGGCTACGCCTTTAGCACCGCTGAATCCGCTAGCCAAACCTACGAGGGCCACTTGCAGCGTCGTGGCGCTCGGAATCGCGACCACCAGGAAGTTGTTGTTCAACGCGGTGGTAGAGCTTCCCTGAATCGTCAACCGCGTCACGCCATGCTTGTAGAGCGAGAATCCATGGGGTTGGCTGAAGGTGACGATGCCGTTCGAATAGCTCGCAATCGGCACGGGAACCCCGCCGATCTTGTACATGACCGGCGTCCCCTGGACTTGGGCGACGATTGGCGCAGCACGATTCTTCCCCGCGAAGATCGCACGCAGCGTCGAGTACACAGCAGATACCGGATCATTGATGAACGGTCCTGCATCCCAGCGCGGGCCATGTCCGAAGGAATAGAGCATGGAGGAGAAATCCTGAATCGAGGCTCTGTTTTGGACATTCTGCAACTCTTGCAACTGGCACGGGGAAAGCTGCTGTTCATAGGCGAGTGCTCCGCCGTTCTCTGGCCACATAGCCATGCCGCCGCCCGCATGGATCTGGCTCATCAGCGTGGTGAAGCTGTCGTTGCGCACGTAATCCGGACCGATCCCCGCGATGTTGTACCACTGATAACCCATCACGGTCAGGCTCAAGTTGGGGTCGTTCGACGCGTTCCAGGTATCCGTCACGCCAGCCGGGCCGGTGAATGTGATGGTGGTCGTCGGGCTGCAATTGCCATCCGCGGCGGTAACGGTCCAGGTTGCTCCGGTGGCGTTGTTGATCGCCGCGTTGTGGGCTGAGCCTGTGATGATGAGTTGCGAGTTGGTCCGCAATCCCCAGTTAGCCGGAGCGCTCCCACCCCAATTGACCACACACGTTCCCGAGGTACAGACGATGGACCCCCCGCTCGAAGATGGCGTCCAGATGGCCGGACTGGCGTTGCGTCCCACGGAGTCCACATTCACCTCATCTCCGAAGATGAAACCGAGCAGGTGACAGCAACTTACGAGAGTTTGCGTGATATATTGAGCCGGAGGACCGATACCGCCGACAGTCCAGCCACTCCAGGGTAGGCGGCTAGTCGTGTAGAGGCCGTCTGGGGGGCCGCTTCCCACACCCCAATTATCCGCACGCGCAAACAGGTAAAGCGATGGGTTGGCTGCAATGAAGCTGGTGTAAGTACTTAAGGTAGCGTCTTCCAGCCCTTTCCAAGTCGCCTGAGACTGGCTGTTTGACAATGCTGGAATAACGATCGGGTCATCCTCAACCGTGTTCGCGCCGCCGTTGATGTAATCCGTCGAGGCTCCCGTGTAGCTCGTCAGATTGGAAGGAGTTGCGAAATTCCACCAGGAGCGTGGGAAGATCGAGTTCGCCGGATCGTAGGACTGGAGGATCGTACCCGCTTTGCTGAACTGGGGGAAGGTTGTCAGGCTCGAATTGACCGAAACCCAAACCGTGTCGGTGAGCCCGTTGGCGCTCACGGTGACGGTCGCATCGCCCGGAGTCGAGCCCGCAGTGACCAAGCCGGTTGAAGCGTTCACACTTACCGCAACGGGCCGGGTGTCGAGCGACCCTGGACTGGCTGCTGTCCACGACGGGGATGTGCATGGCGTTGTAGACTGATCCGTCTTCACGAGCGTGCAGGTAAGCTGGAAGGTCCCGTTCGGGAGCATCGGCAGGTAGGAAGCGTTTGTGCGCAGCTCGACGTTTCCCGAAGAGCCGTTGTTGAACGTCACCTGATGCGCCCACATCGCGTGCATATTCATCGACCATTTGCCGAGAGAGTTCCCTGGACCCGTGTCCATGGAATAGATATAGTGTGGGCCATTGAACCACTTCGTGGTGTCGATGGAGGTGGCATTCGACTGCTGATACCCGTCGATCCAGAGATTGTTGCCGTTCACTCCTCCGGTTATGGATAAGGTCACCGTGCCGCTCCAGGTGGAGTTCACGCTGGTGGACGGCGTGACGCTGAGGATCTCGGTGCCGCCAGAGTTGTCGATCACAAACACCACAACCGCAGATGTCGCGAGAACGTTGCCGTAGACATCCAGGGCATTGGCATAAATCTCGTGTGTGCCATTCCAACGCCACGCCGTAGAGGGCCAAGCGTACGAGAACGGCGGAGTCCGTACTACCGCGATCTGACGCTGGTCGAGCAGATATTGGACTTGGGATAATCCCGGAAGCGCCGAGGTGGATACCGCAAATGTAAACGGAAATCCACTGATTGTTTGATTAGATGTGGGCGCGGTAATCGTTATGGTCTGAGCCACCAAACCTGTCGAGACAAGCAGGAACAGAGCAGCAAGTTTCATTGGTGCGCTAGTAACTCGGGTACCACTTTGATGTGCCACTGTCCCAGCACATGGTAAGTTGCTTGCTAACCACGGCCGTAGACGCGAGCGCAATATTGCCGCTACTGGACGTGGTCCATAGTCCATCCGGGATCAGTGCAACGCATCCGCCCATGCCACTCTGCGCCAACGCACCTGGAGCCGTAATCGTCAATATCTGGGCGGTCCCCGTAACGTGATGGATAGGTGCGGTCGGCGTAATCGTGGCGGCCGAAGGCAAAGCGGACCCGACCCTAACGCCCTGTAGGGCGCCGGGGCTGCCGGCCGGCATGCGGAACACGGTTCCGTCATACACCAGGGGATACCACTGGTTGGCGACCAACATGCCAGCAAACGGATCGGAAACGCCATCGGCCTGCTTGATCGAAGCAGCCGCGATTGGCCCAGCAGCCCCGTCCGGATCGACCGTACACGCTCCGGTGTTCGTGGTCCCTGGACTGAACCAGATCAGAGTTCCGATGACCAACGAGGTGCCGCTGACCAACAACGGGTTTGTGGTGCAGACATACGCCGTTCCGCTGCCCGAGGAATCGATACAAGTCTTGGCCCCGTTGGCCTGATTTGCGACCTTACTCATAGCCATCGTCGTGTTTAGGTCCACGGTGATGTTCTGGCCAGCGGAGGTAACCGTGGTGTACAAGCCAGGCATTATGGAAACCGATCCTGTAAGGGTATTAAGAGAACTAAGACCCGCGGAGCTACCGGCCTTGATCTCCGGCGGGAACAGGTCAACATTGTAAGCTCCATTGCTTCCGTTGGTCGAGAGTACGCGCCCGATGACTTGACCGCCCGCCGGGTAGCTCGCCGATCCCGTGTCGTGACAATTCCCAGCCACGGTCGATGAAATCTGTATGTAATCCCCCGCCGTAGTTGGTCCATCGAAGATACATGGCACAATCCCCATATAGGTAATGGTTGCTAAGCCTGTTGTTCCAGCTCCGGCCGTGGTGATGCCGACCACCCCACCCGTATCGCCGTTGGTGGCGATAACCGCGGTCGAGGGCGTGCCCGTGAGCTTCGCCAGGGTGTTGAGGGTAGTTCCCGGCGATGCGGCGTTCGCTACGCTGATCGTCGTTTGCGCTGCGCCGCTGCTACTCGCGCCGCATGTGATGGCCCCCGTGCTGGAATTGAAATTCAGATGGTTCCCGCCCGCATCAAGGCAGTTTGGAATGGCGCTCCAACTCCACTGCGACTGGCCACTGGCCGGCGCCGGAAAGAGCATGATGCTATTGGCGGCGGGATTCGCATTTGGAAACACCAATGAAAGAGAAGTTGTCAGCAGATCCGGAGCTTCCCAGCCGTCCGTCGTTCCGCCGTTCGAAGGCAATTCCCCCAGTGCCAGCTTGCCGTGAAGGTTGCCTCCGCTGCCCGCCGTGATGGTTCCTGGCGTGAACAGATTGTTTGAAGAATCAATCGTCACCCCCGTAGTTTTGGGAGTCGCGCCTGCGCCGCCTCCGGTCACCACGCCATTCGCGCTCAGCATGGCCGATGAAGACATCGCATTCACAGTGGAAAAATAAGGAATGCCGCCGCTGATCCCGGACGGCGTGTAAGTTGTCCAGGTATTCGGCGCGGTGCAAGCTTTTGCCACATTCGACGTTGTGTTGAAGTACTGCTCGCCAGGCGTACACGTCGCGGGGTCAGCACCTGCCTTTCGCGCCGGAATGGTCTGGCCCGCATTTGTATAATCAAACACCGCCGACGAAGTTGCGACTACGCCTCCCGAGTTAACTTGCGGCTTGAGCGTTTGGCTGGCGCACGCCAGGAGAGTCGTCACGCAGAGTGCGCGCTGCAAACTGTTTGGAATCATTCAGAGGCTCCTTGGCTCGATTGTGCTTCTTCAGTTTGGGCCCGTGCCATTCCGAGTCCAATTCCTGGCCATCACGCTAATACTCGGCGAACCGTTTCAGGAACACTGCATCCTGTAAACCGGTCAAAATTCGCAAACAAAATCTCACGCGCAGAGGTGACTGGGGGAACCGTTGCATCAGTCTGTGTAGCATGACGTTGCGGGTGCTTCTTATGGACAAGCGTGGCGGCGCTTCTGGGTATCACGCCACGTTTGTGCATCGTGTTGCGTGCAATTCCGTTCTTTGGCGGTACAACTGGACAGCCGGTCGAGGCACAACGGTGGTGCAATGCTCTGCCTCGGGTCTTGGTGCCCGTTTTCTAATGATTCTGGTACTGGGGAGGGCCTATTCCTAGATTGGGGTACTGGTACTGATGGTGACAGTTCTAGTAGTCCCGTCGCGTCAAGTTAATCAAATTTGCGCGGGAATGTTGTAATCTTGGCGTTGGGAATCTGCAATGCGAATCTGTGCAGGCCCCGGTCAACTGGCCCCACCATGGCGTGGTGATTGCAGGCGAAGGCCCGGATTTGGGTTTCTCTAAGGAGTAGCGCTTGTATCTGATTGTTATTCTTGGTGCCGTCTCGTTACTATTGTCGCTAATTCTCACGCCACTCGTGCGTGACTGCCTGGGACATCTCGGTTTTCTGGATCATCCGGATGGGATTCGGAAGAAGCATTCGGGACCGGTGCCGCGAGTGGGTGGAGTGGCCATTGCAGCTTCGTACGCGGCCACTTTCGCGATTGCCTTGGTCTTACCTTTCTCGGACGCTCATATCCTGCATGAAGCGCTGCCTGGAGTCGTGAAGCTCGCTTTAGTCGCGTTTGTGGTATTTCTCACGGGCCTGGTCGACGATCTGGTCGGACTGACGGCGTGGAAAAAGCTGGCTGGAACTGGGGCCGGGGCGGTCCTCGCCTATTTCGCGGGAATTCGGGTGGATTTACACTTGTTCCCTGCTATCTCGGCGTACCCGTGGTTGGGATTTGCGGTTACCATCGGGTGGTTGGTGGGATGCACGAACGCCTTCAATCTGATTGATGGAATGGACGGTCTGGCTTCGGGCGTGGGTCTTTTTGCCAGCCTGACCGTGCTGGTGGCCGCACTCACGCAGCACAATTTTCCTCTGGCGCTTGCAACTATACCCCTGGCAGGCTGTCTTCTCGGGTTCTTGCGATACAACTTTAATCCGGCATCTGTTTTCTTAGGTGATAGCGGTAGTCTGCTTATCGGGTTTCTTCTGGCGTGCTACGGCACGGTCTGGAGTCAGAAATCGGTGACCCTGGTGGCGATGATGGCGCCTCTACTGGCGGTTTCCATTCCGCTGGTCGACGTGGCGCTCTCCATCGTTCGCCGGTACCTTTGCAGGAGGCCGATTTTCGAGGGGGACCGGGGACACATTCATCACAAGCTGCTGGATCGTGGCTTCAGCCCGAAAGGCGCCGTCTTGGCGATGTATGGAGCGTGCTGCCTGGTAGCTATTTCCTCCTTACTGCTGAATGCCTTCCATAACGAATTTGGTGGCCTGATTATCGTTTTGCTCTGCGTACCCGCATGGCTGGGAATCCAGTACCTCGGATACAACGAGTTTGCGAATGCCGGCCGAATCCTGTTTAGAGGTGAGTTCCGGCGGATCATCGATGCAGAAACCCGATTGCAACATTTCGAAACGGCCTTAGCCAAAGCGGACACCGTGAACGAATGCTGGATGCGCATTCTCGAGGGAAGCCGGGATTTCGGCTTCCAAGGCGTGCGCATGAGTGTGGCCGGAGTGGTATTCGAGGAATCCAATGGCTGGAGCACGGGGCCGGCCTGGCAGTTGCGGATCCCGCTCGCCGAATCGCAATACATCAACTTCATCCGCGACTTTGACGCCCACCTGGATCCCCTGATCCTGAGTGCATTTGTAAGCTGCGTGGAACGAGGGATGAAGAAGAGCCTCACGGTTTACGAGCCGCAGGTGAAACGGATCGGCGCCGGAGCCTCCTCCGCCCCGTTCGTTTACGCGGCCCGCGCGGTGAGCGATGCGGCCAACAGCAGCATGTAAGGATTATTGATCTTTCCGCCTGGCTCCGCGCTGCTGAGAAGCGGCCGCCACGGCCGCCATTTCCGGGCCCGTCAACAGCGAGGGGTCGCAAGTGGGAAGTCCCCGTTTGCACGCTTCCACATTGCGACTCCGAAAGGCAGAGCGTGCCGCGTTCAAATCCGCTTGGCTAAAATCAATCGGGTCACAATTGGCGAGTCCATTCCGGCAATTGGAAGCGTTTCGCCTGTGATATTGTTCGCGGACTTCCTTAAGTTCAGAAGGTGTTAGCAGCAACGGATCGCAAGTGGACAAGCCTTCCAGGCAATAACCTCGGTTGCGGCGCATCGAAGCAATCCGAACCGACGCAGCCTCAGGCGAAGACAACCGTGTTGCATCACAGAGGGGAGAGGCGCTGAGGCACTTATCCAAGTTCCGCCGGGCCGCAGCTTTCTCAACGGCCGCGGCTTCCCCGGCAGTGAGCCGGGTGGGGTCACAGTTGGAAGCACCCCTCAAGCATCGGTCGTAGTTTCTGCGCAGCGAGGCGGCTTGCGCCTGGGCGGCGTCCTCGTTATTGAGGAGGGCAGGGATGCAGGCAGCGGCGCCGAGCAGGCATTTATCCAGGTTCCGGCGGTACCGCGCGGCTTCCATGGATACCAACTCAGCCGGGGCGAGGCGCGTGGGGTCGCAAAAGGCGGAGCCGTTCAAGCAGTAGTCCAGATTGCGTTTCCTGGCAGCCGCGGACACCTGATTTAACTCCTCCGGATTCAGGGTGGAGATGTCACAGCCGGTCAGTCCTCTCAGGCAGTTGATGAAACTGGACCGCTCCGGGGTAGCTGTTTTTTGTGAGGGCAACGGGTGAGCGTTGGACCAAAGTCCTAAGAACAACAGTGCCAAAAGATATCGAGTTACACCTCGCATGTGGTTAATTTGCTGTAACATCCACGCTAATTTCAGTACTGGTACGCTGCCTTCCATCTCTCGTCGAAATTCGATTGACAATTGTCATGAGCCCAGTTGACAATTGTCATGACTACTCGGCATTCTGCTGGGAGCCGAGAACCGCTTCCCGCACCCCCGGCAGGAACAAGGGAATGGGACCGAAAGGGCGGTAGCTTGCCCATCTTACCTCGAAAGCTCTAAGAAAACCTTCATGAGCGATCAAGCAGGAGAAACCAGTGGCCGTACTGAGACCTAGGGAACGTTTAGTATACTTCCGAATCTCGGAAGATGAATTCCATCAGTTTCTCGGCGTCTGTGAGCAAGAAGGCGCCCGAAGTGTGTCGGACCTTGCGCGGAGTGCGGTGCAGCGTCTGATTACGGATGGCAACCGCGAGCGCGAGGAGCGTGAACTTGCGCCGAAGGTTCAGATGTTGGAGAAACTCATCGGAGAATTGACCGCCCAAGTGCAATTATTGACCAAGCTACTGCAAAGGCAGAATGGCGGCGCGGGTTCTGATACCAGCGGGTTCGGGCACTCTTCCACGATGAATTCGGTTGATCAGCGTCTATGTGAGGAAGAGTGATCACATGGAAATCCGCCTAGTGAACGACCTTGACGACTCGGCTTCGCGCGAAGTTGGGCGAGCACCGCATTGGACCGCGGATGCAAATCACCCGGAGACGGGCGCGCCTCTAGACATCGAGAATCTTGTTCGCAAATACTGGCTGTTGCTTGTCGTATTGGTTTGCCTAGGAGGAATGGGCGGCGTGGCATCTGTGGTGCTCAGTTCCCCGATGTACAAAGCTCAGCTGCAGCTGGAGGTGCAGAGTGTAAATGAAGTCTGGTTAAAGAACTCCATCATGAGCTTTGAAGCGAACGACGTGAACATTCAAACTCAGATAAATATCCTCAGGGGCGGGTCCTTTGTGAAACGCGGGGCTGACCGGTTACAGACCCAAGTACTGCCCCCGACGCCAGCGGGGCGGGATATATTCTCGCGGTTGCGACGGTGGATCCGACCTACAAACCAGTCCCCCGTAGAGAGCACCAGACAGAGCGTCTTTGTCGCGATGTCTACCTTCGATGCCCGGCCGGTCAACAAAACCAGACTTATTGAATTGAGCTGTGAATCGACGAACCCAGACGTGGCCGCACAATTCCTTAACGCCATGGCTGCTGAATTCGTGGAGGACAACTCGCAAACTCGCATGCAAAGCTCGCAGCAAACGAGCGAATGGCTTTCCGGCCAGATTGAGGAGACGAAGTCGAAACTGCATGACACCGAGGAACGGCTGAGACAGTTCGTGCAAGCTTCCGGAAATCTCTTTGTAGGACCTGAGTCTCCAACGCTTGCGGATACGGAGCTGAGTCAGGCAAAGACCAAGCTTTCGGATATCCAGTCACAGCGTGTTGCAGCGCAAACCCGATACGAACTCTCGGTGAAGAATCCTCCGGAATCACTGGCTGAAGTGCAGAACGACCTAACCTTGCGTAGCCTTGAAGAGCAGATGACGACCCTGAGGCAGCAGAGAGCCGCGCTCACCGTCAACTTCACGCCCAAGCATGAGAAAGTGCAAAAGATCGACGTTCAGATTGCGGAGTTAGAGCAGGCCCATCAGCAACGTCGAGACGCGATTGTGAAAAAAATCCGGGATGACTACGAGGCCTTGTTGAAGACCGAGAAACATCAAGCGGACTACTATCACGAAAAATCGCAGTTGGTGGCGGCCGAGGCAGACAGAGCGGCGCATTATAACGCCCTGAAGCGCGAGGTTGACATACTGCAGCAGAGTTATCAATCGCTGCTGATGCAAGCCAATCAGGCTGGTGGGCTGGGCAGTGCTGTGCCTCTCAATCCAATCCGGATTGTAGAGCCGAGCAGTCCGCCACCTGTGCCATATAAGCCGGAGCCGGCGTTGAACATTTTGCTGGGAATCCTGTTAGGGCTCGCAGGGACCGCCGGGTTGGTGTTTCTGAAGGAGCGGATGGACCGCAGCGTAGGCTCACCTGGGAGCACGCGGAGCTTGCTGAACACCCCGGAACTGGGCGCCATCCCGCACCTGCGAGTCGAAGCCAGCGCCAGCACCCGGCTACTGCCCGGACCCCGGCGATCCTCGGATAACGGCGATACTATCTCTATCACGGGAACCGGGGAGGACGACGCTGCAGAAGCGGCTCTGGCTGTCTGGAGAAACGCTCCGTCCTTCATCGTGGAGTCTTTCCGGGAAACCCTCGCCTCGATTTTGAGGACGCAAGGTCAGTTGAAAACGCAGAGAACCATTCTGGTTACCAGCCCGGGACCGGGCGAGGGAAAAACGACCGTAGTCCAGAATTTAGGCATTGCGCTGGCGGAAACGGGCCGCAAGATCCTCCTGGTGGATGGGGATTTTCGGCGCCCGCACCTGCACAAGAGGTTTCATCTACCGAACGATCACAGTTTGATTGACCTGATCTACGAGGAAAAGGCGCTGGCCGACTGTCCCGCAGAGTACTGGGGTCTGGGCACTGGGGTATCGGGCTTATCCGTGCTTCCGAATCGCGCCACAGACAACAACGTGGCCAAAGCGCTCTACTCCCCCAGATTGCGCGCGATATTTCAGAAATTGCGGGACCTGTATGACATGGTGGTGGTGGATGCTCCTCCCGTGCTGCACCTCGCCGATGCGCGGATCGTGGCCCCACTCACCGACGCCGCCATCCTGGTTCTGCGCTCCGGAGTCACTCCGCGGAAGAACGCACTGGAGGCTTATCGGCGAATGCGGGAAGACGGTCTGTTTCTCCTCGGGACCGTATTGACCGGTTGGAACGCCTCTGACTCTTATCTCAAACGGCACTACTACTACTACGACTATGCCGACGGCGACAGAAAGTAGAAGTGCCCAGTCATCCGCGAGGCGCGGGATAACCGGCAAGATTCAAGTGGTGGTGATAGGCGCCTTGGTCATCACGGCGTTCTGGCCAATTCTGAAGGGCATCTACGGGAGTTGGTTCGACACCAGCATCTACATGGAGCACGGCATCTTCGTCATTCCGGCCGCCGTGTGCATGGCATGGACAAAGCGTTCGGCACTGATGCGAATCCCATTACAGCCGTCGGTTTGGGGGGCGGCCCTGGTGCTGTGGGGCGCCGCTCAGGCGATCGTGGGCATGGCTGCCCATTGGATATGGATCAGCCGAACTGCTTTCCTGATCTCACTCACAGGTTCCATTGCGGCGGTGTACGGCTTTCGAATGGTCCGGGAGCTGGCTTATCCGCTCGCGACTCTCATCCTCATGATTGCACCTCCGACCTTTCTCTATACGCGTCTCACCTTGAGGTTGCAGCTTCTTGCCAGCCGTGGGGGCGAGGTGTGCCTAGAAGCGCTGGGATATTCGGTCATTCGTGAGGGAAACATCATAGAGCTGGCCGGGGCCAAGCTCTCCGTCCAGGAGGCTTGCAGCGGCATCCGCTCGTTGCTCGCCATTATATTCATGTGCGTGGTGTATAACTACTTTTTTGTGCAAGGCAGACTCATCCGGGCCGCCATTTTGCTCCTGGCGGTCCCCATCGCCATCTTAGTCAATTTGAGCAGAATTGTTGCCACCGGCATCGCGAGCGAGCACAATCGTGAACTCGTTCACGGGACAGCCCACGAGATCTTTGGATATATCAGCATACTCATCGCGGTAATCTGCTGCATTTTGGTTCACATGGGCCTGCAACGGGTGGAGAGAAGATGGCGGCCGCCGCATGCGTAAACCCCCTACCGCCGTTTCGGCGGGTGCATTCGGATCTTTGTGCGCGATCCTACTCCTGCAGGCGGCTGTATCGCACGCGCTTTCGATACCCGAGCGGAATCTTCCGGTCCCCGGTCTGCATCAGTTGCCGTTGGAAATCGGAGAATGGAAGGCGGACGGCGAAGAGACTCTGGATGGGGCGGTAAAGGAGTTTCTCAATTCGGATGAATACATTCTGCGGAACTACATAAACTCGGCAGATGGCGCTTCTGTCAATTTTTTTGTAGCGTACTTCAAGTCAATCCAGAACAGCATAGGCCCACACTCACCCCGCGCTTGCTTGCCAGGCACGGGATGGCTCGAACGATCGTCAGAAATTGTTTCCATCCCGGTGCCCGGGCGAGATCAGGATATTCCCGTAAACAAGTATGTGCTCGAGAAGTCCAATGCCCGCATTCTGGTAGTCTATTGGTATCAGAATGACCGGGATTTGTGGGCTGAGGAATTTCGGGTCAAGCTGAAACTCCTGCCAGATTTGATTCGTTATAAGCGCTCCGATGTCAGCATCGTCCGACTGGTAACGATTGTGCGCGGCGAAACGGTTGACCGCGAGTTTGCACGTTGCGCCGCGTTTACGAAGTTGGCGTTTCCCCTGCTGGTCGAGCGTCTGCAGAGCTCGCACTAGGTCCAAACCGCAAATGCGCATTTTATACTTGAATCCGTGTGGCCAGATGGGGGGCGCGGAAACCAGTCTTCGAGAGCTGCTGGCCAGCATTCGAGCCGCCCAGCCAGAGTGGGACCTTTGGCTCGTCCTGGCTGAAGATGGGCCGCTGGCGGGCAAAGCGCGCGAGCTTGGGGTCAAGGTGGTGGTGGAACCGTTCCCGCCGGCTCTGGCCAAACTCGGAGATGCCGGCCTCAACCCGTTTGGGGTCATGCGCTCTTTACCGAAGGCCATCGCCGGAACCATGCGCTACCGACGACGCTTGGCCAGAATTTACAGAGCCGTACTTCCCGACGTGATTCACACTAACGGGCTCAAGATGCATTTGCTGGGCTGTTGGACTCGCCCGCGGGGCACTCCCGTGGTGTGGCACATCCATGACTACCTCAGCAGGCGGCCCCTAATGAGTCGTCTATTAGGCCGAAGCCGCAAGGACTGCGCGGCTGCAATCGCCAACTCCGAGAGTGTGGCGTCGGACTTAAAGGCTCTAATGCCGGATCTGAAAGTCGCGAAGATTTACAACGCTGTTGACTTCGACCGTTTTGCACCCACGGGCAAAACACTGGACCTCGACGCCTGCAGCGGGCTCCCTCCTGCCCCACCGGATACCGTGAAGGTTGGGCTGGTGGCTACCTTCGCCCGGTGGAAGGGGCATCGCGTTTTCTTGGAGGCGCTATCGCAACTTCCTTCGGGCCTTGCCATTCGCGGTTATGTAATCGGGGGCCCAATCTATCAAACCAGCGGCAGCCAATATTCTCTTTCCGAACTCCGCCAACTGGCCGACCGCTTGGGCCTGGCCGGGAAGATAGGGTTCACGGGTTTTGTGGACGACACCGCCCCGGCGATGCGTTCGCTGGACATAGTGGTACATGCCAGCACGCAGCCGGAGCCGTTTGGCATGGTGATTGTCGAGGGGATGGCTTGTGAGAGGGCGGTGATTGCCAGCCGGGCAGGGGGCGCCTGCGAGCTGTTCGTGGAGGGACGAGAAGCCCTGGCGCACTCTCCGGGGAACGCGACCGCGCTAGCGCAGCAGATTATGCGGCTGGCCGGTGACGGGAAATTGCGGTCGCAAATGGGGAAGGCCGGCCGGGCGACCGCGCGGCAACTTTACCATGGCCAACGCCTGGCGCTGGAACTGCTCGAACTGTATCGCACGGTGTCCCGAAGTGACGCCATGATGGCATGCGAACCGCTGGTCACCGAACCCGGACTCGTGGCGCCACCACCCTCGCACCTGCGCCGTGAGCCAGAGCGTGTAGGGCAAGCGGATCCAACCCATGGCTAACCTAGCTGCGCCTGCCCCCGGCGCCGTGGCAAACTTCGCGAAACGGCTGCGCGTGCTGCACGTCAACAGCGGCAACCTTTATGGGGGAGTGGAGACCATTCTGGCTACCCTGGCACGCCTCCGTCATTTGTGTCCCAGCATGGAGCCATCGTTTGCGTTATGCCACGAAGGCCGGCTGAGCCGCGAGCTCACAGCGACCGGCGCGCCCGTGCACCTCATTGGGCAAGTGCGGGTACGCCATCCACTGACCGTGTGGCGTGCGCGGCGCCGGATGCGAGAGCTACTACGCCGCGAGCGCTTCGACGCTGTGATCTGCCACATGTCATGGACCGAAGCAGTATTTGGGCCGGTGGTTCGATCGAGCCAGATCCCGCTGGTTTTCTATGTTCACAACCGAGTAGAGGGCCGGAACTGGCTGGAGCGTTGGGCGCGATTCGCAGCGCGGCCCGATCTGGCGCTTTGCGTCAGCCATGATACGGCCCGGACGTGCCCCAGCATGTATCCCACGGTACGCCGTGAGGTGATCTACAGCCCGATGCCCATGATCCAGAGCCAGCCTCTGGACCAGGAGCGTCCGCACGTGCGAGCTGAGCTGCAGACCTCGGAGCATGCAACGGTGCTGCTGCAAGTGAGCCGGATGGAGGCCTGGAAGGGACACGCCTTCCTCTTAGAAGCCCTCGGGCGCCTAGAAAAGAGAAGCGATTGGGTCTGCTGGATTGTGGGAGGGCCGCAAACTCCGGCCGAACGTATCTATGCGGAGGGCCTCAAAGCCCAGGCGGTTCGCTTGGGAATCGCCGATCGCGTTCGCTTTGCTGGAGAGCGCACGGATGTGGCCAGAGTGATGGCTGCGGCCGACGTGCTCTGCCAGCCGAATCGAAGCACCGAAGGCTTCAGCATTGTGTTCATGGAAGCGTTCCTCGCGTCGCTCCCGATTGTGACCTCGGCCCTTGGCGGAGCACTCGAAATGGTGGATGATTCTTGTGGCCGCCTGATTCCGTTGGACGACATGGATGCCCTCACTGCGGCGTTGAGAGAACTGTTGGACAAGCCAGATTTACGCAAGGCCTTAGGTCGCAGCGGTTATAACCGTGTTCATCAACTTTGTGACCCCGCGACGCAGATGAGTAAGTTGAAAGGCGTTCTTGCCGGTCTGGCGAATGGAAAGCTGGGCTCTCATTGATCTCCAAGGCGCCGCAAGGGAACTTAGTCCGCTTGGGGGCCACGACGCTCTGTGCAGGACCCGGCAGAAACGCCGCGAAAGCAGGTGCCGGAAGTGGGGTTGCCCATTGAATACTGAACCGGTCGCTGTATGATCGCACTCGTACTCTGCATCGTGGCTTTCGGAGCCAGCCGTTGGGCCGGAAAACGGTCCCTGGGGCAGGGCGTGGTTGCAGTTCTCGCCGTCGGCTATTTTTATGGCATTCTCCGCGCGAATCTGCTGACGACATTCTCGCATTTCATTTTTGATGCGAGCCTGATGGGCTTCTACCTATCGCAAAAATGGAGTTCGCCGGATGCGGAGACTACCCGGCGAGGCGAAGGAATCTGGTTGTGGACAGTGGTTCTCATCGGCTGGCCGGTCCTGATGGTGCTCATGCCGTTCCAACCCATACTAATCTCGATTGTGGGTCTGCGCGGAGCGGTGTTGTTCATCCCGGCGATGGTGCTGGCGGCCCGGCTGAAACACAGGGATTTGATCGAGATTTCTCATGGGCTGGCGGCACTGAACGTGATTGCCATGGCATTCGCGGTGGCGGAATATTTGACTGACGTTACGCGCTTTTTTCCACAGAGCCCAGTGACGCGAATCATTTATTTGAGTGGGGACGTGTCCGGCGGATATTTCCGGATCCCGGCGATCTTTTCGAGTGCGCATGCGTATGGCGGAACGATGGTGGGCACCATCGCATATCTGATCGGGCTGTGGGAGTATTCCAAGACACGCAAATCCCGTTGGTTGGCTTTAATCGGCATCGGCGCCGCATTCGTAGGCATACTGATGTCGGCAACGCGGCTGAATTTCATTTTGGGTTCTCTTTTGATTCTCGCCACTCTGCTCGGCTCCCGGATGAAAGCACGGATGCGGATGGTATTCGTTCTACTGATCGTGGGCATCGCGGGGCTCGCGGTAACCAATACCAGATTTCAGCGCTTTAAGAGCCTGGGGGAGACCGATACCGTTACGGGGCGCATTGCGGGCAGCGTGAACCGCGACTTCTGGGAAATCCTGTTGGACTATCCGATGGGCAATGGCCTTGGAGGTGGAGGCACCAGCATCCCTTATTTCCTCGAGGGTCAGGTGAAGAATCCCATCGGGCTGGAAAACGACTGGGCGCGGATTCTGTGCGAGCAAGGTGTGATCGGGTTGCTGTTATGGGTCTGCTTTGTGATCTGGTTCCTCGGCCGCGCCGGGACCGCTTTTGCGCGGGGCCCGTGGGTGAACAGCAGAAGGCTGGCCTGGTTGTACGCGGTCCTTTCCCTTGGGACGGGTTGTATTGGGCTCGGTCTATTTACAGCCATACCTGGAACAGTGCTTTTGGTATTGGGTATGGGATGGACATCGGCGCCGATGCCGGCGGAGGCAGCGCAACCCAATCGACTCCGAACCGCGGTTCGGCCGCAGAAGCGTTACCGAGCAACGGAGGGCGGGTGGGCTCCTGCCGTACGCCCTTCCGACTGACCGGAAATCAACCTGCCTACATGTTCCGACACAAGATTGAAGAGACAGGTGTCGTTGTCTGCATGGCAGCCACGGACTCCTCCGACTACGAATGAATCGCTCACGGCGCTTTTTTGGCGGGCTGATCTTCAACTACGGCTATCAAGCAACGCTGATGGTGGCGGGGCTTTGGCTGACACCCTTCTTCCTCCGCCGGATTGGCCAGCACGATTACGGACTATGGCTGGTGGGCACGCAGTTGTTGACCTATTTGAGGCTGACGGACTTTGGCGTCGTGGCCCTGTTGCCTCAGGAAACCGCCTACGCGACCGGGCGCGCTGGGGGCGTAGAGAAGGCCACAGACTTACCGCAGATCGTGGGGCAAACGGCACGGCTAGCCCTTTATCAGCTTCCGGCGGTGGTGCTCATCGCGCTGGCGATGTGGATGGCCATCCCGCTCGAATGGCAGGGCTTGCGGGGGCCGCTGGCCATCGTGCTCCTGGGGTTTGTGGTCGCGTTCCCGCTCCGCCTGCTGCCTGCTCTTTTGCAGGGGTTGCAGGATCTTGCTTTTGTGAACGGTTGGCAATTCTTCAACTGGGCACTGAGTATGGTGGTTACGATCTGGATGGTCATGGCCGGATGGAGTCTGATCGCACTGGCGGTAGGATGGCTCGTCAGCCAGACGGTGCTGACACCGGTGTACGCCTACCGGATCTGGCGACGGTATCCCGGAGTGATCCCTCGCCGGCTGCCGCCATTTTCCTGGAGCGCCTCGCGGGTGCGGCTGGAGAAGGGCTTCTGGATGAACGTAGCTCAAGTGGCTCAGCTTCTGATGGCCAACACGGACCTTCTCATTATCGGCAGACTATTGGGACCTGCCGCGGTGGTTCCATACTCCTGCACCGGAAAGCTGGCCAACGTGCTGGCCAACCAGGCGCAGATCCTAATGCAAACCGCCGAACCCGGACTGTGCGAGCTCAAGACGGCCGAGTCCCGCCATCGGATTTTTCAGGTTCTTGTGGCGCTGAACCACGGCATCTTGACATTCAGCGGGCTGGTGTTCTGCGTCGTTCTTCTCATCAACCAATGGTTCGTGACGTGGTGGGTCACCGCAGGCCAATATGGCGGCTTCTTTCTGACGGCGGCGATTCTACTGAACTTATTGTTCGTCCACTGGGACACGGTGGCTGCTTACAGCGTGTTCTGCTTTGGTTATCAGCGGAGAATCTCGTTGACGAACCTGGGCAACGGCGTGGTTACCGCCGCAGCCACGTTCGGGCTGACGATGGTGATGGGACCGCTGGGCGCTCCCCTCGGCTCGATGGCTGGTACGTGCCTCGTCGGATTACCTTTTAATCTATGGATTATTGCCCGAGACACCGGAGTGAGTGTGCCCCGCCTGGCCGCGGCGATGTTGGGTAACTGGTGTTGGCGTTTCGCGCTCGTAGCAACCCCGGTCTGGTTCATGGCCCGACACTGGTCGCCCAGAAATCTGTTTGAAGCCGCGGCAGCGGCGCTGGGTGTGACAGTCCTATATCTCTTGATGATGATTCCTAATGTAATGCGTTCGCCGTTGGGAAACTATGTGAGGCCTTTGCTGGCTGGGCTGCGTAGCCGAGATGCGGCGCTACAAAGAGTTTCATCCTGAACCGGCAGGGTACCTCCCAACCGGAGAGTAGAGCATCAGCCGGGTATTGATCAAAATCGAACCCATGATCAACATTCCCTACCGCGCGGCAACTTTCGTTGGACAGCGCAACCGGCGCCGATTCGTGCGGCGACTGGCTACATTGCCATCGGTCAGTGCGGCGGGCGAACTTCCGGTAACGGTGTATTCGTTCTCGGGCGAGAGAGACTGGCCGGAACAGGCTGCCAGCGTTCGCTCGTTTCTCCGGTTTGCCGGCTTGCCCAAACGATTTGTCGTGGTCTCGGACGGCAGTCACAGTGAGGAAAGCCGGCGTCAGCTGGAGCGGCTCCACCCCTGTGTGTCTGTGGCCCGGTTGGAGGCAGCCGTGAAGCCGAATCTGCCGGAGCGAATCCAGCAGTATGCGGCACGACACGGCTTGGGAAAGAAACTGTCAGTGCTCCTTTCTATCCCGGTCGAAGGTCCCACGATCTATAGTGATTCGGACATATTGTTTTTCCCTGGCGCCCATGCGCTCGCCAGCCTTCTTCAATCTCAAACCTATACGCCGAGGTACCTGTTGGATTGCTGGCCCTCGCTGGATGCCAGACTCCTGGCGGACGAGAATGAAAAAGTGCTCCCGGTAAATTCGGGGTTCCTGATCTTCGGGCGTTCTCTGGATTGGAGTAATGCGCTAGAGCGCCTGGCCCAAATGGCGGGCGATTGCGGTTTTTTCACCGAACAGACGCTGGTGCATCTGGCGATGAAAGCCAGCGCCGGTGAGCCTTTGCCAGCCGATCAATTCGTGCTGCGCGCTGAGGATCAGTTTGTGTTCTCTGACTATTACGCGGGAAAGGGCATAGCGCTGCGGCACTATATCAGTTCGATTCGCAGCAAGTTCTGGCATCATACGGAACTGTTTAATTGATGTGGAAAGGGGGGGTAGCGCGTTTGGGCGTTAAGGCCAAGGTGACCGATGATGAACTGTAGCCGGACCGCGAGCATTTTCAGGAGTTGGTTGAAAAACAGTGACAGGAAGCGCCGTCCACGCGCCGGCGCGGCTGGATGATATTGATTCCGCTTATCACCCGGCTTGGGGACGGCAAAGCCGATCACCGTTGGTCAACAAACTGCACGGGGCCAGCCTGATGTTCAGAGCCGGCTGGCTTGTTCGTCAAATATTGCGCAGTCTCCCGGCGTCGGTGTGGGACCGAGTGCTGCCATATGTAGTGGACGCGGCGGGTGAAAGGGCGAAATTCCGCGCTGGCGTGCCAACCGTGGGCGGACTCCTGCAAAACCTGCAGCACAATGGCTTCCAGCCGCAAACGGTGATCGACATCGGCGCCAATGTAGGCGACTGGAGCCGGGCCGCAGCCGCGTTGTTCTCGTCTTCACGGTTTCTCATGGTGGATGCTAATCCGGACAATGAAGAGCATCTGCGGGCGGCTCAGCGAGACATTCCGAAATCGAACTACGTCATTCAGTTGCTGGGTGCGGAACATCGGGACGCAGTACGTTTTCATGTGATGGGTAGCGGGTCATCGGTGTTTCCGGAGGTTACGTCGTTCGAAAGACGCAGAACCGAGCTCGGGATGACTACGCTCGACGAGCTAATCAAAAAGGTGCCGGTACCCGGGCCGGCGCTGATGAAGCTGGACGTACAGGGTTACGAACTGGAAATCCTGCGTGGGGGGAATCAGGCTCTTGAGTGGTCCGAAGTGGTCATTTTGGAGATTGCTCTAATAACGTACAACGAAGGAGCCCCACTTTTCGCCGAGTTGGTGAAGTTCATGGATGATGCAGGGTTCGTAGTGTACGATTTCTGCGGCCAGTCCCGTCGCTGCTCCGACCATGCTCTGTTTCAAACAGACGTAGTCTTCGTGAAGAACACAAGCGAACTGAGAAAACGGCGCAAATTCTTGTCTCACGAACCAGAACTCCCGCCGTCGCCGTTGAACGCGCCACCAGCAGATTGGGCTGAAAGAGATTAAGGCCGGCATTCGGAACTCGATCTCATTCAGAACGCGGAATTAGCTGATGCTGTCTTCTGATTTTCTAATCACCCTCGCAGAACCGGGGTCACGCGGCCCCCGGGCACCGCGCGTGGCGATTGCGTGCTCCGGGCTCGGTCGAATCCGGCGCGGCAACGAGACCTGGGCGGAGACGGTGGCCGAAGGGCTGCACCGAGCACACAGCCCGGTCACGCTGCTCGGCGGGGGGCGCGTTCAGGGGATCCAGTGTCCCTACGAACGGATGGCCAGCATTCCCAGGGAGTTCGTGCTGACGCGTGGCTGGTTGTCCTGGCATCACCGATATTTACTGGAGCAATTAAGCGCCACCGCATCACTGCTGCTGCGCCGAAGGTGGCGCGACATCGACATCCTCCATGTCGCCGATCCCGATATGGCGCTGCAGATGAGCAAGCGCACGAAAGGCACGGGGTTGCGGGTCATTTACAAAGATGGCCTCTTATTAGGTCCTCCTTTTTGCCGTCATTTCGATTACGTGCAGGTGCTGGCGCCGTACTATCTGGGCCTAGCCCAAAAACAGGGTCTCGACACCAAGAACTGGTTCGTGATTCCGCATCTAGTCAATATCAGGCGTTTCACACCAGTGCGGGATCGCAAGGCAGCCAGGAGCAGGGTGTGCCAGGGAGCGCTCAACCCCGAGGCGTTTATCGTGCTGGCGGTCGGCGATTTTTCGCCCGCAAGCAACAAGCGGCTGGATTGGATTGTGGAGGAGTTTTCACGGTTCGCTCGCAACACGCCGTCCTATCTGTTCCTGGCAGGACAGGCCGCCGGCGCTGAGTTTACGCAGTTTGAACGCCAAGCCAAGAGCGTTTTGGGCGATCAAGTGGAGCTGTTCTGTAATTTGAAGGCCGATGAGATGGTGTCGCTGTATCAGACCGCCGATGCATTTGCTCACGCCGCCTTGCGTGAACCCTTCGGCATCGTGTTCCTGGAGGCCATGGCTAGCGGCCTTCCCGTGGCCGGCCATCATTTTCCGGTCACCGAATGGATCATGGGCGATGGCGGCCAAGCGATCGACATGGCCAAGCCGGGTGAGCTCGCGGCGGTATTGGATCTGTGGCGGCGCGATGCGGCCCTGCGGCAATCCATCGGGAACCGGGCCCGCCGGCGCGCGGAAGCGGCATTTTCGGAAGAAGAGATCGTGCCCCTCTATCAACAGATGTACGAACGAGTCGCGGGGGAGCCGGCGGTACAGTGAAGCAGGTCGCTTTCGTCAACGAAAACACGATGGGACACGCGTCATATCTGCTGCCGTTTGTGAACGTGTTGCGCCAGCACCCGGAGCTTGGCATCACGCCGCACGTGATTGATGCCACTCCCCTGCCCGCTCCGTTTCACTACCGCGCGGATTTCTCGGTGCGGGGGCTGCGGAAGTGGGGACTGGATTTTCACAACGCGCGCTGGCGCAGAACCGTGAGCCGTTTTGTTCGAGAACAACTGGACGGTCTGCGAGGGCAGCGCTCGATTGACGCGGTGGTGGTCAACACACAGAGCGTGGCGCTACATCTGAAGGATTTGGAACACGAACTGCCGTTGTTTGTGTGCCTGGACGCTACCTTCCAGCAGCTGGCATCGAGTGCCTGGTTCGCTCCGAATCTTGGGACCCGCTTGTTTCTGCCTTTAACGGCTGCACCCATCCGGAAATTGGAGCGCCAGTTGTTTCAACGAGCGGACCGGTTGCTCGCCTGGTCGGAGCCGGCACGGCAGTCTCTGCTCGAAGCATATGATTGCCCACCGGAGAGAGTCTCCTTGCTCCCTCCCTCAGTGGACGCGAGCAACCGAAAGGCGACTCGACCCGCCCATACCCGGCCGCAGATTCTGTTTATGGGAGGCGACTTTCGCCGCAAAGGCGGGAGGATCTTACTGGAATGTTACCGGCACTGGTTTTCCGGCACGTGCGACCTGCACCTGGTCACGCACTCCCCGGTCGAACCGGAGTCCGGTGTCTACGTCCATCACGACGTGAAGCCGTACACCCAGCCGTGGTTTGAGCGTTGGCAATCTGCGGATGTGTTCGTGTTTCCCTCGACGCTCGAGACCTTCGGCATCGTCTTACTGGAAGCCCTGGCATTTCAGGTACCGGTAATCTCCGCGGACGTGGGAGCAGCGCGGTATGTTCTAGCGGATGGCCGCGCGGGATGGCTGCTGCCAGATCAAAAGGAGGAAACGCTGGCGCGCTTGTTACGAGAAGTTCTGGATGATCCTTCGGCCGCGCGGGAGCGCGCCATGAGAGGCCGAGAACGGGTGGAGAGTTGCTTTGATTTGCGGCGCAATACCAGCCAACTGGCGAGTTGGTTGCATGAGGCAGTGTGTTCGCGCCGCGGAATCCTTCAGGAGCAGAGTTGATTTCACAACACAAGCCCGGAACCGCCGCAATTCTTCCGCGACAGAGACTTGGATGCGCATCCTGATTGCCAGTGAACACCGCATGCTGGTTGGCGGCGTAGAGAAGTACCTTCAAGCGGTTATTCCGGGGCTGCTGGATCGAGGTCACGATCTTGCCTTGCTTCACGAGCATCCGGTCAATCCCGGCGCCGAGACTATCGACCCGCCGGTCGGTTCTCTCGAGACCTGGTGCGTGGCACAACTTCAGGCACAGGGCGCACTCGATTCCGTGGAGGAATGGAAACCGGATGTCGTTTATCTGCACGGCCTGGAATCAGCTTCACTCGAGGCGGCACTCGGGAACGCCTATCCGACGGTGCTATACGCACACAATTATGACCGCACTTGTGGTTCCGGGACGAAGTGCCACGCATTTCCAAATCCGAGACCTTGTAACCGGCGGCTGGGAGCCATGTGTCTGCTTCTGCACTACCCGCGACGGTGTGGTGGCTGGCACCCCGGAATCACGTGGCGAAGATTCCGGCGGCATACTCAGCTCAATTCGCAGCTCCCAGATCACCGCGCGATTCTGGTGGCCAGCGCGCACATGTATCGTGAATTCCAGCAGCATGGAGTGAGCCGGGATAAGCTACGCCTGGTGCCGCTGCCCACGACGGACAGCACGCCGAAAGCGACCGCGCCGGCACCGCATAGCGAAACCGGAGGGATCCTGTTCGTCGGGCGGCTGACGGATATCAAAGGCGTGCATTATCTGATCCGGGCAATTCCGGGTGCGGCCGCGAGGCTTGGCCGGCCCCTCACGCTGACGGTCGCCGGCGACGGACCGGAACGGCGAAAACTGGAGGATCTGGCGCACCGCCTCGGCGTGGCCGCCAAATTCATGGGCTGGGTCCACACACCGCAGAAGCTGGAACTGATGCGACAGGCGGAACTGCTAGCCGTCCCCAGCCTCTGGCCGGAACCTTTCGGACTTGTCGGCATTGAAGCCGGTTCGCTCGGACTGCCGGCGGTGGCGTATGCGGTGGGCGGCGTGACCGACTGGCTGATTGCGGGTGAGACTGGCGAACCGGCTCCAGGCGACCCGCCCACAGTTGCCGGTTTGACAGAAGCCATCGTTCGAGCTCTCGCTGATCGCCATCATTACGGGAAACTCTGTCTGGGGGCGTGGAAGCTCACCCAACGTTTTACCGTGGAGAGCCACATTGCCCAACTGGAGGCTATCCTGGGCGCCGAGCCTGTGCCCGCCGGAACGACTCAGTTCGCTGTACCTCGTAACCCGCTCCGCACCTATGAGTCCTGACACTGTGGCCACGCGGGGAATGGAGCCGGTTGGCGAGGCTGTGGCTCGTGGCCAGCGGCCCATCCGCGTGGCGGTCATCTGCGATTTTCTGGAAGAGAACTGGCCCAGCATGGATCTCAATGGGGACATGTTGTGCCATTTTCTGCAACAGGATCATGCCCGAGAGATCGCGGCCACGCAGGTGCGTCCAGCCCTGCATCGCCGTTTGATGCGCATTCCTCTCATCCGGAAGCCGTTCGCCTGGAATGCCGACCGGCTGATGAACCGCTTTGTGGATTACCCGCGCCAAGTTCGCAGGCAGCGCGATCAATTCGATCTGTTTCATGTGGTAGACCACAGCTATGCGCAGCTGGTCCACGATCTTCCTGCGAATCGAACCCTGGTCACGTGCCACGATCTGGATACGTTTCGCTGCTTGCTCGAACCGGAGCGGGAACCGCGGCCCCGCTGGTTTCAATCCATGGCGCAGAGAACTCTGGACGGTTTCCGCCAGGCAGCCCACGTGATCTGCAACAGCAACGCAACCCGAAGCCAGTTACTCCGCCATGGGCTTTTCCCCCCAGAACGGGTGACAGTCATCCACAGCGGAGTTCACCCCGCCTTCGCGGCGATCCCAGATCCGGTTGCAGATGCCAGAGCGGCCGCGCTGCTTCCGCTTGAGGCCTCCAACGCGGTTGTGCTTCTGAATGTTGGCAGCACGATTCCCAGAAAACGGATAGACGTGCTGTTGCGGGTGTTCGCGTCGGTTGTGCAGCAGGTTCCGGAGACCCGACTAATTCGTGTCGGTGGACCGTTCACCGAAGCGCAACTCCAGCTTGCGAGAGAGCTCGGTGTGGAGCAGTCCGTGCTGGTCTTACCCTTTCTGGACAGAAAGGAACTGGCGTCGGTGTACCGGCGGGCCGCGCTACTGTTGCAGACATCGGAGGCTGAGGGCTTCGGCATGCCGCTGGCGGAGGCGATGGCTTGTGGTTGTCCGGTCGTCGCGAGCGATTTGCCGGTATTGCGCGAGATCGGGGGAACCGCCTGTGCTTACTGCCCGGTAGGAGATATCGGCCACTGGACGCAAACTGTGCTTGGCCGGCTACGAGAGCGCGCGGAACAGAACGGCCGGCTGAAATCTTCCCGGCACGAGGCGCTGGCCTGGGTGAAGGGGTTTTCCTGGGCGGAGAACGCGCGGCGCACAGCGGAAATCTATAAGGACGTTCTCCAACAATCAGCGCCATGCCACTAACGAAAGAGGGGCCAATGAGCGGAATCGTTACCCAGAAGCAAAGTGATCAGGCGGCACGTCCGGACTCGGACCGCCATCTCAGCCGAAACGGGACGCCCACGGGAGCGGATTCAATGACTGTCCGTGCGCGCGCACCGCTGCGCCTGGGTTTTGGCGGCGGCGGGTCGGACCTGTCGCCGTTCTGCGATCAGCACGGCGGATACGTTCTCAATGCCAGCATCAGCTTGTTTGTATATGCTCTGCTAGAGCAGCGCGAACAAGGTCCGGTGCGCTTTATCGCTGCAGACCGGCAAGAGTGTATTGAATTCGAGCCTACAATCGATGTGCCTCTGGACGGCGCTCTGTCGTTGCATAAAGGCGTGTATCGGCGCATCATGCGGGAGTTCAACGGCGGAAAGGCCATACCTATAACCCTCACCACCTATTCCGACGTAGCGGCCGGATCGGGACTGGGCTCCTCGTCGACGCTGGTGGTTGCCATGGTGGAAGCATTCAAAGAGCAGCTGGGGTTGCCACTCGGGGAATATGAAGTGGCCCAACTGGCTTACAGCATCGAGCGTATGGATGTGGGCATGGTTGGTGGCCGGCAGGACCAGTACGCTGCCGCGTTCGGCGGCTTCAATTTCATGGAGTTTTATGGCGACGATCGGGTCATTGTGAATCCCCTGCGCATCAAACGAAATACGGTGAATGAATTGGAAGCCTCTTTGGTGATTTGCCATACCGGCGTGCCACGCGACTCGGACGCCATCATCCAGGCGCAATCCTCCAACGTGAGACGCGGTGACGAGCAGTCGATGCTGGCGACACACAGCCTGAAGCAGGAGGCGGTGGCGATGAAGGAAGCGCTGCTTAAAGGGAACATCCGTCGATTCGCCGAGGTGCTTGGACAAGGATGGCTCAGCAAGAAAAAGACGGCCAGCGGGGTGACCAATGCCCACCTCGAGCGGATCTATCAGGCTGCCACCGATGCAGGCGCATACTCAGGCAAGGTCTCGGGCGCCGGAGGGGGAGGATTCATGATGTTCGTCGTGGATCCACTGCGCCGCCCCGATGTAGTGCGCGCACTGCAGAAGGAGCAACTGCAGGTCATGACGGTGCAGTTTACCGACCAGGGGTCGATCGCATGGAGGTTGAGATGAGGCAATACATTTGTGATGAGGTCACCAAGACTCTGGCGACGATGCAGCGGCTGGCCGACGACGAATCCATATCGGTCACCGTAGAGCAGGTAGCCAGAAGATGCTGTGACGCTCTGCAAGCGGGCCAGAAGATTCTCTTCGCCGGGAACGGAGGAAGCGCCGCGGACGCCCAGCATCTTGCGGGAGAATTGGTGAGCCGGCTGAACTTCGACAGGCCTGGTTTGGCGGCTTTCGCGCTGACGACGGACACCTCGGTGCTGACTGCCATTGGCAATGACTACGGCTACGAGAAACTCTTTGCCCGGCAAGTGAACGCCGTTGGAGTAGCAGGAGACGTGCTTATCGCTATCTCAACATCGGGGCGCTCTCCCAACATTCTGCGTGCTCTGGAAGAAGGGCGGCGCAAAGGCCTGGTTACGGTTGGATTGACGGGGAAGGCCGGCGGTGAAATGCCGCCGCTGTGTGATTACTGCATCCGCGTGCCGGCCTCGGAGACTCCGAAGATTCAGGAATGTCATATCGTGCTAGGGCACATTATTTGCGGCTTGATCGAGTGCGAGCTTTTTCATGGTGACTGAAGCGATTATTCTGGCGGGCGGTCTCGGCACGCGGCTTCGCAGCGTTGTGCCCGATTTGCCCAAAGCCATGGCGCCGATCGGCGGGCAACCTTTGTTGAGGTACCTGCTGCAGTATTTAGAAGCCAATGGCATCCGTCGAGTGGTGCTGGCGGTGGGTTATCGGCACGAGGCAATCCGCGGATTTTTCGGTTCCGCCCATGGGGGGTTGCGGCTGGTTTATTCAGTGGAAGAAGAGCCGTTAGGAACTGGCGGAGCGCTGCTTCAGGCTCTGCCCTCCATCGAGGACCCTTACGCTTTTGTCCTGAATGGAGACACATTTTTGCGCCTGGACTATCGGGATATGGCGTTGACCGTGGAGCGAAATGAGGATGTTCCGCTCGTAGTGGCTCTGCGGCCCGTCGCCGATGCCAGCCGTTATGGCCGAGCGGTGGTGGACGCAGGCCGGATTAGAGGTTTCAGCGCGCGCGGAACGCCGGGGCCCGGGCTGATCAACGCCGGGTGCTACCTGGTGGCTCGAAACATTTTTGGCCATTATCCCGTGCCCGAGAAGTTCTCTTGGGAGCAGGATTTCCTCGAGGTGCGGGCCGCCGAGATCCAGCCAGTCGCTTTCCAATGCGATGTCCCGTTTATCGACGTCGGGATCCCGGAAGCACTGTGCGAAGCGCAGACTTTGATTCCGGAATGGGTGAATGCAAGCGCCTGAAAAGGATCTGGCCCTGGCGGAGAAATTTTGCGATGCCCGTTTGGGCGAGGATCTTCTCTGGCGCGACCTGCGCATTGCCCGTGCCGCTCATCCCGTGCCGGCGTTGTTCCTTGACAGAGACGGCGTGATTATCGACGAAAAGCGATATCTCAGCGACCCCGGGCAGGTCGAACTGCTGGCGGGCATACCCCGCCTGATCCAAGCCGCAAGAACACTGGGGATGAAGGTAGTTGAGATCACGAACCAGGCAGGAATCGCGCACGGGTATTTCACGTGGTCTGATTTCGTACAGGTCGAGAACCAGGTGACGCGAGTTTTGGCCGAGCATCAAGTGGGAGTGGACGCGGTGTTTGCCTGCCCCTTCCACCCCCAGGGACTATCTCCGTACGGTCATGCGGACCATCCCTGGCGCAAACCCAACCCTGGAATGCTGCTGGAAGCTGCCCGCTGGCTCAACCTGGCACTGCGGCAATCGGTGCTGGTGGGGGACAAGGTGGCGGATCTGCAAGCCGCCCGGGCCGCCGGGCTGGCTTTTGGGGTTCACGTACTCACAGGACACGGACGAGAGCACGAGGCAGCCTCGCGCGCGACGGCTTCAGGAGATTTCCCGGTTTACGTCGTCGCGCAGGCCGGCGAAGCCGCGGCTCTGCTCGAGCAGGCGCGAAGCCGCATGGGCGCGGAACCGCCCCTTCCGGCGTAGAGAGGATATTTTTCGAAAGGAGATCCCTTGTCACCTCGCGTGCTGGATGGTTGTGATCATGTGGGTCGGTTCGAAGTAAGTCTGGTAGGTTTGTCGCGCCGCGGCGCTTACCCGGCTGCGCTCGCTTGGGTCGTCTTGCAGCCGGCGAACGGCTTCCAGGAAGGCGCCGCCGCTCAGAGGAGTCAGAACCACCGAACCGGTCTCGCTCCAAAGGGGTTCGGTCCTGTCGGTCGAGTTAGTAATGATCGGGCATCCATGAGCCAGCGGGGCCAGGGCGGAACCGCGCCGGGCGGTGATGCCATCCGGATAGGGTTGAATCATCAAGTCACAAGCACTGAGATAGGGCGAGAGCGAGGCATCATCCAGATACCCAGTCGAATGAATGCGGCCGGCCAAATCCGGATTGAGTTGCAGCAAGCGATCGCGGAACGCCTCGCCTCCCGAACCGAGGAGCACCAGAGACGAATCGAGTTCGTGCAAAAGCACGGGAACGATTCTCTCAACCAATTCGGTGATGCTACGGCCGAAGGTCCCGAAATGGCCAATCAGAATCCCGTGGGGGGCCAGCCGCTTTCGGATCTGGGCGACCGCCTCCGGACTCTCGATCACGGCGACGTTGCTGGGTACCGGGAGCCAGCCGAAGGGAACGCGCCGGCCCAAGGCGTAGGGCCGCAGGCGCGCTTCGTAAGTAGAAAGAGCCACCCAAACGTAGTGGGCGGCATTCAACAGGATGATGGTCATAACGCGATGAATCAAGGCTGCCGCGCTTTGCCGCCAGGAGCGCCGGGTGAAATCGAGAAAACACTCCTGAACCATCGGTTCGACACGATCGCCATGCCACGCGGATCGGAACCAGATCCAAAGGCAGAACGGCACATTCATCGACTTGCAGCCGTACGCATGAGGAACCCAATACACCAGAAGGCGGCGCGGCTTCGGAAACCGGTTCAGCAATTTCCCGGTGCGACGAAAGCCGCTCAGGGACAGCCTACCCAGGGTTTTGTGATGGGTAACCGCGGGGGACCGGCAACTCAGTTCGGTCAGACTGGGCGACCAGACATGTACGTCTGCGAATTTGTCGGCGAGTCCGTCGGCCAGAAGTGTCATGTGGGCACACATTCCTCCAGCCTGGGGGGTGCTCTCCCCGACGATGATGTGGTACTCGAACATGTATCGGGTGTGACCATGGCGGCATCGTCACGACCTCTGCCGCCGGGACCATTCAAGCTCGTTCCAGTTTCGCATACTGCTTCCGCCGGATGCTGGGCAGGGAATGACCGCTCTCTCGCGCTATGAAAATCGCGTACCTGGTGCATGATTATCATCGTGCCGGCGGCCACAGCCGCTACGTGGCGGAACTGGCGAGCCGATTCGCTAAGGATCACGAAGTTCACGTTTTCGCCAACCGCATCGAGCGCCAAGGTGAGACGAAGATTCACTTCCACACCGTACCGGCATGGCGCGCCAACGCTCTAACCACGGTGCTCAGCTTTATCGTTCCGGTCACTCTCCAGGTCGGCCGCGGCTTTGACATCATCCATAGCCAAGGCTTCTGTGGGCTGCGCGGCAATGTTTTTACCGGCCACATCTGCAATCGTGCCTGGCACCTGGCGCTCCAAAAACTGGAGGGTGGTACAAGCTGGCGTGAGTCGATCTTCAACACCGTGGCCACGGCACTGGAATACTCTCTATACCGCATGGCGCGGCGTTCAGTGGTGATCGCGATCTCCGAACGCGTGGCACGGGACATTGTGCGGTTTTATGGTTGCGCGGCACCCATCCAGGTGATCCACCATGGAGTGGATCTTCAGCTCTTTTCGCCGGAGAACCGCCTGCGCTGGCGCGCGCCGGTACGCCAAGAGCTAGGCATGGCCGAAGACGAAGGGGTATTTCTGTACGTAGGAGATTTGCGCAAGGGCGCCCGCCGATGTATCCTCGCGCTTTCCCAATTGGACCAGGGGCGACTGCTGTTTGTCTCCCGCACGCCGCCAGGCCCCTACCAGAGGTTGGCCGTAGAAACCGGTCAGGCCGGGCGCATTACGTTCTTGGGCCCTACCGACAAGGTGGAGAGAATTTACGCCGCAGCGGATGCTTTTTTACTTCCGACTCCCTACGACGCGTTTGCCATGGTCGTCTCCGAAGCCATGGCCTGTGGACTCCCGGTGGTCGTAAGCCGCGAAGCGGGAGCCGCGGAACTGATCCAGCACGGCTTGAACGGCCTGCTGCTCGACGACGTTACGAGCGTCGAGGAATTATCGCGCCACATGAAGAGCTTATTGCGGGACCGCCGGCGGGCGGTGGAACTGGGCCAGGCCGCCCGGAAAAGTGTGGAGGCGATGTCCTGGGATTCCGTGGCTCAACAGACTATGCGCGTATATGAAGAACTCCTTGAAAGACGCAAATGTGACGCCGTCGACCGGCGCCTCGCAGGATACACCAATGGACAATAAAACAAACCGACACAATCGCATGGAACCGATGCACTGGATTCCGGACCATGCATCTTCCCTGTTGGATGTGGGATGCAATGCCGGAGACCTGCTGTACGACTGCCGGCAACAGTATCCGGACATGCACCTGGCTGGAATTGATATCAATCACTCTGCGGTCGAGAAAGCAAAACTAAAGGTGCCGGATGCGGACATCCGGCAGGGCTTTGGGTTTGAACTTCCTTTTCCCGACGGACAGTTCGAATACGTCACGTGCATCGAAGTCATTGAGCATGTTCCCAAAGAATACCGGGCGCTTCTGACCTCGGAAATGCAGCGCGTCCTGGCTCCCGGCGGCAGATTGGTCTTGCGCTGCCCGCATGCCGGCCTGTTTAGCTGGCTGGATGCTCAGAATTTTCGTTTCCGCTTTCCTCGGATTTATGGCGCAGTGGTTGGCGAAGGCATCCGGGACAAGCACTACCGCAAAGCCGGCGAGGAACTTGTCTGGCACCATCATTTCACACGCCAAGAACTGGTAGGTCTGATGGGTAGTGGATGGGAACTTGAAACGTGTCAATTTGGCGGTTTGGTATTTTTTCCCATTAGTGACATATTGCGCTGGCCGTTTTACCGGACGGGACGCGCGAATCACTGGATGGTGGGCGCACTTCAGAGGATAGCGGCCGCCGAGTTCGGAATGGATTTCGGCGGTCAGTCGTATGGCATTCTCCTGGTATTGAGGAAAACGCCTGGCCCCATGCACAGTGCGGAGACGGTCCGCGGCTGCGCGACGACGCCTGCACCGTAATGGTTGCCCGCTTGCGTTCGTTTATGAACCACCCAACTCTACTGTTTTTGGTGAACGGCGGGCCTGCCAGTGCGATGGGAATTCGCGCCCGGTCGTTCGCGGACAGGTTGAACCCCGATTTCTGCATCCACATTGAATACCGCTCGGCCAATAAGATCTACGCGATTTTGCGGTTCTTTGGGTCCCTGCTGCGCCTCCGGCCGGCGCTGGTCTATGTCTTTGACATGGGTTTTTCGGGGGTCGTGGCTGCCGGGGTCTACCGAGGTATTTCGCGTTGCCGTATGGTTGTGGATACAGGAGATGCTATCTATGAACTGAGCCGAAGCAGCGGCAATCGTGGAGCCATGGGCCTATGGTTGACCCAACTGCTCGAGCGATTCGCTCTATCCGTCAGCCACCGCCTTGTTGTGCGCAGCCACTGCCATCAGGAATTGCTGGCAACGCGCGGCATCCAGTCCGACGTTATTCCGGACGGGGTAGATACGAGCCAATTCCGCCCAGGGCCCCAGCCCGACTTGCGCCGCGAGTATCACCTGGAGGGGGCTACGGTCGTCGGCGTAATGGGCAGTTTAATTTGGAACTCGCGTCTGCAGATGTGCTACGGTTGGGAACTGCTGGAAGTCATCGATAAACTGCGAGACCAGCCCGTGAAAGGCCTGATCATTGGAGATGGATCCGGGCTTCCGGAACTGAAACGGCAATGTGCGGTTCGAGGCATTGAAGAGCGGATCGTGTTTATGGGGCGGATCCGGTATGAAGACCTCCCACGATATCTCAACCTGATGGATATCTGCCTTTCCACGCAGACGAACGACATAGTCGGCCAGGTCCGGACTACGGGCAAGCTTCCGCTATATCTCGCCTGCGGGCGCTTCGTGCTGGCCAGTGCCGTAGGAGAGGCGGCGAGGGTGCTTCCGGCCGACATGCTGGTCCCCTATAACGGGACCAAGGACAACGAGTATCCAGACCGGCTGGCGCGTCGTGTACAATCTCTTCTGGAGGCTCCGGATCGCCTCCAGCGACGCGAGGCCAGCATCGGTATCGCGCAAACGCACTTCGACTACAATGTGCTTGCAGTCAGGCTTCGACAGACGATTCAGCGGTTGTTGACATCGTCTTCGGCGGAGGTGAACCAGGACGCCTTCGTGCAAACAAGTTCAGCCCCCCGCGATGGGGGCAGGCTGTCACCCTAAATCTGCCGGGAGTTGGTCAACTACTTCTCCGTCGCTCCAGCAGGTAGGGGCGCTGATGGTAGATTGAACTCAGCCATGCAGGAAACGGACAGAGGAGATTGCGGCCGGTCGAGGAATTGAAACAGGAAGAGGACCACCACACATGAAAACCATCATCACCGGAGGAGCCGGCTTCATCGGTTCGAACGCGGCGGCGCGGTATCTGCGAGGAGGCCACCAGGTAATAGTTGTGGACAACCTTTCGCGCGAGGGTAGCTACAAGAATCTGCAGTGGCTCCGGTCGCAGGGTTCGCTCGAGTTTGTGCAGTTGGATATCCGCGAGGGCGGTGAACTCGCCAGGCTGTTCCATCAGCATGGAGATGCCGATCAGGTGCTTCACCTGGCGGGCCAGGTCGCCGTGACCACCTCGGTCATCTCGCCGCGCGAGGACTTCGAAGTCAATGCATTAGGCACCTTCAACGTACTGGAAGCCATGCGGGAGGCCAGCATCACGGCGCCCCTGATCTATTCTTCAACCAACAAAGTCTACGGGGAGATGAATGATGTCGGGGCGGTGGAGAGGAGCGGACGTTACCAGTACCAGTCCCTCCCACAGGGCGTCGCCGAGGATAGAAACCTGGACTTTCACTCTCCCTATGGCTGCTCTAAGGGCGCCGCGGATCAGTATGTCATCGACTACCACCGCATTTACGGACTGCGGACCGTAGTCTTCCGGCAATCGTGCATTTACGGGTATCGCCAGTTTGGAGCCGAAGACCAGGGCTGGGTCGCCTGGTTCATGATTGCCAGCCGGTTGGGTCGTCCGATTACGGTTTATGGAGACGGCAAGCAGGTGCGGGATGTTCTGTTCATCGACGATCTGCTCGATGCGTACGACGCCGCGTTTGCCGCCACGAACGTTGCCGGGCGTGTCTACAATATAGGAGGGGGCCCTAGTAACGTCCTCTCTCTGCTGGAGTTGCTTGCCTATATCGAGAAACGGCAGAACCGCAAGCTTCCCCATGACGTTGCCGGTTGGCGGCCGGGAGACCAGAAAGTCTTCGTAAGCGATATCCGTCGTGCACAAACGGAACTCGGTTGGACGCCAAAAATTGGTTGCTCCAAAGGTCTCGACCTGCTCTACGACTGGGTCAGCCAAAATCAAGGCTTGTTTCTGGAGCCTGCTCCAGTGCTGGCATAAATGTCGATACGGTTTTTGAGTCATCATGAATCTTAAGCACTTACACGCTCGACGCCCATGAAGGCGATGGAAACCATGAAGCCGTGCTCGACGACGGATCGCCGTTTTTATGGAGGGATGCATCTCCGTGTAGATTGGCGCCGGCAGAAGAGGATCTTTTCATCCACGGCTTAGCTAAGGGAATGAATCGCAGCACTCAGCCACGACCGTCCGGGACACCGGCTGGCACCTGCCGCAGGCTGAAGGTGCTTCACGTGGGCAAATTCTATCCCCCGCACATGGGTGGCATTGAGACTCATCTGCAAACCCTGTGCACCAGATTGCAGAAATCCGTTGATGTGCACGTTGTCGTCGCCAGCGACGATCACAGCCCGGCGGAAGAAGTCCTTGGCGGCGTGGCTGTCTCGCGTCTGCCGACCCGGCTCCATCTGGCATCCACACCCGTTTGTCCGGGGATGGTGAGCCGGATACATCGCTCCAGTGCCGACATCGTGCACATTCACATGCCCAATCCCGCTGCGGTACTGGCCTATCTGGCCAGCGGGTACGCAGGGCGTCTCGTCGTCACGTATCACAGCGATACGGTGCGCCAGAAATTTCTAGGGGCTCTCTTCGAGCCCTGCTTGCACGCGGCCTTGCGCAACAGTTCAGCCATAATCGCCACATCGCCGGACTACCGACAGACTTCAGCCGTGCTGCTTCGTTACGCTGACCGGTGCCACGTCATCCCCTACGGGATCACGGTAGAACAGTTCGAGCACTGTGATCCGGCTGCCGTGGCCAGCCTTCGGGAGCGATATGGGGATCGCCTTGTGATCAGCGTCGGCAGGCTTGTTTATTACAAGGGTTTTGAGTACCTGATCCAGGCGATGGCCCAGGTTCAGGGAAAGCTGCTGATCATCGGGGATGGCCCGCTCCGCGAAAAGCTTCGGAGTCTGGCTGCCAGCCTAGGCTTGGGTGACCGAGTCATCTTTCTCGGCGAAATTCAGAACCAACAGGTGGTGCCCTACTATCACGCGTCGGATGTGTTCGCTCTCGCTTCGGTGGCGCGCAGTGAAGCCTTCGGTATAGTGCAGATTGAGGCCATGGCTGCAGGATTGCCGGTTGTGAATACCAGCCTTGATTCCGGCGTGCCTTTCGTTTCCAGGCACGGTGAGACAGGCCTAACAGTTCCCCCATCCGATCCACCAGCACTTGCCGCCGCCATCACTCAGTTGCTGAACGATACAAGCCTGCGAGTTCAATATGGGCAAGCCGCCCGACTCCGCGCCAAACGGGAGTTTAGTGTGGATGCCATGACCTCGCAAGTACTTTCGCTGTATCACGAAGTGATGGCCGCACCTGCAAAACACTGACCTGTCGTCCTGGCGACTGGCTCCGGCCCGTCCGCCTCTCAACCCCAAGAAGCGGTGAGACACATGCCAGCCTCAGCGGTCCCTCCAACCACTCAGCCGCCAGCCTTCTGGAAGCTTGCTGAACTTCGGCATACCGCTCTCCACGCCTGCGCCCTTTTCACCCTTTCCTTGATAGCCTCCGCAGCCAACTGGCTCCGGCTGGGTTCCTTCTGGGGCGATCCAGGCCGCTCCCTGCTGGAACTCTATCGCGGTGCGCTCAATCAACAGCCTTATGTGGATTTCACATGGCCGTACCCTCCGCTCAGCCTCTGGCTGGTCAGCTTTCTCCTCAAGAAGTGTGGCACCACCTTCACTGCAGTTCAGATCATTTACGATGTTTTGGGATTCATTACGATCCTTCTTTTCTGGCTCGTCTGTCGCCAATTGTTTCCGCCCAGAAGGGCATTCGGTTTAAGTGTTTTCTTTTTGCTTCTTACCGCCACGAATGGCGGAACGTTCGCACTCTTTTCCCTTCAGCTGTATACTCCCGCGATCCTGGTTGGGTGCCTTGGGATGCTGCTCACCGTGCTCGGCGTGCTCAGGATGCTCTCTTCCACGATCTTGTCGGTATCTTCTGCGACGCTTCTGCTGTTTGGCGGCCTCTTTTCTTTGTTGGGGAAGCCCGAGTGCGGCGCGGCAGCAATCGCCGCGGTTTTCATCGCCATGTTGTGTCGTCCGCAGCGATGGCGGTCGTGGTTGGCAGGCGGACTCATCCTGGCCACCCCCTCTCTTTTCGTATATGCATTCCTGGCATCCAGGTCTGGATTCAGAAGGGTCCTGGAGGGTCTGGGCGGATACGGCCAAGCAACACTTACCTGTCCCTGGTGGCCCACTGGATTTGGACTTGTCGGGGGCCTTGCTGCTTTAGGCGAGGCCGGTGCGATTCTCTCGCTCTTTGTGCTCTTGTATCAGGTAGTGCTGACTCATCGCATTCCCCGCCTGCGGCGTTCCCTCATAGCTCTCGGTGTTGTCGGCGCCGGTACTTGGGCGGCATATAGCATCGCTTTCTTCTCCGACATCACCGGCAGCTTCACCTTCCGGAGCGGAGTTATTGCGTGGCTCTACTATTTGGCCGGGACGAATACTCTGCTGTTACCGGTTATGTGGGTCTCGTGTGTCGTATTTGCGTGCTACCTGTACCGCTTAGGCGCCCACCGCCGCGCCCCATTTGCACCTCGCGAACAGGCAGTATTTATTCTTGCGGGAATGGCCGC
>Ga0335079_10000590_pt1 | contig 41903 bp, 36 predicted proteins | sample Lox_Sample_33_FD_206719 | JGI IMG/M metagenome (GOLD analysis project Ga0335079, IMG submission 206719) | Soil microbial communities from Loxahatchee National Wildlife Refuge, Florida, United States - Lox_Sample_3.3 | ecosystem: Environmental > Terrestrial > Soil > Wetlands | place: USA...
TACGCGCTGCGCAGCGGCTATCTGGCGCAAAGCGGCGACTATCAAGCCTGCCGGGTACTGGGTCTGTATCAAGCCCACCGGGCGCTCGTGCGCGCGAAAGTTGCGGCGCTATCGGCCCGCGAGGCGCAGGCACAGGCCCGTCAGGCCCTGCGCGATGAGCACGCGCGGCTCCTGGCGTGCGCACGCGCGTCACTGACCCCGGTCAGGCCGGTTCTGCTCGTCATGTGCGGGATGTCCGGTTCCGGCAAAACCTGGCTGGCACGCCTCCTGGCCGAGCGTTTGAACGCCATTCACCTGCGATCGGATATCGAGCGCAAGCGCGCCGCCGCGCTGGAGCCACAGGCGCACACCGGATCTGGGCTGGCCACTGGCTTGTATTCGCGCGAGATGACCGAGCGCGTCTATGACCATCTGGCGGGCTGTGCGCAGGATGCGCTGGCGGGCTCCTTCAACGTTATTGTCGATGCCACCTGTCTGCGTCGCAGCGAGCGTGCGCGCTTTCGAGCGCTCGCGCGCCAGCAGGTCGTCGAGTTGCGCGTGATCCACTGTCAGGCGCCCGAGGCCACCTTACGCACGCGCGTTGCGTCGAGGCGTCGTGCCGGTCACGACGCCTCTGAGGCCGATGTCCGGGTCCTCGAGTGGCAGATTGGACAGTTCGAAGCGATTGCCCCGGATGAGAAACTCCAGGTGATCGGGGCGGACAGCACCGATGGGCAGGTTTTCGGAAATGTGCTGAGCGCCATCTCGCGTTCAGTGAGTCCCGGGGAGAGCCAGCCGCGCGTGAGCTCGCACGAAGATGACCTAGCCTTCCTTCAGTAAGGCTCTGATCAGCGCCACGAACTCCGTCGGCTGGATCGGCTTGCAGGCAACGCGGGTGCAGGCATCCACCTGCAGCTCGCGCACACTCGTAGAGGTGTCTCCGGTGACCAGTATTGCCGGCAGCTGCGGGCCTCGAAGCTCACGCGCCGCGGCGATCACCTGCACGCCGGTTTCCCCGGGGTTCAAGTGGTAGTCGCTCACGACCAGATCGATCTGCGGTGTCTGGCTCAGCCGCTGCATTGCTTCCGCGAGTGAGGAGGCAGCAAGCACCTCGTAACCCTCAACTTTCAGGAACATTGCGGTGGCGTTGCGCACGCCCAGGTCGTCATCGACCAGCAGCACCCGCGCGGAGTGCGTGCGTGGGGCGATCGGCGTGGGCGCCTCCGACCCCGCGCTCCGTGCCGCGTCCTCGCCCCGGCCCAGCGGCAAGTCGATCGCGAAGGTCGAGCCGCGGCCAGGCTCAGAGCGCACGCTCATTCGCAGATCGAGCAGACTGACGATCCGCTGGACGATACTCAGACCCAGACCGTAGCCATCGCGCGTGGTATTGCTCGCAACCCCGACCTGAAAGAACTCCTCGCAAATGTACGGCAGCTGATCGGCCGGTATGCCGATGCCCGTGTCCACGACCTCGATCTGCACCATCGAGCCTCTAAGGATCGAGTGCAGCTCGACCGACCCCTGGCGCGTGTACTTGATGGCGTTCGAGATCAGGTTGCGCAGGATCTGCCCGATCAGCGAGGGGTCCGAATGCACATATTGCGGCGCCGGATCCACACGCAGTTCGAGCCCCTTGCTGGAAGCAAGGTTTGCGAACTCGCGGCGCATCTCCTCGAACAGCGCCGCCACCCGAAAGTCGACGGGATCCGGACGGATCGCACCGGACTCGAGCTTGCTGATATCCAGCAGTGCGTTGAGCAGGCGCGACATGGCATTGATGGCGAGCGTTTGCTGCGATATCGCCTCGAGCGCAGTCGGGTCGCGCACCAGACTCTGCAGACTCCCGTTCAGCAACGCCAGACTCTGCAGCGGTTGACGCAGATCGTGGCTGGCCGTGGCGAGGAAGCGGCTCTTGGCCTGATTGGCGCGGTCGGCCGCCTCGCGTGCGTGGATCACCTCGGTCTGGATACGCTTGCGTTCGGAGACATCCCGAATCGCCGCGGCCACCAGCAAGCGCTCCCCGTCCTGAATCGGGCTCAGGCTGATCTCCACCGGCAGCTCGGTCGAGTCCTTTCGCAGCGCGTATAGCTCCAGATTGACGCCCATCGGACGCATGCGCGCACTCTCGCCATAGCGGCGACGGTGACCTGCATGCTTGTCGCGAAAGCGCTCGGGTAACAGCCGATCGACGGATTCGCCGACGATCTCGCCACGCTCGTAGCCGAACAGCGCCGAGACCTGCCTGTTGGCGAACACCACGCGACCCGCTTCATCGACGATGACGATGGCGTCCGGGGCGGATTCGAGCGCCTTGCCAAAGAGCTCAGCGGATAGCATTGTCGCCTCGTTGCGGAGGGAGAAGAGGCCCAAACATCATAAGCACTAATGCGGATGGGTACCAAGAACGAATGTCCCTAGCCTCGAATCAGGCTTTAAGGCGACTTTTGGCGCTCTAGATACCCCATGTCGGACTGCTGCACATTGGCGAAGGGTTCACGGGTATCGGGCGACCTGCAGGCTAATACGCTGGTTGGGATGTTGCAGCAGCGTGTGCAACTAACACCTTCAGGCGAAGCCTATCGCCAGTTCGATGCGCAGCGCGGCAGCTGGGTGAGTTTATCGTGGCAGCAAATCGCCGATCAACTGGCCGTATGGGGCCTCGCACTGCGTGGCGAAGGCCTTGCCCCGGGGTCGCGTATCGCCTTGCTGGTGCCTAACAGCATCGAGCACGTCCTGATCGATCAGTCAGCGCTCGCCCTGGGACTCATCCCGGTGCCGATGCACTCGATCGACAACCCCGACAGCCTCGCCTATGTGCTCGCCGACAGCGCTGCCTCGCTGCTATTCATCGACACGGCGGCGCGCTGGGAGGCGCTGGCGCCCCTGCAGGCACAGTTTCCCGAGCTGCGCCGGGTCGTATGCCTCACCGGTACCCCCACTGATGCCATGGCGCGCGCGCTGCGCCAGTGGCTGGACTCGCCGGCCATCGCACCGGGGAGTACGTCCGCCGGTCCGCGGATTACCGATCAAACGGTCGCGGCTATCGTTTACACCTCCGGGTCGACGGGGCGCCCGAAGGGTGTCGTGCTCTCACACGGCAACGTCGTCGCGAACGTGCGCGCGGTGCTTGATGTGCTGCCAGTATTTCAAGAGGACGTATTTCTGTCGTTTCTGCCTCTGTCGCATACGCTCGAGCGAACGGCAGGCTACTACCTGCCGCTCGCCGCCGGGGCGGCTGTCGTGTTCGCGCGCTCGGTCGCGCAGTTGACCGAGGATCTCGTCACCGTTCAGCCGACGATTCTGATTTCGGTTCCCCGGATCTACGAGCGCGCGTACGTCAAGCTGCATGAGAGCCTCGAGCACAGACGGATCGCACAACTGCTGCTCAGGCTCGCCGTCCGCATCGGCTGGCGGCGGTTCCAGATCGCCCAGGCGCAGAAGATTGCAGCCTCGCCGCGGGGATTGATCGAGCGCGCACTCGACCGCTGGCTTGGAGCCCCCCTGCGCGCGCGCTTCGGTGGCCGGGTTCGCGCCGCCGTCACAGGCGGGGCGGCCATCCCGGCGCCCGTCGCCAGGACGTTTCTCGGGCTCGGTGTGCCGCTGCTGCAGGGCTATGGCATGACCGAGAGCGCACCCGTCGTCTGCTGCAATATCCCCCTGGACAACGATCCAGCCTCGGTCGGCCGGCCGCTTCCGGGCGTGGAGGTAAAGCTCGGCGAGCGCGAGGAACTTTTGGTGCGTGGACCGAATGTCATGGTCGGCTACTGGCGGCGCGCCGACGAGACGGCGCGGACACTCGACCCGGAGGGCTGGCTGCACACCGGCGATCAGGCGCGATTGAGCGACGGCCGTGTGTACATCAGCGGCCGAATCAAGGACATCATTGTGACCTCGACCGGCGAGAAGATCGCGCCTACGGATCTCGAGTCCGCGATCGTGGCCGATCCCACATTCGATCAGGCGATGGTCATCGGCGAAGGCCGGCCCTACCTCGCAGCCCTCGCGGTTCTGAATGACGCGGCCTGGGAGCGAGCCGCGGCCAGCTTATCTCTGGATCCGTCGGCTGCCGCAAGCCTGCAGTCGGATGCGGCGCTGAACTGGGCGCTTGAACGCATCGCCGCGGCCGTACGCACGTGGCCCAGTTACGCTCAACCGCGGGCCGTGTGGCTGACACGCCAGCCCTGGAGCATCGACAACGGCTTGTTGACCCCGACCTTGAAGTTAAAGCGGGCGGCGATTGAGGCCCGGCTCGCCAGCGAGATTGCACAGCTGTACGAGGGACACGCCAGTCCGCGTGGGTGATCAGGCCGTCGGGGCCGCGGAACTGTGCTCCGGCGCGATATCCATCACCATGCGCACCAGCTGCGCAAGCGATGCCGCCCCGCTCTTCTCCATGACACGCGCACGGTGAATCTCCACCGTGCGCTGACTCACGCCGAGCTCGGCCGCCATGACTTTATTGGCCTTGCCGCGCGTCATCAGTGCCAGAACCTCGCGTTCCCGCGGCGTGAGCGTCGCCAGACGCTGGCGTATCCGATCGTGTTCCTTGAGCCCGGCACGACTCTTGGCGTCCTTCGCGAGTGCTTTCTGGATCCGATCGATGAGATCCTGATCGCGGAACGGCTTCTGCAGAAAATCGAACGCGCCGTAGCGCATGGCCTCCACCGCCATGGGAATATCGCCATGCCCCGTGATGAAGATCACCGGAATCACGGCGCCTTTGATATTGAGCTGCTGTTGCAGCTCCAGACCGCTCATGCCGGGCATGCGCACGTCCAGTACCAGGCAGCCGGCCTGGGTCGGGACGTAGCTCTCGAGGAACTCGCCGGCGGAGGCCAGCGCCTGCGTGGCCACTCCCACTGACTTCAGCAAAAAGCGCAATGAATTGCGTACGGCCTCATCGTCATCGACGATGAACACAACGGGTGGCTGCTCTTTGGTAATCATGCATCGGCTTCGCAAGGCAGGTGAATGTAGAAGCACGCGCCCGTAGGCTCATGCGGACGGTAGCCCAGCTCGCCCCCGTGCGCGCGCGCAATCGTGCTGCTGATCGGCAGCCCGAGGCCTGTGCCATTCTCCTTCGTCGAGAAGAACGGATCAAACACACGCTCGGCTTCCCCCGGCGCGAGTCCGGGTCCGCTGTCGGTCACCGCGATCTCCACCTCACCGGTCGGCAGAAGTGAGGTGCGAATTTCGATCTCACGCGCTCCGCTCCATGATTGCAGCGCTTCAAGACCGTTGCGCATCAGATTGAGCAGGACATGCTGGATCTGTACTCGATCGAGGGTCACTCGTGGCAGTCCCGGCGCGAGGTGCAATGACAGGCGCACGCCGTGCACGCGCGCATCGGTCTGCAGCAGCGTTTCGATCTCCGAGACGACCGAATTCAAGTCGGTGGAGACGGATTGAATGGCGTCGTTGCGTGCCAGGGTTCGCAAGCGGCGGATGATATCGCCCGCGCGCACGGCCTGAGCGGCGATCTCCTGCAGGGCCTGACTGAGTTCCGCCGTGTCGGCGCCAGGCTTCGCCAGCAGCCGAACACAGGCTTGCGCGTAGTTAGCGATCGCGGTCAACGGCTGGTTGAGCTCGTGAGCCACGCCAGCTGCCATCTCACCGATCGTGGCCAGGCGCGAGACATGAAGCATGCGGCCGTGTAAGGTGCCGGGCCCCGTCTCGGCCGTGTGCGTCCCGGCGGGCGCATCAGCGCTCACTCCTCACCTGGATTGCGAGCGCATGCGATCGCTGGCTCTGAAATGCTTGCGCGCGTACGCGAGCAGCTCTCCGTCGGTGGGATGATCCAGCGTCTGGATTGCATCGATGCGGGCGCGCAGCTGCGGCGCCTCGCGCTCGATACACTTTACGAGCTCAAACTTTGCTCCGGCGGGGCCGGTGACGAGCACCGCACGCGCCCCCTGTAAGCGAGCAGAAACGTCACGATAGTAGGCAGAGTCCTCAGGCGCATGTCCGCTGCCGATGCTGTTCGCCTTGTGATGAATATGGTGCTTCGCGTGTTCCGGGTGAACGTGTGATTCCTCCGCCTGCCCCGCGTCGAACAGAAACACGCGCGCCTGCTCATGATCAATCCACACTACGGCGTGATCGTGGGGCGTCGTGGCGGGCGCCGAAGAATGCGGATCCTCGCTCAATTTTCAACTCCTCGGCAGCGCTGACGCTGCATGCGGTGACACGAAGCCAAAAGAAACTACCAGAGTTCCCGAGGGCGAACCAGCGCCTAAGGGTCCGCGGGCTAGTGCACCGTAAGCCCGCTCGGCGGGCACGGCTTGATCAGCTCGGGGTACAGATCGCGTGCTCCGCGCTTCTCGAGGATCGCGAGCTGCCGCTCGAACTCAATGAGGTCACTCACCAGCGCCTTCATTCGCATCGCTTGCTCGGCCGACTTGCACGCATCGGCGTCTGCCAGCGTGGGAGCCAGGGCCAGCGGTTCCTCTATATAGAGTCAGGCTCTGGGACCGGTTGAGGCCCGCTAAGTGCGACGTCCGTCACTGAACGAGCATATGCCCGCGGAAAAGTGTTAACTGGCCCTTGGTAATTGCCGGCGCCAGCCGAAAGCATGGCTTATGGACACGATTCTGCCAGAGACACTGCCGCAGCGGCTGATCGAGCTTCTCCGGGCTGAGGGCGTCTCGAGCCTCGAAGCCTGGGTCGCGCTCGGACGCAAGCGCCTGCAGATCTTCGGAGTTACACGCGCCGCGGCGAAAGAGCTGGACGCACTCGCGAAGGCAGCAGCGAAAGCCAGAGCGTAACCGCCCACGGCTAGCGCCGGTCGGCGCCGTCGGTTGCGATGCGGTATTGCTCGATCAGCTTCGTGAGCTGGCTCGCTTGCCCGCTCAGGGCCTGCGCGGCGCCTGCAGCCTCTTCGACCAGTGCCGCGTTCTGCTGAGTCATCGTGTCCATGGCCGTGATGGCGTTGTTCACCTGCACGATGCCCGCGGCCTGCTCACCACTCGACTTGGCAATCTGGGCCACGACGTCGGTCACTTTCTGGACCCGTACGACGATTTCATCCAGCACCGTGCCGGACTCACCGACCAGCTTGGTCCCCTCGCTGACCTTGTTCACTGAATCCTGGATCAGCGCCTTGATCTCCTTGGCCGCGCCGGCGCTTCTCGAGGCGAGTCCGCGAACCTCGGAGGCCACGACCGCGAAGCCTCGGCCCTGATCGCCGGCGCGCGCCGCTTCGACCGCCGCGTTCAGCGCAAGCAGGTTGGTCTGGAACGCGATCTCATCGATGACCCCGATAATCTCGGCAATCCGGTTGCTGGCGACATTGATCTCGCTCATCGCGGCCACCGCCGCCCCAACCACTCGGCCGCCACGCTCGGCCTGCTCGCGCGCCGCGGCGGTCAGTGAGTTCGCTTGCCCGGCGTGTTCCGCGTTGTTCCTCACCATCGAGGTCATCTGTGCCATCGAGGAGCTCGTCTCCTCCAGACTCGAGGCCTGTACCTCCGTTCGCTTGCTGAGGTCCAGACTGCCGCGGGAAATTTCCGCGGCTCCCTCCTCGACGGCGCGAGAGGTCATCGCAAGACTGGCCACCACCTGCATCATGGCGTGAATCAGGGAATTGACGGTCTCGGCCAATGTCTTGAAATCGCCGCACTTGCCTGCGACGCTCATCCTCGAGGCGAGATCGCCGTCGACGGCCCGGCTCACGACCTGCATCGTCTCCGCGACGGTCTTGGAGACACTGTCGATGAGCTCATTGATCGTCAGCGCGAGCAGCTGCAGATTGCCGCTCTTGTCACGTGTCGCGACCCGCCGGTCGACGGCACCTGCGAGAACTGCCTGGATGACTTCCCGCGATTCACTCACGGCGGCATCCAGAGCACGCGCCTCCTCGACGCGCTGGGTGATATCGCGCCCAATACCCACAAGTCCTATCACCCGCCCCGCTCGATCGCGCAGCGGGATCTTGGTCGTCTGCAGGTGCATGCGCTTGCCGTTCGGATCCCGGCACTCTTCCTCACGGGCCAGCAGCGCCTGGCCCGAGCGGATCACCGCCTGCTCATCCTGGTGGTAGAGCGTCGCCAGCTCCTTCGGATGAAAGTCGAAGTCGTTCTTGCCTAAGAGGTCGCTCGGCGAGCTCGCCCCCATGATGCGGGCGACCGCCACATTGGCGAGCAGGAAGCGGCCATCAACGTCTTTGACATAGATCAGATCGGGAAGATTGTCGATGAGGGTACGGAGCATCGCGCCGTCGTTCGCGGTGTTGTTCTCTCGACCCGCCTGCCATTTGCGCGCCGGCAAATAGACCGCGGCGGCAAAGGCCGCGACCGCCGCAAGGCTCACGGCGTGACCCAGGTAATCAGTCACGGGATGCCTCCGGCACGGAGAGGCACGATGCAGTTCGGGGCACGAGGTACTCCGCAGCTCCGTCGACCCGGGGCTGAAGCGCCTCTCCCTTTCCCACGGCAACGCATTGCGCGGGATCCAGGTCAAGCAGCGTATCGGCAGAGCGGCGGATAGCTTGAGGCGGGGGCTCGATATATCTATTAGAATATAGCGAATGCAAAAGTTGACCCGACCCCGGCCGGCACGTCATGGTTACGCGGAGCCCCGCATGAACGCAGAATTACAGCCATCGACCCGCGATTACCGCCTCCTGATTGGAGGCCGGCTGGTCCCCGGAGCCTCGTCTTTCGAGGTCATCAATCCCGCCACCGAGCGGGTGCTGGCGCTGTGCCCGCGGGCCGATGTCGCGCAGTTGAACCAAGCCGTCGCGGCAGCAAAATCCGCCTTTGGCACCTGGAGTGCCCGCCCCTTACGCGAGCGTGGCGCGTTGCTCCTGAAGCTCGCGGATGCACTGAGCGCAAAGAGCGAGGAATTTGCGCGACTTTTGACGCAGGAGCAGGGCAAGCCCCTGCCACAGGCGTTCGGCGAGGTCGCAGGTTCGGTCGCGATGCTGCGCACCTTTGCGGGGATGGACCTTCCGGTGAAGGTCCTGAAAGAGACCGAGAGCACCCGCGTGCTGCAGCAGCGCGTGCCGCTGGGCGTCGTCGCCGCCATCACGCCCTGGAACTTCCCGCTCATCCTGCTGATGATCAAAGTGGGGCCGGCGCTGCTGGCCGGCGACACACTGGTGGTCAAGCCTGCCCCGAGCACGCCGCTGACCACATTGCGCTTCGGGGAGCTGTGTGCCGAGCTGTTGCCGGCCGGGGTCGTCAACGTGATCGCGGACCAGAACGATCTCGGCTCGGCGCTCACCAGCCACCCGGACATCGCCAAGGTGGCCTTCACCGGCTCAACCGCCACCGGCAGAAAAGTGATGGCGAGCGTCGCCAGCACACTCAAGCGCCTCACGCTCGAACTCGGCGGCAACGATGCGGCGATCGTGCTGGACGATGTCGATCCGAAGGAAATCGCACCGAAGATCTTTGCCGGAGCGATGGTCAACACCGGTCAGGTGTGCCTGGCGATCAAGCGCGTCTACGCCCCGGATTCGATCTACGAGGAGCTGTGTGCCGAACTGGCGCGGCTGGCGGAGGCCGCCGTGGTCGGGGATGGCCTCACGGCCGGCAGCCAGTACGGTCCGCTGCAGAATAAGGCCCAGTTCGACAAGGTGCAGGGCTATATCGCCGACGCGCGCGCGCACGGCAAGATCATCGCCGGCGGTACGCCGGTGAAAGGTCCCGGCTACTTCATCCGACCCACGATCGTTCGCGACATCGCCGATGACACACGGCTGGTGCGCGAGGAGCAGTTCGGACCGATCCTGCCGGTGCTGCGCTATTCGGACCTGAACGATGCCATCGCTCGGGCCAACGCTACGGAGTACGGCCTGGGTGCCACGGTGTGGTCCAAGGACCCGCAACGCGCCACCGAAGTCGCCCTCAAGATCGACTCCGGCACGGTGTGGGTGAACAAGCACCTGGACCTGCAGCCCGATGTACCCTTCGGCGGGGCCAAGCAGTCGGGCTTTGGCCGGGAACTGGGCCAGGAAGGCCTCGAAGAATTCACGCAGGCGAAGATCATCAATATCGCCAGGTAGCGCCCCCTGCCGCGTTCTAAGCGGCTGATTTTGCTCGACCTGACCGTTCGTCTTGCTCGGCGCGATCTATTCGGCGGACCGCCAATCAGGTTAACCTCCCGCGATCGCCGATTCCGCAGGTGCGGGAAATAACGAGGTAGCGCCCCATGTCAGACTCAGTCACCACTCCTTTGTATATCGGGGGCAAGGAACGCCAGACCAAGGACAAGATGGCCATCGCCGATCCCGCCAAGCCCGGTGTGGTGGTGGGCTATGCCGCCTCCGCGACCGCGCAGGATGTGACTGATGCAGTAGCCGCCGCCAAGGCCGCGTACCCCGCCTGGGCCGCCCTGTCTCCGCAGCAGCGCGCCGAGAAAATGCTGGCCGCGCTCGCCGGCATCGCCGAGAACCGCGATGCCGATGCCGCCATCCTGTCGCAGGAGAACGGCAAGATCCGCTTCGAAGCCTGGATCGACTCTCTCGTGCTCGAGCTGCGCTGGAAGCTCGCGCTGCACCACGCCGACGAAGTCAACGCATCGAAGGTGCTGGCGCCGATCCCCGGAGCCATTCCGGTGCAGACCACCGTCGCCTACCAGCCGCTGGGCGTAGTCAGCATCATCGTGCCATTCAACTGGCCGATCGCGATCCTCGGCGCAGCGCTGCCGCATGCGCTGCTCGCCGGTAACACGGTCATCGTGAAGCCGCCGTTGACGGCGCCGCTTGCCACGACGCGCGTCGTCGAGCGCATCGCCAAACAGCTTCCGCCCGGTGTACTCAATGTCGTCACGGGTCCGGATGCCAATATGAGCGCACTGATCCGCAATCCGGACGTGGCCAAGGTCTGTTTCACCGGCTCGGTGAACGGCGGCAAGAAGATGATGGAGCTCGCCGCCCACAGCCTCACGCGCGTGACGCTCGAACTCGGCGGCAACGATGCGGCGATTGTGCTCAAAGACGCGATCATCGATGACGTGCATCTGGATCGGCTGTTCGCGGCGATTTACGACACCACCGGTCAGATCTGCATGAACGCGAAGCGTCTGTTCGTCCACAAGTCCCGCGTCGATGAGGTGGTCCAGGGGCTCTCGGCGCGACTGCAGAAGGTCAAGCTCGGCTACGGGCTCGACAAAGACACGACCATGGGGCCGTTGCATTCACCGACGCAGAAAGCCTTCGTCGACGCTCTGGTGCGTGAAGCGAAGGATTCAGGGGCGAAGGTGCTGGAGTTCGGCGAGCTGCCGGGCGGGGATATGAAAGGCGGTAACTTCGTCCGTCCGGCCATCGTCATCAATCCCAAGTTGAGTCTGCGCATCGTGACCGAAGAGCAGTTCGGTCCGGTGATTCCGATCATTCCCTTCGAGACCGAAGAGGAAGCCATTCGCATGGCGAATGACACCTGGGCCGGCCTGGCGGGCTCCGTGTGGACGTCTGATCCGAAGACCGCAGACCGCGTAGGCGGTCAGATGGTCTGCGGTTATGTCTGGGTGAACGATCACGGCGCGACCCGGCTCGACCTGCGCGCTCCCTTCGGCGGCATGAAGTCCTCGGGCATCGGTCGTGAGCAGGGCATCGAGGGCGTGCGGGCGTTCCAGGATACGCGCTCGATTGCGCATCTGGATGCCGCAGCCCTGGCGACGATGCACCACTAGCTTTCAGGCTTGCGCTCCCACTTGGGCCTCATCTCCCGCGCCCAGCGCCTGGGGTCCTCGTTGTGCATCTTCTCCATGGCCTTCGCTGTGTCCGGATGCTGCTCGATCACGTGCTGCGTCATGGTCTTGACCATCTCAGTCCAGCTCGATGCCGATAGCTTCTCATCGCACGGTCCACCGAGCTCACGGCAGGTCATGAATTTCATCGTCTGATCCCTTCCCCGCGAGTCCGGTCGGGCGAGACATCGCCCGACCGGACGTCGCTTCATCCTCTAGCGACCGTCGTGGTCCCGATCATGGTCGTGGTGGTCAGCGTGCTCGTGGTGGTAGTGCGGCACATACACCTTGTTGTACCAGTCATCGCGCACGAAATAGACCGGCCGTCCGCAGGCGTGGTATTCCGAGCAATGCCTGCTCCAGTGCTTCTCATAGCCCGGACGCACATGCAGGTACACCGGCGGAGCCGAGGCGAACTGCGGCTCCGGATGCACGACGACCGCGCGCGGATAGACGAGCTCCGGTTTCGGCGCGTCGCCCACATCGATCTGGCCGAAGAACCCGGGCTCGCCGACATTCAGCGAGAAGCCCACATCGGCGGCGATCGATGGCACGCGATACGCGAGGGCGCACAGCCCCAGCGCAATGGCACAGACGAGTTTCTTCATGGCGCGGTCCTCATGTGATTTCGATAGTGACATACACCATCGATTATCCGGACCGGCGCGTGTGCGCTGAATCGTCCCCTGCCCGCAGAAAGACGCGCGCCGATGACTACGCCAGCGTAGTCATCGGCCTACCCCGCGTCCGTCGATGACGCCGGCCTCAGTCGCGCGCCAATGCTCCGGCCGCCTCTTTCTCGAGATCGAGGTAGGATTCCGCGCTCACGTCCACGCCAACTCCCAGGATCGTGCCGCCGGTGAAGTCTCCGGGCGTGATGTAGTCCTGACTCACGTTATCGCCGCTGTCGAAGCCGATGCACAGGCCATCGCCCGAGAGCGTGAACTTGCCGACCTGCGCCTTCATCGGCCCGCTCTTCACCACTGCTTCATCGACATACAGCTTGGTCGTGCCCAGGGACTCACCATATTTGCCGGCTTTCTCGCGCGTGAACTCCATGCCGAGCGCATGCTTGCCGGCGGTGAGCTTCTCCGAGACAAACTCCTGAGGTGAGCCAATTCCCAGGAAGTTGTAGACGTAGTGCAGCTTCTGATCCTTGAGGAACAGCGCGTGCCCCCCAAAGCGCGACCCGTGCGCAAAGATTACACCGGAGGCCTTATCCGTGATGTCGACGTCCGCGATGATCTTGTAATTGCGGCCGCGGATATTCACTGCCACGCCTTCAGGCACTGGCGAGGTTCCGGGGTAATAGACGTAGCGCGTGCGCGGTGGCTCGGGTTCCGGTCGCGGCGTATTCAGCATCTCCACGGCCGAGCGGTCATCGAGCGGCAGCACGAGGTTCTTCCTGGCCTCATCAAACCAGAGCTTGATGAGGCTCTTGAGCTTCGCGGGATATTTCGCCGCCAGGTTTTCCGATTCGGCGCGATCCTTGTCGACATGGTAGAGCTCCCACCTGTCCTTGTCGAAATGACCGGCACCGCTGATCGGGGCATGCAGGGCCACGGCCTTCCAGCCGTTCTGCCACATGCCGCGCGTGCCCAGCATTGAGTAATACTGATGCTTCTTTTTCGTCTTGGCGTTGGCCGAGGCAAAGCTATATTTCATCGACACGCCATTGACCGGATACTGCTTCACGCCCCGGTAGACCGTCGGCATCTTCAGCCCCACGACATCGAGGATCGTCGGCACGATGTCATTGGAATGATGATACTGATGACGGATCTGACCCTTCGCCTTGATGCCCTTGGGCCAGTGGATGACGAGCGGACAGCAGGTGCCACCAGCGTACTGCGAGTAGCGCTTGAACATCTGAAACGGCGTGCTGAATGCCACCGCCCAACCCGTGGGATAGTGATTGTAGGTGGCGGTGCCGCCCAGACCGTCGAGCAGCTTGAGATTTTCCGCGAGCTCATCCGGATAGCCATTGAAGAACTTGTTCTCGTTCACTGAGCCATTCGGACTGCCTTCCCCCGAGGCGCCGTTGTCCGCGCAGTAGAAGATGATCGTGTTGTCCAGCTGACCGGTGCGCTCCAGGTACTCGACGATGCGGCCGACCTGCGCATCGGTGTATTCCGAGAAGCCGGCGTAGACCTCGGCCATGCGCGCGAACAGCTTCTTCTCATCCGCATTCAGAGAGGCCCACGGGCGCACCATATCGCCCGGCGCGGTCTTGGCGACGTCCTCGGGCTGAGGATTGATCGGCGTGAGCTTGGTGCCCTTGGGCATCACGCCCTTCTTGATCATTCGGTCGAGCACCCACTCGCGGTACGCCTCATATCCGTCGTCGAACTTGCCCTTGTACTTGTCGGCGTATTCCTTGGGGCTGTGGTGGGGTGCATGATTGGCGCCAGGGCAGAACCACATGAACCACGGCTTGCTGGGATTGCTCGCCTTCTGGTCGCTGATGAGCTTCAGGGCCTGGTCGGCCAGGTCCTTCGAGAGGTGATAGCCCTTGTCCGGTCCGTAGGGCTGATTGATGAATTTATTGTCCTCGACCAGATCGGGATACCAGTTGTTGGTCTCACCGCCCAGGAAGCCATAGTAGCGATCAAAGCCCTTCGCGAGCGGCCACTCGGACTTGGAGCCGCCGCTCGAGATGTCCTCTTCCGGGACGTTGTGGTTCTTGCCGAGCCAGTACGTGCTGTAGCCATTGTCCTGCAGCACCTGACCAATCGTGCAGCACTCCGCAGGAAGTCGTCCTGCGGCGCCCGGGAATCCGTTCGAACCCTCGGTGATGGAGGCGCAGCGATTGACGTGATGATTGCGGCCCGTCAGAAAAGTCGAACGCGTGGGCGAACACAACGCCGTCGTATGCCACTGCGTATACATGAGCCCGTTGTCGGCCAGCTTCTGCAGCGTCGGCATGTTGATGCGGCCGCCGAAGGGCGACCAGGCTGCAAGACCGGTATCGTCGTAGAGCACAATCAGGATGTTCGGTGCGCCTTTCGGCGCCCGCGGCAACTCGTACGGACGCCAGTCCGACTTCGAATCTCTGACGTCCAGTTTGATAACGCCCCTGAATTTCTTCTCGGCCATGAGTCCTCCGCTGCGTTGAAGCTCCTATGCTGCGAAGACGGACTCGGCGGCGAAATCGGACTTTGGTCCCACGAGCGCAGGCGCGGCCGGTGGCAGTAGATCATCTACCCGTTCACGGCTGACGGTGGTTCATAAGTTAATCGATAAGATATATTAATCAATTAGTTCCAGCTCTTTCCTAAAGTTTATTCAAACTACATCAAGGCGTGCATTCCAATGCGCCGATGGCATCTTCCATCATGGGCGCACGCTCGCACACAAATCCCGCAATGCTCGGCACGTTATTCAAATCGAGCACCGGTACGCGCGCGCCCGTGATGGGCTGATCGCTGGCGATCGCAATGATGCGAGAGTCATCGGTATGCAAAGGCGGCTTGCCGAGCGAGGGCCGATACACTTCGAGCTTCGCATGGCGCTCGTGCTTGAAGCCCTCCACCAACACCACATCGCATGGCGAGAGCCGGCGCAAGAGCTCGATCAGGCTTGGCTCGCGCTCCTCGCCGAGCTCGTGCATCTGCACCCAGCGGCGCGCCGAGGAAATGACGACTTCCGCTGCACCCGACTTGCGATGCTCGTATGAATCCTTGCCCGGCTGATCGACGTCGAAGGCGTGGTGGGCATGCTTTACGGTTGCGACTTTGAGCCCGCGCTTCACGAGCAGCGGGATCATGCGCGTGATCAGCGTGGTCTTGCCGGAGCCGCTCCAGCCGGCGATGCCGATCACGCGGGTTGAGTTCAAGCTCGCAGACCTCGACGCTACCAACGGTAGAAGCGCGCCGCGAAGCCGGCCGGGAACGGCTCCGGCCGAGGCGGCAGCTCGATGAAGCCGGATGTTCCCGCGAGCGAGAGAAAATCCCCGGAGCCGCTGGCGGATTTCGGCACGGCCGTCGAGGCGCCGCGCTCGTCGTGTCGCAGCAGCACCGGAACGAATGAGGTGGCTTTGCGAGCGAGGGCGAACGATTCTGCAAGTGCGACCCGCTCCGGGTCATTCAACGTTTCACCCATCATGGTCCGCAGCGCAGGAACGACGTAGCGGATGAGGCACATCAGTGTCGAGACGGGATTCCCCGGGAGCCCGAACACGGTTTGCTGCCGCGATCCCACACCGAACCACATCGGCATCCCGGGCCGCTGCGCGACCTGATGGAAGACTTCGCGAACCTTGAGTTCTTTGAGCGCCTGAGGCACGAGATCGAAGCGGCCCTTGGAGACCCCGCCGCTCAAAATCAGCACGCTGGCCTCGCCCAGATGGCGCGCCAGCCGATTGAGGAGCGCATTCTCGTTATCCGGGATGTGGTCATCCGCGATCTCAGTGAAGCCACGATCGCGAAGCGCCGCCACGATTGCGTAGGCATTCGATCGGCGCACCTGGTAGTCGGCGATCGGCTGACCCGGGTCGATGAGCTCATCTCCGGTCGAGATCACACGCATCGCGGGCTGAGCGCTTACGCTGACCTGCGCGAGTCCCGCGGAGGCGACCACCGCGATCTCCGGTGCCCCCAGCCGCGTACCGGTGCGCAGCATCGGCACGCCAGGCTGGCTGTCCGAACCCCGCCGCTGCACATTGCGAAAGGCCGTGATGCCGGCTTCGGCCTTGAGGGTCACGGTGCCCTGCTGCAGCTCGTACTCCTCGAGCGGAATCACGCAGTCGGTACCGCGCGGCAGGATCGCGCCCGTCATCACTTCGATGGCGTGCGCACTTGTCGAGAGCGTCACGGGAGGTGCGCCTGCCGCCTGACTCGCCTCGATGAGGAAAGAACGGCGCGGTCCGCCGTGACTGTCGATCGCGATGCCGTCCATGCATACCCGATCAAAGGGCGGATTGTCGCGCTCGGCGTAAACGTCCTGTCGCAGGATCCGACCGACGCATTGCTGCAGCGACCGCACTTCGAGCGGCAGGGGCACGAGGTGCTGCGCAATCGCCAGCTCCGCCGCATGCGGTGTGATCGCCGTAGAGGCTCTCCTTAAGGACCCAGCACCCGTGGGGCGCGAACAGTATAGCGAACACGCTGCGCCGTCCTGTGCGAACTCAGCTGCTCGCAGGTTCGCTACAATCACCCGCAACTCATGACTTCAGTCGTCTGCATCGGTGAGTGCATGCTCGAGCTGGCGGGCAGCCGCATTCCCGGCGCGGCGCAGCTTGGCTTCGGCGGCGATGCATTCAATACGGCGCTGTATCTCGCCCGCCTGGGGCTCGCGCCGGCCTTTCTGACAGCCCTGGGGACCGATGCGTACTCCGAGGCGATGCTTGCGGCCTGGACCGGCGAAGGCATTCGCACCGAGCTCGTGATGCGCGACGCGCGCCGCCTGCCCGGCCTGTACGCCATACGCACCGCCCCCAATGGCGAACGGGAGTTCGCCTACTGGCGATCCGAAAGCGCTGCACGGGCGTTGTTTCAATCTGCCGGTAGTGCCACCCTGCTCGACCGCGCGGCCGATTGCGGCCTGCTTTACCTCTCCGGCATTACGCTCTCGCTGTTCTCATCGGCCACGCGCCGCCTGCTGCGGGAGCTCGCGGCGCGCGTGCGAGAACGCGGCGGTCGTGTGGCCTTCGATCCGAACTATCGCGCGCGGGGCTGGGCTGCCGTGAGTGAGGCACGCGATGCCATCGGCGATTTCGCGCCGCTGGTGTCGATGGTGTTTCCTACGCTTGAGGATGAAACCGCGCTCTGGGGCGATGCATCGGCAGACGCCGTGGCGCGCCGCTGGCGGGCCTTCGGCGCCCTGGAAGGCGTGGTGAAGCGGGGTGCGGAGCCGGCGCTCGTGTTCGCACCGACAGGTGATGTCGAGGTGCCGGCGGTGCCGGTGCCGCGCATCATCGACACCACCGCGGCCGGCGATGCCTTCAATGCGGGCTATCTCGCGCGCCGGCTAAGCGGGTCCGCGCCTGCGCAGGCGGCGCGATTCGCTCATCGGCTGGCGGGCGTGGTGGTGCAACACGGCGGCGCCATTGCGCCTCGGGAGGCGATGGCGGAGCTCATCCGCGAGACGCTGTGAACGTCACGCTTCGCGCCGAAACGGCGGCAGACATCTCGAGCATCGAGGCCGTGACGTTCGCTGCGTTTCTGAATGCGCCGCATACCAATCACACCGAGCAGCACATCGTCAACACCTTACGCCAGGCGGGAAAGCTCACGCTCTCACTCATCGCCGAAGCGGAGGGTCGGGTGATCGGGCATGTGGCGCTCTCGCCCGTCTCGATATCGGATGGCACCCGCGGATGGTTTGGTCTCGGCCCGATCTGCGTGCTGCCCGAACATCAGCGCCAGGGCATCGGTACGCAGCTCATGCGCGAGGCGCTCCTTCGGCTTCGCGCACAGGGCGCGTCGGGCTGTGTCGTGCTGGGCGAGAGGGCGTACTACGGCCGCTTTGGCTTCCGCCACGAGCCTGCGCTCATCCTCGCGGGTGTTCCGGCCGAGTACTTCCAGGCGCTCACATTTGACGGCCCGCTCCCCAAAGGCGTCGTGACCTACGACAGAGCGTTCAGTCTCTAAAGCGGTAGTCCCCCGCCGCCAAGCTCTCCATACGCGTGGATGAGTGCCGATTTGAACGAGGCGCTGGCGCGCAATTCCGCGGACAGCATCCCGCCCAGACTCAGGAAGCGCTCCACGTCGGCCTCCGCCACGCCCCTGCACGCCGCACCGAGACTGGCAAGTGTGCCTGCCTGCGGATCGACAATGGGAACGCCGGCCCTGGCCTGGCGCGCGATGAAGCGCATCCACGCGGCCAGGGGCACCGTCAATCGATGCAGCGGCCGACCCGCGGCAAGAGCCTCCTCAAAGACCGCGCCCAGACGCGCCGGCAACTTCTTCGAGCCATCCCAGGCGATTTGCGCGAGCTGATGCTTCAACCCCGGATTGCGAAAGCGCGTGAGCAGCGCATCGATGTAGCCGCCCGTGTCGAAGCCGCCACTGGGGTTCAGGCTCGCTGCGATGTCCTCCCGCATGAGCCGCTCGACGAAGCCCGCCAGGTCGCGATCCGCCATGGCCTCCCGAACGGTGATGTGATTGCGCAGCAGTCCGGCGTAGGCGAGCGTCGAATGCGCTCCATTGAGCAGACGCAGCTTCGCGCGCTCGTAGAGCGCGACATCAGCCGCGAGCGTCACGCCGATCGAGCGCCAGTCGAGTTCCCGTACCGCCGGCAGATCTTCGATGACCCACTGCCGGAAGGCTTCACGCTGCACGGGCCAGGCATCCTGCAGACCGACGGCAGCCGCAACCTGAGCTCGAAGCGGCGCATCCGTGGCGGGCGTAATGCTGTCGACCATGGTCCTCGGACAAACAACCTGGGTCTCGATCCAGCGGGCCAGCTCAGAGTCGATGCGGCCGGCGAAGTCGGTGAGTGCTGCGTGCAGCGTGGGGCCATTGGCAGGCAGGTTGTCGCAACTGAGAACGATGAAGGGCGGCACGCCGGCCGCGCGCCGGGCACGCAGGCCGTTCGTGAGCCAGCCGATTGCAGAGCGCGGAGCCTGCGGCTGCGTCAGATCATGCGCGATATCCGGATGCGAGACATCCAGCCTCGAGCCGGCATCCAGACAGTAGCCCGCTTCGGTCACCGTCAGCGTGACAAAGCGCGTCTGTGGGGCGCTCAGTCGCGCGAGCACCGCCTGGGGTTGCTCGGGCGCGGTCAGCACTTCGCGGATGGCGCCGATCACGCGGTAACGCACTTCGCTACCGAGCTCCACTCGTGTGTAGAGGCAGTCCTGGGGCGCCAGCGCTTCGCGCACCGACGCGCTTCGAAGCGACACGGCGCTGATCGCCCAGCGCGGGTCGGCGCCGAGGAGCTGATCGATGTAGTCCGCCTGATGCGCCCGGTGAAACGCGCCTGGCCCGAAATGCACGATGCCAATGCGAGTGCTGGCGCGATCGTAAGCCGGGCGCTCAACCCCCGCGTTTGCCTCACGCAGCGTGGCGGCGTTGAGCCTCACCAGTCCCACATGGTTCCGTCCTGCAGACGCGCGATCGGCAGCTGCTTGGGCGAGTACGGATAGCGCGCGGCAAGCTTCTCATCCAGCTCGACGCCGTGCCCGGGCGTCTCGCCGCAGAACAGTCGCCCGTCGGTGAAATGGAAGTCGTGCGGGAAGACCTCGAGTGTCTCGCGCGTGTGCTCGACGTATTCCTGGATGCCGAAGTTCGGCACCCAGGTATCGAAGTGCAGCGCCGCGCCCAGACACACGGGGGAGAGATCGGAGGCGCCGTGAAATCCGGTGCGCACCTGATGCAAGGCTGCAAGGTCAGCGATGCGCCGCACGTGCGTGATGCCGCCGGCGTGCACAATCGTCGTGCGGATGAAGTCGATCAACCTCGACTCGATCAGCTGCTTGCAGTCCCAGATCGAATTGAATACCTCGCCCACCGCCAGCGGTGTGACGGAGTGGCGCCGGATGAGCTCGAAGGCGCTCTGATTCTCGGCAGGCGTCGCATCCTCGAGCCAGAACAGCCGGTAGGGCTCGAGATCGCGCGCGAGCCGTGCCGCCTCGACCGGCAGCAGCCGATGGTGCACATCGTGCAGCAGCTCCAGCTCCCGGCCGTGATCGCGGCGCAGCTGCTCGAAGAGCCTCGGCACCACGTCGAGATAATTGGGCGCGGACCACACGGTCTCGGCCGGCAAGGCGCTCTCTGCAGGCTCGTAAGTGCGGGCACTCGAGATGCCGTAGGGCTTGGCCAGCCCCGGAATGCCGCATTGAGCGCGCACGGCCCGATACCCCTGGGCGACCCATCGCCCGACTTCTGCGCTCGTGGCGGGGATGTCGTGGCCGTGTGCGTGGGTATAGACCAGCACGCCATCGCGCGAGCGCCCACCCAGGAGCTGATACAGCGGCAGTCCCGCCATCTTGCCCAGGATGTCCCACAGCGCGACATCCACCGCCGCGATCGCCGTCATTGTGACCGGTCCACGCCGCCAGTAGGCTCCGCGGTACAGCAGCTGCCAGGTGTCCTCGATCCGGCCAGCATCCCGTCCGATCAGCAGCGGGGCGATGTGCTCCTCGAGGTAGGCGGCGACGGCGCGCTCGCGCCCGTTGAGCGTCGCATCGCCGATGCCATACACCCCGGAGCGCGTCTCGATCTTCAGGGTCACGAAATTTCGTCCCGGACAGGTCACGATGACCCGTGCCGCGATAATCTCGCGGTCTCGTGTTGAGCCGTGGGAGGTCTGCTGAGGCTGCGCCATGTCTGACTATCCTGATCCGTTGCACCCGGACCGGCTGTTTCCGGCCGATCCCCTGACGCGCGACATTGCGCGCGAGCTCTACGGCGAAGTGCGCTCGCTGCCGATCATCAGCCCGCACGGCCACACCGATCCGGTGTGGTTCGCCGCCAATGCCGCCTTCAGCGACCCCGCCTCGCTGGTGATTACACCCGACCACTATATCCTGCGCATGCTCTACAGCCAGGGCATTGCGCTCGAGTCACTCGGGATTACCCCCGGTGCGGATGCGAACGTCGCACTGCCGCCCGCAAGCGTCGCGGACCCGCGCGCCATCTGGCGATTGTTTGCGTCCCACTATTACCTGTTCCGGGGCACGCCCACGCGCCTGTGGCTCGATTGGACGCTCGCGGCCGTATTCGGCTGCGAGGTGCCCTTGAGCGCGAGCAACGCGGATGCGGCCTACGAGCGCATCAGTCGGCAGCTCGCTGAGGCCGGCTTTCGGCCGCGCGCGCTTTTCGAGCGCTTCAACATCGAGGTGCTCGTCACCACCGAATCCCCGCTCGATGCGCTCGACTCGCACGCCGCCATTCGAAAGAGTGGCTGGAAAGGCCGCGTGCTCACTGCGTACCGGCCCGACCCGGTCGTCGATGCGCAAACGCCCGGCTTCTGGCAGCACCTGCAGCGCTTCGGTGAGCTCACCGGCGAGGATGTTTTGAGCTGGCGCGGGTATCTGGCAGCGCATCGCTCGCGCCGCGCGTATTTCAAGGGCTTTGGCGCGACCTCCACCGATCACGGCCATCCGACGGCGCAAACTGCTGACCTCACCTTACGCGAGGCCGAAGAGCTGTTTGCCCGGGTTCTGTCCGGCGCGCGCGCCGGCAGCGTAGAGCCCGCAGATGCAGAGCTGCTGCGCGCCCAGATGCTCACGGAGATGGTGCGCATGAGCCTGGACGACGGGCTCGTCGTGCAGATTCATCCCGGCTCGTGGCGCAACCACAACCCCGCGCTCTACGGCGCGTTCGGCCCGAATCTGGGCGCCGACATCCCTACGCGTACGGACTACGTTGGAGCGCTGCGGCCGCTGCTTGCACGCTTCGGCAACGAGCGCTCCTTGAGCATCATCGTCTTCACGCTCGATGAGTCGAGCTACAGCCGTGAGCTCGCCCCGCTCGCCGGCCACTATCCGGCACTGAGGCTCGGTCCGGCGTGGTGGTTCCATGACAGCCCGGAAGGACTCAGACGCTTTCGCGAGCAGACGACCGAAACGGCCGGCTTCTACAACACCGTCGGCTTCAATGACGACACGCGGGCGTTTCTCTCGATTCCGGCTCGGCACGATGTCGCGCGGCGAGTCGACTGCGCCTTTCTCGCCCGGCTCGTCGCCGAGCATCGCCTGCCGCAGCCGGAGGCCGCGCAGGTCGCGATCGATCTCGCCTACCGCCTGCCCAAGGCCGCCTACCGGCTCTGAGGCGCGGCGAGCGACGCAGGCTGCAGCTGCGGCACCAGCACCTGCACCAGCGCCAGTGCGGCGAGATACGCGGAGGCCGCAAGCGTAAACACCGGCACATAGCTGCCCGAGCTCTGCAGGAGCCAGCCGACCAGCGTGGAGATGAGCATGCCGCCGATGGCTCCGGCGCAGCTTGCCAGGCCGACCACGGACGCGACCGCCTCGCTCGGGAACAGATCCGAGACCAGAGTGTAGAGATTGGCGGACCAGCCCTGGTGCCCGGCGACCGCAAGTCCGATCAGCGCCACCGCCAGCCACAGTCCCTGCGCATGGGCCGCAAACACAATCGGCACGACCACCACCGCGCAGACCAGCATTGCGGTCTTGCGCGCGCGATCGGCCGTCCAGCCGCGACGCAGCAGCGAGCCCGCAAGCCACCCTCCGCCGATGCTGCCGCCATCGGCCATCAAATAGATCGCGACGAGCGGCGGCCCCAGCGCAGTCAACGACAGCCCGTACTGCGCATCGAGAAACTTCGGCAGCCAGAACAGGAAGAACCACCAGATGGGATCGGTGAGGAGCCGCGCGAGCACGATGGCCCAGGTCTGACGATGGCGCAGCAGCTCCCGCCAGCGAAAGTGCGAATTCGCAGGCGCGGACGACAAATCCGATAGCGCCGGCTTCGGCGGTGAGCGGTAGATCGCAAGCCAGGCGATGAGCCAGGCGAAGCTCAATGCGCTTGTCGCCAGAAAGCCCGCCCTGAGGCCAAAGCGCGCGGCCGCTAAAGTCACGATGAGCGGCGCGAGGATCGCACCCACGTTTGAGCCGGCGTTGAAGATGCCAGTGGCGAGCGCTCGCTCGCGCTGCGGAAACCATTCCGCCACCGTCTTCACGGCTGCCGGGAAATTGCCGGATTCGCCGAGGCCGAGCACGAAGCGCGCGCCCATGAATCCGGTGACGCTGCGCACCAGCGCATGGCTCATCGCAGCCAGACTCCACACCGCGATCGCCAGCGCATATCCCACCCGCGTCCCCAACCGATCAATGATGGCACCGGCGCACAGGAGCCCGATGGCATACGCGGCCTGGAACGCCGTGACGATGTGGCTGTATTCGGTCTCACTCCAGCCGTAGGTGCGCCCGAGCTCGGGCGCGAGTACGCCCAGCACCTGACGATCGACGTAGTTGACTGTGGTTGCGGCGAACAGCAGGGCGCAGATGCCCCACCGGTAGCGTCCGGCGTGATGATCGGTAGCCGTTGCCGTCTCTCCGCTGTGGCGCCCGGCGGCGCCGGCCGCCGGGCAGTATAATGACTTGGGCAATGAGCATCCGTGGCTTTCTGCAACGCGTTCGCGTCATTCCGGTCCTGGCGGTGGAGAACGTGCGCGATGCCGCCCCGCTGGCGCAGGCACTTTATGCCGGCGGATTGTCCGTCCTCGAAGTTACGCTCCGGACTGCCGCAGCTCTGCCCGTGCTCGAGAGCATGCGCCGCGCCCTGCCCGACGCTGTCATCGGCGCAGGCACCCTCACGCGCCCTGAGGATTTCACGTCCGCGCGCGCAGCCGGCGCTCAGTTCGCCGTGTCGCCCGGATTTACACTGGCGCTGGCGCAAGCTGCTTCAGCCGCAGGCCTGCCGCTGCTGCCGGGTGTGATGACGCCGTCGGAGATTCTCGCGGCGATGAGTGCCGGCTACGACACGCTGAAATTCTTCCCCGCCGAGCCGGCCGGCGGCACGGCGAGCCTGTCCGCGTTCGCGTCCGTATTTCCGGGCATCAAGTTCTGTCCCACCGGCGGCATCACGGCCGAGCGGGCAGCCTCGTATCTCGCGTTGCCCAATGTGCTGTGCGTCGGCGGCTCATGGGTGGCACCGCCCGCCCTCATCGCGCGCGGCGACTGGTCGGCGATTGAAACGCTTGCACGCTCGGCCGCCGCTTACCAGAGGTGATGAACGTGCGGCCGGATCGCGCTGTCGTAGATCCGCCTGATCTCGGTCATCTCGGCGGCAGACAGGGCTCGAAGGTCGGCGGCGGCGAGATTGGAGGAAATCTGCTCCACCCGTGACGCGCCGGGAATGACGGTCGAGACTTCCGGGAACATGAGGATCCAGCGCAGCGCCCAGGCGCAAAGAGGCGGATCCCGTGGCAGCACCGCCTTGAGCGCCTCGACCGCCGCGAGCCCTTGTTCGTAGGGCACGCCGGAGAACGTCTCGCCCTTGTCGAAGATGGCGCCGTCGCGGTTGTAGCTTCGATGGTCCCGCGGCCCAAATGCCGTCTCGCGCGTGTAGCTGCCGGTCAAAAGGCCGCTGGCGAGCGGCACACGCGCGATGATGCCGACATCCTTCGCACGCGCCTCGGCGAAGAACTGCTCGGCCGGACGATGCCGGAACATGTTGAAGATGATCTGCACCGAAGCCACATTCGGGAATTTGATCGCCTTCAATGCCTCATCGATCTTCTCGACCGAGACGCCCAGCTGGCGGATCTTGCCTTCGGACTTCAATTGCTCAAAGAGACCAAAGATCTCAGGGCGGGAATAGACCTCAGTCGGCGGGCAATGCAGCTGGATCAGATCAAGCGTCTCGAGCCCGGTGTTGCGCAGACTTGCTTCGACATAGCCGCGCAGCGCCTCAGGTGTGTAGCGGGCATTGACGTGGGGACGGATGAAGCGGCCGCACTTGGTCGCGACGTAGATCCGATCGCCATGCCGTGACCTCGACCTGCGCACGACGCGGCCGACAGCCGCCTCGCTCGCACGATCGCTATAGACATCAGCTGTGTCGATGAAATTGACGCCCTGCCCGATCGCCGCCTCGATGATCTCTTCGGCGCCACGATCATCGAACGGCTCGCCCCAGCGGCCGCCCACTTGCCACGTACCGAGGGAAATCGCCGAAACTTCCCAGCCCGTCTTGCCGAATCTGCGGTAGTTCATGGGGCCGCGCGAGCCGGAGCGGCTCAGTCCGGCACGTAGGCCTGCAGCAGGCTGCGGTAGGCGCCGGCGATGAACTCGGCCGGATCGCCGAGCCCTGCCTCGAGGTCCTTGAGCGGCTGCGCCGTCACGGCATCCGAGGGCCCGTAGCCCTTATTGAAGAACACGAACATCTGCTTGAAGAGTTTCTGATAGATGTCGCGCAGGCGCACGATGTCGGCGCCGCTCCACAGCGGCCCGTCGGTCGTCACGATGCGGGTATCGGGCTTCACCAGATCGGCGAGCTTTTCATAGCCGCGTACCAGCCCGCCCAGCCAGCCGCCGTTGTGAATGTCGATGACCGGCCAGCGCGCACCCGCCACCGGCCCACCGGCCACCAGGAGGTTCAACTCTGGGAAGTGGACGAAGAGGTCCCCGTCGGTGTGCGCCGCGGGCAGGTAGTCGTACGCGACGTGCAGCCCTGCGAACTCCAGCGCGCCCGAGGTACGGGTGGTGCGGGTCGCCCGCGCCACCGGCGGCAGCGGACCGTAGCTGCCTTCAAAGCACACCGACGTGGCCTTGCGTCCCTCATAGAGACGCGTCACCTCGTGGGAGACGATGAGGCCCTTGTCCTTTCCCACCGCCTCATTGGAGCCGGTCTGCTCCGGGTGCCAGTGCGTGTTGAACAGCGTGTTTACGCGCCGCGCGCCGGTTACATCCGCGACGTGCTTGAGCAACGCCTTCGAATTCGCCGCAAGACCGCCGTCGATCATCAGTGCGCCATCCGGACCCGGCAGCGCAACCACATTGCAGCCGGCACCCTGCAGCAGCACGAGACCGCCGCGATCCTGCGGCGTGAGGCTTGTGACGGTGATGGCGGGTGCAGTGCTCGCGCCCAATGCCAGCCGCAGCGGCGCAAATGCGACCGCGGAGGCAGCGCCGAGAAACCGGCGGCGGGACAGCGGATTCATTTCAAGCCCCTTGGATTATTGTTTGGCGACGGGGAGCGACGCCGGCAGCGCCGCCGCAACGGGCGGGGACTGTTCAGCCTCACGAGCCAGATACCTGGGCAGGTCGCCTGGCGGGTACATGGGCGGGTACACCGTGCTCGCGGACTTCAGTCCGTCGTTCACCTGCAGCGGCCAGATCGTCGCCTCGTAGCCGATCGGCGGACCCACGGGCGGCCAGTCGGGAAGCTTGCTCAATTCTACCGTGGCACCCGAATCGCGCAGGAGCTTGGCGAGGTCCGCGCGCGGCGCCGGCCGCTGCTGCAGGAACGGTACGTAGCCGCGCGCCATGGCGTAGTCCAGGGCCGTGAGGCCATCCGGATCGCGCGCGTTCACATCGACGCCCCAGGACACCAGCAGCTCGATCAGCGGCTTGGAGCCGGCGCGCACCGCGTAATGCAGCGCCGTGCCGCCCCGGGTCCGCAGCAGATGGTGCTGGATGGCCATGACATCGACGGCGGTGCCGGCGTCATGCAGCAGTTTGAGTACTTCGGCCGCCCGCTCCACATTCGCGGCGCCACCGCCGCCAAAGGAGCCGCGGCCGCCGAGCGCCGCCATGATCGGCGTCTGGCCGTCGGCCTGGTACAGCCTGGCATCGGCGCCGTGCGCCAGCAGCAGCTTCACCAGCTCCGGATCATCCTCGCTGGCCGCCGCGAACAGCGGCGTCGCGCCACGGGCGGCGCCGCCGGCGCCCCGGCCCGCCGGCCGGTAGAAGAGCTGCATATTCGGGTTCGCGCCCTTGTTCAGGAGCAGCGTGATCACGTCCTTCGGGCTCGCCTGGTCCGGCGGATCCGACGGGTTGATGACGGGGCCACCGCCGAATAAGCCGCCGCCACCGGGCGCACTGGCCACAATGGCGGCGTAGAGCGGTCCCTGGCCGTACATGTCCCACTGGTTCACATCCGCGCCGGCATCGATCAGGCGTTTCGCGATGTCCCAGTGGCCGTTGAGAATGGCGACGGTGACCGGCGCGAAGCCGTCCGGATCGGGCTTGTCCACATCGACGTGGTGTTTGAGCAGCACCTCGACGCACGCGCGGCAGTTCTCGCGCGCGGCGAACATGAGGGGCGTGAGTCCGCCCGCGTTGGTGCGCTTGGCACGGCTCTCGGCGGTGACGTGGCGCTCCCAGTTGCGCCACGCCGAGCGCGCATTGATATCCGCGCCGTGGGAGATCAGCAGCTCCATCATCTGCGGGTGCCGGCGGGCGCTCGCCCACATCAGCGCCGTCTGCTCGCCCCACTGCTCGCGCGCATCGACTTTCGCGCCGTGCTTAAGGAGCAGCTTTGCGGCCTCGACGTTGCCGGTGCGGGCGACGGCCATGAGCGCGGTCTGCCCTTCGGCGTTAGTGGATTCAGGGTCGGCGCCGGCATCGAGCAGCAGCTTGATGATCGTCGCATCGCCGGTCACCGAGGCGAGCTGCATCGGCGTGACGCCGTAGTCGTTCGCTTCGGACACTCTGGCGCCCGCGCGCAGCAGGCGCTTCACCTCGGCCGCATCGACCCGGTACACCGCCCACTGCAGCGGCGTGCTGCCATCCGGCCCGCGCTCCTGGGGAGCCGCGGTCGCTGCCGCCCCGGCATCGAAGCTGATGCCGAGTATCGCCGCCGACAGCGCGAGGGCCGAGACGCGAGCGATTGCGCGCGGATGGCGTATGCTCTCAGACATCCGCGAGCGGACCGTTGCTGTCGGCGATCTTCTCGACCGGCGCACCGACCCGCTGCAACAGCGTCACCAGCAGGCTCGAGTGCGGCGTGTCCTGCGGGAAGTGCAGGTGCTGGCCGCCCTTGATCTTGCCGCAGGCGCGGCCGATGAGCGTCGAGGGCAGCGGATCGTTGTTGTGGCGATCGCTGTTGGCCATGTTGCTGCCGTAGAGGATGGCAACCGAATCGAGCAGAGTGCCGTCGCCTTCCTTGATGCTCTTCAGGCGCTGCGCGAATTTCGCCATGCGTTCGCTGTGGTAGGCCTGGATGCGCACCAGTCGCTGCAGCTTGTCGGGATCTTCGCCGTGGTGCGAGAGCGGATGGAACGCCTCGGTCACGTTCACCATCGTGTAGCTGCGCATGGTCGCCTCTTTGGCGAGGCGGTAGGTGATGACGCGCGTCTGATTGGTCTGCCAGGCGAGCGCCATCATCTCGAACTGCACATCGAGCAGCTCGGTGAAATCTTCGGGCGCGCCCAGTGGCGCGTTCGGCAGATTGCCGAAGGACTCCGAGGCCACTTTGAGCTTTTGCACGCGCCGCTCGATCTCGCGCACCGAGTCGAGGTAATCGCCCACGAGCGCGCGGTCACTGGCATCGAGCTTGCGGTTCAGGCTCGCGGTCGCATCCTGCACATAGTCCAGCAGGCTCCCGGTATCGTTGAGAATGCCGCGCCGTTCTTCATTCGTGTCGCCGGCGCCGAACATCTGATAGAAAATCTTGCGCGGGTTGCCTTCCATCGGCAGCTGCTGCGAGGGCGTGCGCCAGGAAAGCGAGCTGTAGCCGCCGGGCTCACCGCAGATCTCGAGCGAAGGAAGTGGGGTGTCCTGGCCGATGTGACGGGCCGCCAGCTGGTCGGCCGACACGCCGCGATCGCTCGCGGCATCGCGTCCGCCGGGACCGACACAGGACAGCCAGGTCATCTCGATGATGCCGTGCGGGTCGGAGCTCTCCCCGCCCTTGTTGCGCGTTCCGCTCACCACCGTCACGTAGTCGCGCAGCGGCTCGAGCGGCTTCAGGATCGGCGAGAACTGGAAGTCACGCCCGGTGCCCTTCGGGGTCCAGAACTGCTGCACGGCGCCGTGCGGGAAGTACACGAAGCCAAGACGGGACTTGGGTGCCGCCGCGGTGCTGGCGAGTGCCGTGTGCGCGGGGATCATCGCATCGAGGAGCGGCAGGGCGATGGAGGCGCCCGCACCCTTGAGGACAGTGCGGCGTGACAAGTGCTTCTTGGTGAGAAACATAGGCTAGTTGCCTCCGGTCTCAGCCGGCGTCGCCGTGATCGACGCCGTCTTTGTTTCAGGTGCAGGAACCCTGGGCGCTTCGCGTCTGCGGAACGCGTCGCTCGCGACGACCTGCGTCACGATCGAGGCGAAGCGGTAATGGTCCTTCGCCGCGTTGTGCGCGATCCGGCGCACGCTGGGCATGTCGTAGAACTCGATGTTGCGGCCCAGCGCGTAGGTCATCAGCTTCTCGGTGAGCGACTGTACGAACATGCCGGAACGGGCCACCAGCGCCGCACGCAGATCATCCGGCCCCTTGAGCTTGGTGCCATCGGGCATCACGCCGGAGGTGTCGATGAGCTGATGGCTGAAGGGATCGCGCTCGCGATACTCGCCGATCGCATCGTAGTTCTCGAGCGCGAAGCCGATCGGATCCATGACCCCGTGGCAGCCGTGGCAGGTCGGGCTGGTGCTGTGCTGGGCCATGCGCTCGCGCATCGTCAGTGCGCGCTTGCCGCGCCCGCCGGCATCCGGGAGTGAGGCGACGTTGGGCAAGGCTGGCGGCGGCGGTGTACCGAGGATGCGATCGAGCACCCAGGCGCCGCGAATCACCGGCGAGGTCCGGTCCGGGTTGGAATTGAGCATGAGGATGGCGCCCTTGCCGAGCAGTCCGTAGCGCCTGGAGTCCGGCAGCGTCACGCGCCGGAACTGCCCGCCCTTCACGTTCTCGATCCCGTAGAGCTCGGCCAGCGGCTCGTTGAGGAAGGTGTAGTTGGCCGTCAGCAGGTCGGTAACCGGCAGATCGCTGCGCAACACGCTATCGAGGAACAGCGCCAGCTCCTCTCGATACAGCGGGCGCGGGTCGAGCACGCCGCTCGCCTGCGGGAACAGTCCGCGCTCCGGCACGATCTCATCGAGCTTGGCGAGATTGAGCCACTGGAAGGCGAAGCCATCGATGAGAGCCTTCGCCTTCGGGTCGGCGAGCATGCGGCGCGCCTCGCGATCGAGCACTTCCGGCTTGCTCAGCTCGGATTTCGCGGCGAGATCGAGCAGCTCATCGTCAGGCACGCTGCTCCAGAGGAAAAACGACATCCGCGAGGCAAGCTCCAGATCGTTCAGCGCGCGCGAGCCGCCCTCATCTTCCGCCGCCTCCACGCGGTAGAGGAAGTAGGGACTGGCGAGAATCGCGGCGAGCGCATCGCGAATGCCCGCATCGAAACCTTCCTGCTTGCTGCTGCGCTCATAGAACGCCATCAGCGGCTGCACGTCCGCGTCCGTCACCGGGCGGCGAAACGCACGCCGCGCCAGCGTCTCGATGATCTTGTGCGCGCACGCGCTCTCCCCTTGCGCCTGCGAGGGATGGCAGACGAAGATGCGGGCGCGGCTCGCTGAGTCACTCAGGCCCGCGACCTTGAGCGGCCCTCGAATCTGCAGCGCGTGCACCTGTTGAACGCGCTCCTGCCCGCCCCCGAAGGCGATTGGGCGCACGCGCTCATCGCTCTCGGCGAAGCTGCGATGCAGGAACGTCACGGCGATCCGGTGCGGACCTTCGGTCGCGTGGAACGGGATATTGCGCAACCGCCCGTTGATGGCCAGCACGGCCGGCTCCTGCTTCTGATCGATCGACTTCTGATCGGCATCCCCGCCGATGTCCGTGCGGTAGAACTCCTTGCCATCGAGGAGCGCGATCACCGTGTTGTTGAATTCCATGCGCGGCACATCGCGCCCGAGCGCCATATCCCCGATCGTGAGCTGATAATCACCGTCGGCCGGGAAGACGTGCTGAAAGCTGATGCCACCGCGCGTGCCAAACGGCATGCCTTCCTGATAGAGCTGCTGTGTGCCCTCTCCGGGCGTGCCGCGGGGCGGGAGCGAGATCACCATGTCGCCGATCGGACCATAGGTGACCGTTACGGCGGGCGCCGTCGGATTGCCGACCGCCTGCTTCGCCACCGTGCGGGCGGCAGACAGGTACTGATCCAGGAACGAGGGCGAGATCTGCAGGTTCACGGCCTGGTTGTCGAAGCCGTCCTTACGGTCATCACTCGGCAGCAGCGCACTCACATCGACGTTGAGGTTGGTGAGATCGCGCACCGCGTTCGCGTACTCGCGGCGATTGAGGCGGCGCAGCGGCACGCGTCCCGGCGTGGCGGCAGTTTGTCCGGCGTCGAGCGTGTTCTCGAGCCACGCGACCAGTCCCTTGACGGTCTGCTGGTCCGGATGCTGCTTGGCACCCGGCGGCGGCATGAACCCGCCGCGCAGTTTGCGGATCGCGGATTCCCACACCTTGGCGTCGGCCGGAACCTGGTCGCTCGACATCGCGTCGAAGGCGACACTTCCCGCCCAATCCTCGGTGTTATGGCACTCGACGCAGTAGTGCTGGATCTGGCCCCACTGCGCATGCGCATCGCTGGCAGGAGCGGACTCGGCGGCGGCCCAGGAGGCCGCACCGCAGAGCAGCACTGATGTGCTCAGAACAATGGCGGAATGAACGCCTGACTTGTGAACCATCCGGAAACGCACTGCCCCCTGCATCCGGCGAAGCTTGCGCCTCACAATTAGCTCCCGAGCATACCGTCAATGGCCGCGCAGATGCAGCACCGTGATATGGAATGCACGTGTGACGCACGAGTGGGAAATGACGCTGCGATCGACAGCCACGACGGAACGATTTGTGATGCTCGTCCGCAATGGCCCGCAAGCCGACTTATCGGGATATAATACCTGTAATATTAAGTAGTTATATAAACTACTTAATCTTGATTATTTTGCCGGCTTCCGGCGCAGCGCACGCTCCAGATCGGCGATTTCCTCCACCGAGATCGTCCACGTGAGATCGCAGTTCCCGCAGTACGCCTCGATGTCACCGCCGGATTCGATCAGCTCGAGCAGCTCATCGCGCGCCTGTGCCGGCTGCGGGCGCTCGTGCCCGCACTTCGGGCACTCCGAGGTGAAGGTGGTCGTGTCGCTCATGGCGTGTCCGGCGGATCCGGTGCGTAGCCGGCCGCAACGATTCGTGCCCGCGTCACATCATTTTCGCGCCGAAATTTTCCATACAGTGCCAGATACCGCTCGGCATCTACGTCGGACTGCCTCAGCGGCTGCACCTTGCCAAGCACAGTCAGCTCATAGTCCATGAGCCGCCGTGCGCGAGCGGCGGCGCGCCATTCGGGTGAGTCTTCCGGCCACGCGCGCTTCGCAATGCCGATGCCGACTCCCTGCGTGAGGTAGATGTCACCGTTCTGCATCGACGCGGCGACTTTGCGGCACACGCTTTGCGAATCGCCCTGGGTGAGGTGCTCGCCATGACACCAGCTGCTGACGACCTCGTACGGCGGAATCGACAGCGCCGCGAGCCGGCCAATCACTTCGATGAGGGCTTGATTCGCGGGCATCTTGCCAGTTCTCACGACCGCGAAGCCCAGATCGTGCGTGAGGCCGCTCCAGTACAGGTCGAGCTGCTTCGAGTCAGCCAGATCGTGCATGGCGCGCGAAATCGCAGCCTCGCCGTGGGCGCGATGTGCGCGTTCCATCGCCGCGAACGCCGAGGCACCGTTGGCCGGATCGAGCGCTCGCAGCTGCTGTTCGAAGCGTGTGCTGTCACATCCGGGCGTTGCCTGGCAAAGCGTGACTTGAAGCCAGGCGATTTCAGCGCTTTCGGGTGCTGCCGCCGCAGCACGCGCAATCAAAGCCATCGACAGGCTCGCGGCGCGGCCAGGGACGAGGAAGTCCTGCAGGGCACGGCTTGCGTCCGCTGCACTCTGAGCTGCGCCCCGGGCAAGAAGTGCAGCCGCAGCAAGGGAAGCGCCGTCGGTTGCACGCTGCAGCTGAACCAGGGCCTGATGGCTCTGCGCCGCCGCATCGTTCGCCGCTGAGACTGGCGCGATACGGCCGGCCCCCAGCGTCAGCGTTAGCGTCAGCATCAGCGCCATTGAGATCGGTCGTACCATCTTCGGAGTCAGGCGCCTTCAGCTGTATCGCGCTTCCTGCCGCCGCGGCGGATCGGCACGCTCGCATCGAGCGTCGTGCCCTGCCCCGCCACGCCGAACACGCGCAGCGTGCCGCCGATCTGCGCCAGCCGCTCGGAGGCCGCGAGCAGGCCGAACGCACCGGTCTTGTTGCGGTCCTTCTCCCCCATGCCGATGCCATCGTCGGTCATGCGCAGCCGCAACGAGCGCTCGTGCACGGAGATCTGCACATCGACGCGCTTGGCGTGCGCGTGACGCACGACATTCGAGAGCGCTTCCTGGAAGGTGCGGTACAGGATGATCAGGCGCCGCTGCCCCAGATCCGGCAGCGCGCCGTTGGAGATGATCTCGACGCGCAGGCCGGACTGCGCGGCGACTTCCTCACCGTAGCGTTTGAGCGCGCCCATCAGCCCCAGATCCTCGATGCCGGGCGGGTGCAGCTCGAAGGCGATATGCCGCAGGCGATCGAGGCAGCGATCGGCGAGCTCCGCGAGCCGGGCTGCCCGCTCGGGTGTCTGCTCCGGCGCATGCAGCGGATGGCGCAGGGCCTCGATCTCCATCTTGAGCGTCGTCATGTCCTGGCGCAGCGTCCCATGGAGCTTGCGAGCGAGCTCGCCGCGCTCCTCTTCCCGTAGCCGCTCCAGCCGATGCGCCAGTGAGCGCACACGGCCGTGGAAGCGGTCGATGGCCGCGCGCTGCGAAAGCTGCTCGGTGATATCGACATCCACCGAGATGTAGCCGACGGTCGCCCCCGAGTCATCGCGCAAGGGACTGGCCAGCGCATGGACCCACTGTACCTCCCCGCCCTCCCGCTGATAGCGGAATTCGAGGTCGAGATGCGAGCCCTGCGTCAGCCGCTCCCAGGCTTCGCTCACGCGGTCGCGATCATCGGGATGGATCGCATCCCACCAGCCGAGGTCGCGCGCCTGCTCGATGTGCAGACCTGCGATCTCGAGCCAGCAGGCGTTCGCGTAGTTGCAGGCCCCATCGGTATCCAGCAGCAGAATGCCGATCGGGGCAGAGTCGACCAGTTGGCGAAAACGCTCGGCCGCGATCAGCTGCGCTTCGGTGTGACGCAGCTCGCCCTCGACCCGCAGCCGCTCCCGCAGATCCGAGACGGTGACGATGCGGCTGCTGACGCGCCCGCCTGCATCGCGTACCGAGACCACGCTCAGCTCCACGGGGATCAGCGTGCCGTCGCGATGCAGCTGGCAGGTCTGCAGGATCGCCGTACCGCCGGTATCGGCCGACAGTCCCGCGGCGAGCAGCCGGGAGTGCTCCGTGGCGGGATAGACCGTCAGCATCGAATGCCCGCGCAGCTCCTCGGGGGAGAAGCCCGCGAGTTGCGCGCCAGTTGCGTTGACGCTCCTGAATTCGTTGGTCGCCGGATCCACCACCGCGATGCCGCGGGTGTTGTGCAGGAAGGCCTCGGCCCACAGCCGCCCCTGGGCCTCCAGGTACTGCTGGGGCGAGAGCATCTCGTTGATGAGCACGATGCCGCCCATCTCGCCGCGCTCGTCGTACCAGGGAAACAGCGTGCGGTTGACCCAGCGCACGCTGCCATCGGGGTGCAGCCAGCGCTCGGAGTAGGTGTGCTCGGTGTGGCCGGCGAGCGCGCGCTGATGCGCATCGCGCCAGTGCACCGGCTGCGCCGGAAACACCTCGTAAATGGAGCGCCCGATAATCGGCGTGTCGCCAAGGCCCGTGTCGGCAATGAAGCGCCGGTTGGTGACGAGGAAGCGCAACTCCCGATCGAGCATCGCAACCCCGGCCGGAGTTGCATCGATGAAGTGCTGCAAATGCGCATCGTGGCGCGCTCGCGCCTCGGTCGCGCGACGCCGCTCGGTGACATCGAGGATCACACCGAGTGCGCGCACCGGATCGGCTCCGTGGCGCTCGAACTGGGTGCGCCAGGCGCTGTGCACCCAGCGAACCTCGCCGTCAGGGCGCACGATGCGGTACTCGTTATCGTGGGGCGCGCGCTCGGAGCGCACGTTGTCGGAGTTGCGTGCCACCCGCTCGCGATCGTCCGGGTGCACGAAGCTCAGGTAATACTCGAGGGACGGCGTGCCCTCTGGACCGATACCGAGAATTTCACGGCAACGATCCGACCACACCATTTCATTGGTGATCAGATTCCATTGCCAAACACCGAAACCGACGCAGCGCGCCGCCAGCTCGAAGTCTAATTCCCGGTCGCGAAGCCAGCCGAGCAGCCGGCCGATGTGCCGCGTCTCGCTGCGGTGCGCCATCTAGTGTTATTCTCGCTTTTGTCGGCTGGGCTTAACACCCGGCTTGTCCATGCAACCTCCAGCTATGCTGTAAGGCAGTCGGAGTGACCGTGCCGTGGACTTTGCCGAATGTCAATACCTTCGACACCTTAGAAGAAGAAGCGGCGGACCCGATTGGCCCCGAACACGCTCAACCTGCAGTATCACGCTCACTTGCGTGAGATAGAGCCGTTCTGGCGGGCAGTGAGTATCCGGTGACGACGTTTCTGAATGACCTTACCCAGCGGCTGGCCATTGTCGCCGCGCAGCAGGGCTATTCCGTCGCCGTGAAGCTTCATGGCGGCACGCACGGCACGCGCCTAGAATTGAAAGCGCAGAAGCCCGTCTCCGGAGGACAGCTGGATTATGCCCAGCACGTAAGCCTCGCGGAGCTGGAGCACAAGGGACCGGTTGCGGTGGCCGAAGAATTCGCCCGACAAGTCCGGGTCGCGATGTCGACGACGACGCGACTCAACGAAGAAGCCGTCGAAAGTCCTCTGGGGAAGACCCGACGACGGTAGGGTGAAGCTCAAGTCCGGCCGCGATCGACCGATAAGGACAGATCATGGCCATTCCGCGTGGACTGGGCGTATTCCTTATTCTGGCAACCGCCGTCTCGGCGGGCAGTGCCTCCGAAGTGCGTACGCAATTCCGGGTGGGGGCCACCGTACTTGCGCATGCTTCGCTGCGCGTGCGCTCGGAGCCCGTCAATCTCACGATCACGCCCGATGCGGTGCGCCGCGGCTTCATCGAAGTGCTGGAACCGACGCGCATCGAAGTCTCCAACAACTCCCCGCACGGCTATGCCCTGCTCGTGCAGCCGCAGATGATGATTTTCTCGGCACTGCGAGTGCGCAGCGCCGGCGGCGAAGTGCTCCTCGGCAATGAGGGCGGCATGATCGTCGAGCATGGCCAGCACGGCATCACGCTGCCGCTCGAGCTCACCTACCGATTCGATCTCGCCTCGAGCGTGGCGCCGGGCGAGTACCCCTGGCCGGTGCACCTGGCGGTGCAGGCCCTGGAGCCCTAAGCGCTTCAGTACATCACGGTCACGACGATCGTGTCCGCATACGCGCCTGCCGCCACATCCTGCAGCGCGAACAGTTGCCCGTAAATCGTGCTCGTCGTCGATTGCGTGCGATTGCCCGTGGTCAGAGCGAAGGTCGCACCGCCGGTTTGCGTACCGCCAGTGCCGTCACCGCGAATCTGGGTCAATGCCGCGTCGTAGTAGAGATTGTAGTTGAGGCGGTTCGCGCCCGAGGTCATCGTGCGCGGCGTGTAAGTCGGGCTCGATCCTTTGCTGTAGCTCGAGACCAGATTCACCGTGGTATTCACATTGCCAGTGAGCGTGCAGCTGGCGGTGATCGAGCCGTTGGACAGTGTCGGTGCGGCGTTCAGCGGATTGTAGTTGCCGAACGCAGGCCCGGTGGCACTCACCGTGCAGGTCACGGCGGCGTAAACCACCGGATTCGCAAGCCACACGGCGAGGCAGAGCGCCCAGCGCGAGGCGGCTTTGAGCGAAGTGCCAGCGCCGCGCACTCAATGACTCCCTGCGTCATCGCTGCCGTCCGGCGTGCAGCCCACCGTGCCCATGTCGGGCAACGGATCTCCCGGCGGCGGAGGTGCGACCCGGAAGCGGCAGCGCATGCCATCCCAATGCGCGACTCCCTGGGTGCCGTGATCCAGGGTGTCAACGTAAGTCAGGCCATCGAGCACCACGTTGAAGTGACCGCCGTTGAAGTCGACCAGCGCGCCGGCCGGGACCGGCTTGCCATCCGGCAGCACCAGGCGGAAGGTCCCGGCACGCACCTTGGTCACCGGGATGCGCGCGACGACACCGCTGCGGTAAGGCGGCCGCACACTGATGCGATCATCGGTCAGGCGCGTATCGAGCGGCAGGTCATCCGGGTCGACGCTGATGCGATTTACCTCATAGGCGCGCAGATCGTGCAGGACCGCGCGGCCATTCTCATCCGTGCGTGCCATGAGCTGATTGTCGATGTACACCGGCACGTTGGGAATCCCACCCACATCGACCACGGCAAAACTCTGGGTCACCGAGCGCGCCGCGCTCACGTCGTGATCGAGCCAGGTCAGCGCCCCGGTGAGGAAGGCGCGCTCACCGGCGATGCCGAGATTGCGGGCCGCCTCGACCTGCAGATCGAGCGCCTCGTTGCGATGCTCCCAGCTGGCATCGTAGTCACCGGAGGTGGCGGCGCTCAGGCGCCAGCCGTTGCCCGGTCCCACCGGCGCCGTCTGCGTCACCGTGGCCAGCAGTCGGTCGTCGGCGGCGCCGCCCTGGCGGGTGGAGATCTCATCCGTCGAGAAGCTGCGCCGCGAATCAAGCGCGATGGTGTAGTTCGCGTAAATCGAATTGTTCGGCTGATCCCCGCTGATATGGCTCGCGGTGATGCCGAAAAAGCCGTGGTTGGCGATCGGCACGTTGTAGCTCAGCGACACGACCTGCTGGGACGGCTCGCTCTGGAAATGCTGGCTCGCCCAGGCGACGGCGAGTGAGCCCGCGCGGCCCAGGTTCGCCCCGATTTGTGCCAGCGAGCGCTGGGTGATCGGCGAGTTGGAGAAGGCCGTGTCGCCGACCTGACGGTAGCCATCGCTCGCAAATTCCGTGTTGAGCACGAAACTCAAAATGCGCCCGCGATGCTCGAAGCCCACACCCGTGAGAACGCCCGAGCCGGCGTCATTGCCGCCTTGCGCGAGGGTGACACTGGCGATGCCCCAGGAGCCGGTGCTGACGGCGAGATCGAAGCCGACGGCGTGCGCATCGTGCATCTGCGCCTCACCGTGCGCTTCCAGCGTGAGCGAGTTCGTCAGTCCGTAACGATAGGTGCCGGTCGCCAGCGCCTCTCCGTAGTGAAAGCTCGACAGCGTGTAGTCCTCCCGCACGGCCCCCACGTCGACCGCGTACTCCGACAGGCCCTTGGCGAGCAGACTCGCGCCGGAATAGAACGGCTGGGTCACCGTCTGCACATTGCCCGCCGCATCGCGCACCACCAGCCGCACATCGCCCGAGCCCGAGATTGCCGGCAGCTGGTCGATGACGAAGGGGCCCGGCGGCACGGCCTGGCTGGAGACACGCTGGCCATTGACGAACACTTCAGCGGTCGAGGGAACGACCGCCTCCCCGCCCACGCTCAGCATCGGTGCCGTGAGCAGATCGGGTCGGATGCCGAAATTGCGACCCCAGTGCAGTCCCGCGAAGCGCACGGCATTGCCCCAGTCACCCGGCGTGCTGATCGTGTCGCCCACGACCAGGCTCTGCAGCCGATCCGGAAAGTCGTGCGTAAAGGTCGTATCCAGGCGCACCGCCTCGGTGGCACCGGCGCCCGTGCGGCCGACCATGGAATTGGTGAGCACGCCGGGCGAGCCAAACAAGCCAAGCTCGGAGAGCAGCCCGGCGGAGCTGGTGTCCTCGATGCGCTGTCCCGAGAGCTGATAGTTGAAGAACGCACCGGGCTCGACGCCCGCGAGCCTGGTGTGAGTATCGATGCTGCGGTGAACGAGCGTCGGCTCGAAAGCCGTCGGCGGCAGTTGCACTGTCGCATGCTGCAGCGCCTCGTCGATGACGACGCTCGCGCCGGCAAGCGCGTTCAACGGATAGTACTTTTTGCCGTTGCTCTCGACCGCCTGGCCCTGCGGAGCCTTCAGGTGCAGCCGCGTGAAATCGCCAGCGCTGATCCACAGGCCGTTGGCCGTATCGCGCAGCACGACCAGCGACTCCCCGCTCGCCTCGGTATTGATCGAGACGTCGAGCACCGCTTCTTTGAGCGGGGCTTGCGCCAAAGACGAAACGGGCAGGAGCAAGGCCGCGAGCAGGAGCAAGGCCGCGAGCGCCATCGCCGCCCAGGTCGTGATCGCAATATGGTATGTCCGTGCGCCCACTCCGCCGGTATCTCCTGATGTCGTGTTCATCGGGCGAAACCGACAGTGGGTCAGGACGTCGCGCGCGCGACCGGAGCGGTGAAATCTCCATGATCACTCAATCCCCGCACGCGCAGCGGTTCGGCGAGCGCCGTACCGGTGGGCAGCGTGAGCTTCCAGCTCATGGTGCAGCCGGGCAGCACGTAGTGAGCGCCGCCCACATGCACCGCTTCGGCCTTCGGGCCGAGCTCGAGCGTGAAGTCCATGACCTGCAGATGAGCGCCGCCGTTGTTCACGGCATCGATGCTGTATTCGGTCGGCGCCGTCTGATGAATCTGCCAGCTGAGTGCGGCCGTGGCACTGGCCGCGCTCGGAGCGACGAAGACCGGCACGCCGACCCGCAGCGCGACCTGCAGGCCGTTGAAGCTCTTCTCGACCGTCTGCGGCACTTCCTGGAAGAACACCCGGTAGGCGAGCTCGCGCTTGGCGTCGGGCTCGCGCTGCAGCGCCACTCGCACGATCTGGTTGGAGTCGGGCGCGACCACGAACACTGGCGGTGTCGCGATCAGCTCATGCGTCGGCGCGTAGTGATCATCGCCACCCTGCTGCGTCCATGCCGCCGTGCTCACCTGCACCGTGACCGGGATCGCCGCATCATTGTGCAGCGTGAAGACGCCGCGCTGATGGCCGGGAGTCATCTCCACGCGAATCGGAGCCACGCTGAAACTGCCTGCGGCGGCCGAGTGGGCCGCCGCAAGCAGAACTGCCAGTATCCAACCGCGTGCCATCGGATCCTCAGTAGTTCACGCTCACCGTGATGGTGTCGGCGTAAGCACCGGGGACTGCGTTCTGGTTGTTCGCACTGTCGGGCAGCGTGCCGAATACCGGCACCGCCACCGCCGTCGCGACACCCGCGCCCGTGCCGGGCACAGTCTGCGAGCCGCCGGTGCCGTCGCCGAAGATCGTCGCGCCGCCACTGGTGGTGAACAGGTTGTACTCGAGCGTGTTGGCGCCATTCGCCATCAGACGCTGCGGAATCGTGCCGCCGGCCGTCGTGCCCTTATCGAGCGCCACCGTGAAGGCGGTGTTCTTGGTGCACTTGACGTTGACGTTCGTGGAGCCGGTGACCTGGCCGGCGCCCGGGGTGTAGTTACCGAAGGCCAGCGCCGCGGCGCTCACCGAGCAGGTCTTCAGCACCGTCGCGGTCACCTGGAAGGTGGTCGTGATCGTGACGGCCTGAGCACCGCTGGAAGCGGCGACGATGGCCGCTGCGGCGAAGGACATAAGAATCTTACGCATGGAAACTCCTGGCAGTTAAAGGGTAAAGACCAAGACAACTGACGGACAATCTGCCTGCGCTATGTCGCACTCGGTGTGACCAACTGCGCATTCCCCCGCTGTCAGCCTCAAGTTCCCGGCCGATCTGCCGATTAGATTCAAATTTGGGTCGGCACCGCGTGTGTGAATTTGGTCTCGTACCGCGGCCCGTGAGCGCTATGTTCCGCCGGCTGCGGCGCGCGAAGTTCCGCGCAGTCGGCACTTCGCCCACAAACTTGAGGCCGTCGCGTCGGAATTGAGAGCTGGGTCACTCTGCAATGGCCGGGCTCGGACAGAATCCGGCTGGCATGCAGAATCTGTCCGCGTTCGGCAAGATCATCGAGTCCATGGTGCCTGGTGCCGGCGCGGTGGCGATCTATCGCCGCGACGGCCGCACGCTGTGGGCGAACGGCGGTCCGGCGCTGCCGGAGCTGCAGGCGATGGCGAGCGATGTGCTCGCCGCACGCGGCGGGCCTGCCCCGATCGCCCCCGCCAACCTGACCCGCGACCGGCAGGTGTTCTACGCCTTCCCGATCCGCGCCGAGCGCGATGCGCCCTTGGGCGTGCTCGCCGTGACCGTCGAGCGCCCTTCCGGCTCGAGCGAGCCGGATACCGCCGATACCCTGTCGCGCCATCTGGCTCCGGTGCTCGCGGTGCTGTTGCGCGAGCTCACGCATCAGGATGAGCAGCACCTGCGCGTCGCGCGGGTGGATGCGGCGACCGGCTTACCGACACTCACCGCACTCGAGGATCACGTCGCGAGCTACCGCGCGAGCGGCGGCTCCGTCTGGGGCGTGGTCTATATCGACATCGACCAGATGCACGTGATCAACGACCTGTTCGGCTTTCACACCGGCGACGAGATCCTGCAGCGCGTGGCCGATCTGTGGCCCGAAGGCAGCCTCGGTAACGGCGGACTCATCGCGCGCGTCGCCGGCGATCGCTTCGTCGCGGTGCTGGACTGCCCGACGCTGGGCCAGGCACGAGCCTGGGCCGATGCCGTGCGCACCTCGCTCGGCGAGCTCGATCTGCCTGAGGTGTGCAAGGGCTTTCGCCTGTCGGCGAGTTTCGGCGTGGCGATGCTCGAGGAGTCCGCGCGCTTCGAGACCGCGCTCACCAATGCCGAGACCGCCTGCCGTGCGGCAAAGGATCGCGGCCGCCGTCGCATCGAGCTGTTCACGGTCGATGACCTGAGCCTCGTGCGCCGGCGCGAGGATCTGCAGATCTTCCGCGAAGTGGTGAGCTCCCTCGAGCAGGGTCGCATCGAGCTTC
>Ga0335079_10000591_pt1 | contig 41841 bp, 52 predicted proteins | sample Lox_Sample_33_FD_206719 | JGI IMG/M metagenome (GOLD analysis project Ga0335079, IMG submission 206719) | Soil microbial communities from Loxahatchee National Wildlife Refuge, Florida, United States - Lox_Sample_3.3 | ecosystem: Environmental > Terrestrial > Soil > Wetlands | place: USA...
AGAGCGAGCCAAAGTGAATCGGCTGATCCTCAACGCGTTTTTCCCTGGCGAGCCGATCTCGTGGAAGCGTGCTGGCGGACATGGCCGGCACCGCTTCAATCCGAAGTTCATGGAGAACGCGAAGAAGAAACTCCGCCGGCAACTCAAGATGATTGTGCCGACCTTGAAACCGACCGACGAGCGCTTCGGCGTCCAGATGGTTTTCAAGATTCCATTTGCTAAACGTGTCGACGGCGACAACCTCGAGAAGCTTGTCTTCGACGCGCTGAAAGGGGTGATCTGGAACGACGACGAACAAATCGACGAATGGCAGGGGAAGAAAGCTCGCTTGATCTCCGGACACTGCGAGCTCGGGATTCACTTGGTTGTCTACGTGATCGAATAGGGGGAATGATGAGATGCGAAAAGAAACGCGCCGGGAAGTATCGGTGCGTAAAGCGTACGCCGTTCCTCCGCGGTTCTCCTGGAAGGGAAAGCTCTAATGGGACTGAACCGACCGCGGCATAAAAACAAGATCCGCTATACGCGCCAACACAAGACTGAGAGTCGCTTCCGGCCGATCGGTGGGATCCCCGAGCCTGGCACCTGCTATCGCTGCTCGATGCCAGGTCCGCACCCATGCGACTACTGCCGGAAGCCGATGTGCGGCCGGCACAGAAACCGCAAGGCCGGCGGGAATCTGTGCGATGATCACAAACACTTCCGGCTTGTTCAGGAGATCGGCCGCGGCTCGACCAGGTTCAAGAATGCCGGCGGCATCGCTCGACATCACGTCCGGCTCGAGGTATCAGGTGGGTAAGTTTGGGTATCCCATTGTCGAATGCGCCGATCATCCCGGCGAGCGCGCGCCTGGCTATATGCTTTGCCAGCACATCAAAACAGCGCTCGACATCGATCACTTCGAGCGCGCCAGTCCGAAAGATCTCGGCGTCGTGTGCTGCTCGCTGTGCCATGAAAACAGGAATAACGTCGATTATGGGACAGAGAACTTCAGGATCATTTGCGCGAGTTGTCTCCGCGCTAGAGGGTTTCTGATCGATGCCTGATCTCGGCCTAACTTTGCCGTTCGGCGAGCCCGGGAAGCGCTCACAGTTCGAGCCGATTCACATCTCGCGAACCGATGAGTTCGGTCGAGCTCGCTCGAGGTGGCAGTGTCCGCATTGCCTCTACAAGTTTGTTCGACGGCAACCGTGCGCTGATCACATGGGACTAACCGCCGATCGTAAGGCAAGCTGTCCCGTGCTGATCGCAGAAGACGATCGGCGCCGCATGAATCGAAGCTTCTCGCATGACGGTTACCAGGAGATGAAGTAGTGCACGAGACTCGCGCCACGCTTCTCAGCGGTTTCGAGATCTGGAAGATCGTCACCGATCCCCTAAAACATTGAGCTTTGACGCGTGCACTTGACACGCTGCGATCAAGTCCTGTATTTTCTTGCTCGTTGGCGTCGCTCGACGCCGTTCCCTGTCAGGTCGCAACTCTACGGAGAACTCGATGCGTGAATCGAGGAACTTTTGACGCTCCTGGTGTCGATCGATCCGAAAATTCCGCTCTACAACGCGTACGGCATGCGAGCCGGCTCGATCTCTGTCGCTGACGCGCTGAGACTTCATGGAAAAGATCTCGAGCTTCGAGCAAAAGGCACAGGCAAGCGTCGACGGTTTACCTCCGCGAAGCTGTACGCTCGAGTTTCTCAAGTATGGCTCCCCTGCAATTCTGGCGGCTTTACGGTCCTGCAACTAATCACCGAATAGGAGAATAAAATTTTATGGCACCTCCGTTTGCTCCCGCGGTCAATCCCGCGACGTGGAACACGCTCGTCGGCGGACAAGGCGGTCCTAGCTTCGCTGAAGGTCCGCAAGGTTGCGTCGGTTTGCAAGTCGCCGACGTGACGCTGACGTCCGCGCAGATCCTTGCGCTTCAGACGACGCCTGTGACTCTCGTCCCGGCGCCGGGTCTCGCCGGATGGTTCATCAAGCCCGAAAAGATCGTGATGCGCTTGCTCGCCGGCTCCGCGGCGTATACCGACGCCGGCGGCGCCGTGTCGTTTGCCGTGGGTTCGCTTGCGTGCGCGCTTTCTGCGAACTCGATCTTCCTCGTGACCGTTTCGCCGAACCGGCGTATTCAGGTCGTCGACTTCTTCGCGGCCGCGGTCGGCGTCGGCGTGCTCGGCACGGCCGGCAACCCGCCGACTGAAGACAACGCCGCGTTGACGATCGCGAAGGCGACGAATAACTTCGCCGCCGGCAACGGGACGATGCACATCACGGTTTATTACACGATCGAACCGTCGCTCTAAAGCTTCCGTCCAGGAGCGCCGTCGTACCCCTGACAACCCGTCCGGCGGCGCTCTTCCTACATGCAAAAACTCAAAGACTTTTTCGATCTCCTCGATTCACCAGGCGGACACCTGGCCGTGCTCATCGGCCTACTCGTCTGGATCGGGACGATCGCCTTCGTCATGCACATGACAAAACACGATCCCGCGGAAACCGGCCGAACGCTTTTGACGAACGCGTTTACGTCGCTCTTCACCGCGGTACTCGTTCGCTTGAAGGGAAGGGATTGAGATGCCGAACTATGCCGTTCAAAGCCCGACGAATCCGATGCGCGGAATCGAGCGCGGCGGGATCGTCGGATATTCTTTCGGCGCGCTTGCTGGCGTGGCCATCTCTTCACTGACTCGAGCAGCGAGCGGGATCGTCACACTTGTCACAACCGGAAACCATAACTTCGCCGCCGGCGAGATCTGTACGCTCACCGATCAGATCTCCGTCGCCGCGGTCGGCAAGATCGTTTCTGTCGGCGGAACTCGCTTCGGCGGGAATTACCTGATCCAGTCGGTCACGAACGCGACGACTGTCGTGCTTCTTCCGCTCGACGATGTCATCTTGCATCAGCCGGCGGACACCGCTACCGGCGGACAGGCGAACTCGATCCAGTACGAAGCGCCGACGCCGCCGCAAGCCGGCAAGGCTTTCGCGCTTCCGATGCAAGGCGCCGGCGCATCAGGCGGAATCGGTTTTTACGTGAACGGCGTCGCGAACGGCGCGCCAGGGGCTTTCGAAGTCGACGTCCAAGTCGCCGATGTGGATGCCGACGCGCGATACACGACGATCGCGAGCGGGAACGTCACGACTGTCGGCACGAACAATTCTTTCCACTTAGACGCGACATGGACCGAAGCGAAATTCGCTCGCGCGAAGTTAGTGTCGAACGGAAACTCCGTCGGCTGGATCATCACCATCGGAGCATAAGAAACATGAAACGGATCCTCACACTCGCCGCGGTTTGTTTGCTCGCCGCGTTCAGTGTGTTCGCGCAAAACCCCGCCGGCGGGTACGGGCCAGGGACAAGTAGCAGCGGCGGCGGCGGCCTCGGCAGTCCCGCGCTACCTTCCACATCCACACTCACATTTTTCAATCAATTTCTAGATGGCACGGGAACAGCCGGAAGCGATGCCAGCGGCAACGGCAACGTGTGCACGTTTCTCGCTGGCGGCCAGGCCCCGACGTGGAATCCGGTCGCGAACGGCGGCGGGATCAATCTCGTCGGCTCTTCACTGCAGGGATGTTCGTATCCGGCCTCGGTCAATTCGTCGAAAACCTTTTTTTGGGTTGTGAGCTTTCAGCCGACAGTGATCTCCAACACTCTTCCGAGGCCTCCTGGCTATTCATCTTCGGGAGTCACAGCAGGCGGTCAGGGGTATGAGCTTCTTTGCTTACTCTGCGGGACCGTGACGAGCACGGCAAATGATTTCGTATTGGCGGCTGCCTGGCTCCCAGGGGCGGGGTCCGGCCACATCGCTAATTACGTCCCGAGTTCGCAACTTGCCTACCATCCAGCTAGTGTCCTCGAAAATCAGAGCACCGATTTTTACAACATCATGGCTGGCGGCCTTGAGGGAACTTTTGTCCTTAGCGTTACCACGGGCACGACGCCGGATGCCTGGTATCTGAACGGCCAGCGACTCATTTCCTCTATTATCACGCAGAACAGCGGCAACACGCCGACGCAATCGAGCGGTGTGTACCAGCTCGGCTGCAGCCCGCAAGGGAATCCCTATAGCTGCTTCACCGGAAGGATCTATGCCGCTGGCGGCTACAGCGGCCAGCTCACGCAACCGCAGCAAGCGCAACTCGCGCAAGCTCTGAATTCATGGATGACAGGCCAGCGAGGCGTCACGATGGCGCTCGGAGGGACGAACAACATCCCCCAGCAGGCTTGCTGTGTGCAGCCGACGCTGAACGACCCGACCGACGTTTTGATCCATGCGGGCGATTCTCTCTCGCAAGCGATTAACTTTCCGATCCACGCTTTCTCCGGCACGAACCCCGTGTATCAAGCGAACGTCGCGCAAAACTCCACGACGTGCAGCACTCTTAATTACCGTTTCCCGATGGATATTCTTCCGCTGATCCATCCCGCCGCTGGGCGCAATGCTGTCTCGCTCTGGTGCGGCACAAACCAAGACGCCACCGCCGTTCAGACGGCGAACGAGATGGCGCAATTCTGCAAGCAGGCGCACGCGGCCGGAGCGAAGTGCATGGTCTCCACGGAGATTTCCCGCACCACCGCGGATGCCTTTAAAGACGCGATGAACCCGATCCTCCGCCAGATCGCGCCAACCTTCGCGGATCTGTACATCGATCTCGCGGGAAACGTGCATTTCGGAGCGGACGGCGCGAACAGCAATACGCAGTACTACAACGTTGACGCGATTCACCTGAACTATTTTTCCGACACGAACTTTATCGGGCCGTACTTCATCCACGGCTTCAATTATCTTTTTGGTAACAGTTTAGCGTCCGGCAATTTCAATACCTACTCAGGCGGCACGATCGCCCAGCCGCATGTGTTGCAGTTTGTCGACACGAATGTAAACAATACGAACTGCGCTCTCGGAAGTGGCACCACGGTTACGTGCCAGATGCCCTTCAACACGACGGCGGGGAGCGGGATTATATGGGTGATGAACGTCGTTTGCGCTTCGTGCTCGGTAAACGCTCCGAGCGATTCGCAGAGCTTGACATGGACCGCGGTCGCGGCAGCCTTCAACTACGGAACGAATGGGTATCTCCGCGCGTACTATAACTGCAACTCCGCAACCGCCGCCGCAGAAACCTTTACGCAAACCTTTACCGGGACGATCAGCCAGGCATATTTGAGTGGAATAGAGGTGCAGGGGCTTGCGGCTTCCTGTTTGGATGTCGCAAGTACGTTGACCGCCGTTGCCGGAACGACCGGCTCGGGGAGCACGACGAGTGCGACGACAACCGTTGCGGGAGATTTCGTCGTTCCGTACACCGGACAATGGCTCTACAGTCCTATCGCCCAAATCGCTACGTGGTGGGGAACGACTGGATCGTTTCCGCTGCAGAACAACTCCGGCTCGATCGGGCTTTTCGGTGGAATTCAATCGACGGCTGGAGCGACGAGCGTCACGGTTTCTCAGCCTGCTTATTACACCGCATGGAATCCTTGGGCAAACGGACTGGTCGCTTTCAAGGCCGCCACTGCCACGCCCACTATTCAGCTTCAAGACGTGGATTGCGGATATTCCGAAGCCAACACGACAAGTGGAAGCCTGAACGAGGTTTTGTGGGACGCGACCTGGCTCGGTGGACAAACCTGCACGATTAAAAACGCGACCACGAGCGGATCGAATACCTTGACGCTCCAAGCACCAACGCCTTACCAAACCGGCGTACAGCAGCCCATCATTACTCTCACGGGCACCAGCGTAGCGAGCTTGACCGTCGCGAGCGGCGTGACCGTGAAACTGCGCTCGACGTACAGTTATACCGGCACACCGGGCACAAATTTGAGTCCTGTTTATACATGGCATCAGGTCCAGTAAAAGGAGACTCGATGCGGACCGCTCGATCGCCGGATCCGCGGCCGAATATTTCTGGACGGCAAAAGTCGCGACTGACAACGAGCCCGGCCGCTACACACACGATTCGCGCGGATTGCCGTACGGCGCCGGCTGGAACTATTCGATGGCTGGCTTAGGAACGACCGCAAATCTCGGCTTGACGCTCCTCGGCCGGCACCTGACGAAACACGACACCCGCTTTTGGCGGTTTCTCGGAACGTGGCTTCCGCCGATGAGCGCCGGCGTGATCCTGGTCCCCGGAAACATTCACCGAATTCACGCGCATCGAAACGACGTTCCAATCTGGTAGAGCGGAGGAGATCCATGCGAGAGGAACGTCGCGCGGAAACGCGCCGGCTGAAGATCTTCGCGCTCGCGACAGTCGCAACAATTTTCTTTGTGTCAGAATTGCTAGGAGAGCGGATCCCCGAGATCGATCGGATCTCGCATCTTTTGATCGTGGCGTATCTTGGTGCGCGTTCATTCGTGAGGGATCTCTGATGCCTGAAGAAAAAAAGATCACCGGGTTCATTGTAAGCTGGTGGCAAATCTTCGTTGGCATCGCGAGCACACTGATCCTGGCCGGCGCAATGTACGGGACATTCGCGGCGCGCATGACGGAACACGAAGATCACCTCCGGCAACTCGACCAGGACACCGTGAAGAAGGAGCAGTTTGACGAGATGAAGGTCGATATTCGCGATCGGCTGCAACGGATCGAAAACAAACTCGATCAGGATGACATCCGACCGAAGCATTAAACGAGTGATCAGGTCACTCGAGTATCAGGGATCAGGCGATGGCAAAAGGAAAAAAGACCGGCGGCCGCAAAAAAGGCACGCCGAACAAAGTCACAGATTCAATTAAAAGCTTGTTGAACTCGGTTCTCCCCGAAGCGGAACTGAAAACGCAGTGGGAATATTTTCTTGCCCACGAAGATGTGCAGATCCGCTTCGAGTCGTTCAAACTTGCGAATCACTATCTCTTCGGGAAGCCAGTTCAAATCGTCGCCGGATCGGAAGAGCTTCCGCCGGTTCACATTGACATCTCGGCGATACCTCGAAACCGCGAGCGCGCGTGAACGAAGCCGGCGACATTTGCATCGGCGATTACTACAGACCACAGCCGAAGCAAGAAGCCTTCCACGCGTCACTCGCTACCTATCCGCTTTCTGAAGGCGGCCGCGGCGGCGGGAAAACGACCGCGCTTTTGTGGGAAGCAATCTCGGAATGTCTTCTCGTCGCTGGCTGCAACTGTCTTCTGCTCCGGCGCACGCTCACCGCCATGGAAAAAGGCGGAATCGAAGACGCGTTCACGAAGCAAGTTCCGAAGAAGCTTTACCGTTCGTACAACGCTTCGAAGCATATCGTCACGTTCCACAACGGATCCAAGCTCTTCTTCGGACACATCAAGACCGACAAGGACTTGATGCAGTATCAGGGCGGCGAGTACCTGTTTATCGGATGGGAAGAGCTCACACAGTTCACCTATCGGCAATGGGACTTCCTGAAGGGCTCGAATCGCTGCCCGATCAAAACGTACTGGCTCGACGGCGTCGAGTACAAAGTGAAACCGCGCATGGCCGGCGTCACGAATCCGAACGGCATCGGCTCCGGATGGGTGAAAGCGCTGTGGATCACGAAGAAGCCCGTCGGCGAGCTCGCGTTGAATTACGATCCGAAGGACTACGAGTCCTTCCACTCGACGTACGAAGATAACTTCGTCTATGCGAACGATTGCAACTATGTCGCCGCGCTGAATGGCATCGTCGATCCGGTGCTTCGCGCCGCATGGATTCCGGGCTCGTGGGACATTCTCGCCGGCACGTTCTTCCAGAATTTCGACGCAATCTGGAACCCGCGCACGAGCAAGTACGAAGGCCGGCACGTCAAGAAGCTCTCGGATGTCGTCTTCGAGGACTGGCAAGATCGCTGGATCTCGATCGATTGGGGCTTCCAGCATGCGACCGTGGTTCTCTGGTGGTCTCGAGTCCGGATCAAAACGGAATACGATCCGGACAAAGAGCGCACGATCCTGCTCTGCTACCGTCAACTGATTGCCAGGCAGACGAACGAAGAGCTCCTCGCCGAGAAGATCGTCGCGGCGAATCACACCGGCGACAAGTTCGACAAGATCTCGTATATTTACCTCTCGCCGGACCGCTTCTCGAAGGTCGATCAGCATCATTCGATCGCCGACAAGATGGGAGACGTCTTCGTTCAGTACGATCTACCGCGGCCGGCTCGAGCAAACAACCGGCGCGTGGATGGTTGGCGGCTCTGCTACACTCTGATCGATACCGAAGACGTCGCCGTGCTCGATAGCTGTCCGGACGTGATCGAGTCGATTCCGAAACTTCAGCGAAGCACGAAAGTCCCGGAAGACGCCGAAGCTGAAGGCGACGAGCTCTTCCTCGACGTTTGCGAATCGTTCCGTTACGGCGTGATGAGCTACGCGACAGAGAAGAACACGCCGCGGGAAGTTCGGCTTCAGCGAGCGGTCGAGAAGATCAAGGATCCGACCGCGAAGTACATGGAGTATTTGCGGCTAAGCTCGAAGCCGGCAAGCGCGGACATAGCTTTCCAGATTCCCCGCGGCCGGCGGAGGTGATCAGGTGAAGACAGTACTCGAAATTGTCGGAGCTTTGTTCCTGGCGACATTCGTCATCGGCGCCCTTGTCGCACTCGGCGTCAAAGTCAAACAGCTACCATGGCACCGATGAAACTGAAGCCCGATGTTCTCGCCGCGAAGTACATCGCGCAACTCGAGCAGGATTTGAAGCTCGAGCGGAAAAGACTCGATGACGCGCGGCGAGATCTTGAGTTCTACCGCGGGAAGTGCGAACGGCTCGAGCTCGCGATTATGAACAATCAAACCGGCTCGCCGGCCGGCGGCGATTACGTTCGCCGAACCGAACCACGGAAGCCGTCGATCGGATCCGTCAAGCTTGGCGAATCCATGCGGCCAATGTTTTCGGAGCTCCGCAAGAAGTGGGCAGCCATGACCGCTGAAGAGCAGGAAAAAGCCGTCGCGTCCGGCTCTTGGCAAGTTCCAGTCGAAGAAAAGGAAAGCGAGGTCCTACCATGAAGGGACTCACGTCTCGAGATGGCAAGATGTCCGGCAACCGTCAAATGGTCGAGCGCTATGACTCGACGCGGCACGGCGAGGGATCGAATTCCGGCCGCGGCTCGATGAACAAGCGCGCACCGAAGCCGATCGGCGGAGAATCCGGCGGCGAACACGAAGCAAGCGGTCACGACGAGATCAAGCAAGTCGTGATGGAGCACGGTCCAGCGCATACGCACATCATCAAGAAAAGCGCCGAAGGCGAATCGGATCACGCCTATTCGTCTATCACGCATCACGAAGACGGCCACAAGCACGGACCCGTGCATCACGCCACGATCGAAGAAGCGCACGAGCACGGCGCGCACGCCATGGACGACGCCGATCATCTCAACGATATGTCGCGGGACGATGCCGAAGTCGCTGGCGAAAAGCACGGTCTCGAAGAAGAAGGCGGAGACGCCGGCGAGCACGTCGGCTTTATGGCCTAGATGGATCGTCGAAACTTTCTCCGGAGCCTGGTCGACGGCGTCGCGGTAGCGACCGCCGTCCGGACCTGGCCGTTCCGCGTTTACAGCTTCCCGGCGAGAATTTCTCGGCCGACGGAAATTGATGACTTGATATTTTTCATGCATCCCGGCGGGATCAGCTACTTCTTCGAACAGCGAACGCCTTTTCCAACCTGGGCAGGTCTCGAACGGACTCCCTATCCTGGCCGGCTAGGAAGCGGCTCTTCATGGCAGAAAAAGTAAAAGACGCGAAGTCCGCGGTCCTGTACTTCTCGCCGGCATCGATCGGTCGGCCAGAAGGCGCCAGGTGTGGCGGGTGCTGGAAGTTCATTCGCCGACCTGGTGCATGCGTCGAGGTGATCGGCCGCATCGTCGACGAAGAAGTTTGCGGCTTGTACGTGCATGGCACGCCGTTTGTCGAGGATCCCGGCTTCCGCCAGGTGCGCCAGGTGTCGAAGGCGGAAGCCGGTTACGGCCGCGGCGACACGCACTGTGCAAACTGCGAATACATCGCTGATCCGAAGCTCGCGGAGAGCGAATGCGAAGAAGTCGAAGGACTGGTCGAGCCAAAGGGATGCTGCAATGAGCACGAACACGCCGATTGAACTTCATCTCGCTGGCTCGAGGATGACTCCGAACTGTGGGCGCTTCGCGCGGTTCAATTTGCTTAGCGATCGGCCGGATCTGCAGAATCGCGCGGCTTGCTGGCGCATGCATCCGATACAACTCGCCGCGCTACTGAGTTCAGGGATCTACGTCGAAGCGGAAGTGATCACAAGCGCGCCGGAAGGTTCGGAAGCCTTCACCGAAAAGCTTCTCGATCATACTTTCTGTGGTCTGAAGCTCGTCCAAGATCCTTTGATGCGCGAAGACGAGATCCATCTCTGCGACAAGGACGGAATTCCGCTCGTGCGGATCGTCAGTGTCGCGAAGCCGCGAAACCATGCCAGCGCGTGAAGTAATGTCGCTTTTCCGTCAGGGAAAATTGCACTCCGGACCTGGCGGACCGATCGTCAAAAAGAAAAGTCAGGCCACCGCGATACAGATCTCCCTCGCTCGGAAGGAAGGTCACGACATTCCGCGAAAAAGTCTGAAGTGGATGAAAAGGGGGAAAGGTCATGGCTCGTAAGTCGGGGAAATGGATGCAAAAAGTCTCCGAAGGCATCGAACGCCGCGGAACTCGCGGGGTTTTCAAAGCCGCGGCCGAGCGCGCCGGCATGTCTACGCACGCATTCGCTGAAAAACACAAACACGACTCAGGAAAGACAGGGAACCGCGCACGCCTGGCTCTCGCCTACGCGTCCGCACGCCACTAATGGCCGAAGAACTTCTCGAGCAGGACGAACAAGAAAATCCGGACGAGCAAAACGGCGATCTAGACGACTTTCTTCCCGGCGAATTGTGTCCAGTCGATGCCGTGCTCGAGGAAGATGTCGTCGATCTCGAAAACGACGAGGACATGACTCGCGAGGAGAAAGAGGGACTCCTCAAAGATCTTTGCATGAAAGCCGCGCAGCGCGATCTCTCTTCTTATCGGCTCGAAGTGCGCGATGCGTGGAAAGCGCGCTACTTCTACCGCGGGAATCAGTATTTGCTGCCTGGAAAAAATGGCGCATGGGTTCTGCCGCAACTGATCCTTGTCGGCGGCCAGTCGTACGATGACCACAATCAAGAGACCAACATCTACCTGGCCTTCGCGGATACCGTCACCGCGGCATTGACGGCCGGCACGCCGAGCGTACGTTTCGAGCCTGACGATCCGACGAATCCCGCGGATATGACCGCGGCCGAGAATTCCGACGGTGCTCGCCGGCTGATCGAACGCGCGAACAATATGATCGTGCTCCAGGAAGAGATCTCCCGCTTCCTTTGGACCGATTCACGCACTCTAGTGTGGACGCGCTACCAGATCGACGGGCAACGCTTCGGTTACGAACACGAGAGCGATCTCGATGACGAGTTGTCGTATCTTCCTGAACTCGGCGAGAAGGCCGGCGCAGAGGAAGCCGCGACAGATGGGACCGTCGATCGAGGTCGCCCCCGTGGACAGGAGATCATCGAAGCCTTCGGCGCGCTCGAGTCGAAAGTCCCGATGCAAGCGAAAGATCTCAACGGATGTGATTACGCGCAGATCGCCGGCGAGTTCGATATCACGCGCATGAAGACGAAGTATCCGGAAAAGGCCGACGACATCCAGGCGATGCAATCTCCGAGCGCGGAAACCGAATACGCGCGGCTCGCACGGACTTCGATCATGACCGGAATGCGTCCGTCGAATATGACCAACGACGCGATGACCTACAACACGACGGAAACGATATCCTGGTTCCGGCCGTCCTTCTTCCGCGAGATCAAAGACCAGAAAAAGCGCAACTGGCTTTATCAGAACTTCCCGAACGGCGCTCGCGTTGCCATGGTCGGCACAGTAGTTTGCCAGGCGGTCAAGGAATCGATGAACGATCACCTTACGCTGATCCACGCGCGGCCAGGTGACGGAACGCATCGGCCGGCGCTCGGTTCCCCGATTATTCCGCTTCAGGAGAAACTCAACGATTGCATGGATTATGTGCACGACGCCTTCATGCACCTGATCCCGATCAAATGGGTCGATTCTGAAGCCGTCGACACCGAAGCGCTCCAAGAGATCCAGGGGAAGCCGAACACTTATCTCAAGATGAAGCGCAAGCCCGACAAGGATCTCGCCGGGAACATCTACGTCGAGCCACAGATCCAGATTGCCGAAGGCTTACTCGTGTACATCGAGAAACTTTTCGGCGAGTTCGCGCAATTCCTTTGCGGCGCCTTCCCGGCTCTATTCGGCGGGAATACCGGCTCGAACGACACCGCGAGCGGCATCGCTTCGCAACGGGACCAAGCGCTCGGCCGCATCGGCCTGACCTGGCGCAACATCAAGGCCGGCTACGCACAGATCATTCGCCAGGCCGTACAGTGCGCGGCGAAGTTCCGGAACGGCACGATGTCCGGCGAAGTTCCGGCCGCCGGCGGCGTCAAAGAGCATCTGCGGATCAACTCCGAAGATCTCAAGGGCAATATTCGATGCTATCCGGACACGGACGAGAACTTCCCCGAGTCTTGGGTAGCGCAGCGCGCCGTGTGGCAACAACTCATGGCCGCGGCCGAAAAGAATCCTGTGCTCGGCGCGATTCTGACGGTTCCTCGAAACTTGATGATCGCGAAGGATAAGGCCGGACTCCCCGAGCTTGTCGTTCCACAGGCCGAAGCGGCCGCCAAGCAAGCCGGCGAGATCGTTCTCTTGCTCGAGGGAACGGTTCAGCCGAATCCGAAGCTACTCGCCGCACAAGAGCAACTCGCGAAACTCGTCGCCGGCGGCGCCGATCCAGTAGCGATCGCAACGCTCACGCAAGCGATGAAGAGTATCCCGCCGGAAGTTTCCTCGGTCCCGATCGATGAAGAACTCGACGATCACTTGAACGAGATGGGAGAGATCAAGACGTTCGCGAATAAAGCCGAAGGGATCCGCGCTCGAGTCGACAATCCCGAAGGCTTCGCGAATCTTCGTCTCCACTATGACGAGCACAAAAACGCGCTCGCTTCGCAGCAGGCCGGCAAGCAAGGACCTCCGGAGAAGCCCGTCTCTGAGAGTTTGAGCATCAATTTCAAGGATCTCCCGATCGATGGCCAGGTTCAGGCCGCGGCCAAGGTCGGGATCCAGCTAAACCCCGCAAAAATGCAAGCGGAAGAGAATCAGGATAAAGCGGCCGAGCTCGCAACTGCGGCCGCGAAAAAAGCTCCGCCGGCAACCGTCGGCGCGATTCAGTAAAAATCAGGTAATCAGGGAGAGGTGGCTATGCTGGACGGTGAAGATCTAGGTTTGATTGAAGACGAAAGCGGAACGGGCGACGAGACACTCGACAACGAGCCCGAAGGCGGAGACGAAGGAGCCGGCGCCGGCGATGAAGGAGAAGGCGCCGAAGAAGGTGAAGGCGAAGGCGGAGAAGAAGAAGAGTTAAGCGAGGGAGACCGCGGCGGTCGACGTATCGACGCCAAGGCGCTCCCGGTCCAGATTCGCAAAGCGCTTCGTTCCCTCTCACAAGCCGATCCGAACTTCGCGAAACAATTCCCACGACTCGAGAAGGACATCTCGAGCGCACTTTTCAAAGTTAACCAGGTCAATCAACTCGGCGGCGTCCAGAAGTTTCAGCAACTCGCCGAACTCATCGAAACGCACGGCGGCGAAGAAGGTCTCGCGTCCGCGATGGAAGAACTCGAAGCCGGCCGGCAACTCGAAGATGGCTTCCGGCGCGGCGATCCTGCGGTGATCGATGGATGGGCTCAGGATTATCCGGCGGGATTCAAATCGCTGATCCGGCCGGCGATCGCCAAGCTCGAGCAGATGGATCCGCAAGGCTACGCGCGAGAGATCTCCGATCCCGTGTGGCGCTTCCTCGATTCATACGGAGTGATCAGCGTCTTCAATCAACTCGAGACCGCGCTCGCTGGCATCGGCGATCCCGGGAAAGTAGCGCTTGGCGAGCTCACCAAGATCAAAGGGTTTCTGTCGAATCTGCGCGACCTTGCGACAAAATCGAAATCTCCGGATCCGCTCAAAGGCGATCGCGAAGCTCTCGATGCACGCGAGCAGGAGATCGAGACCGAACGAACCAAGATGTTCTATGGTTCGGTACGCCAGGACGTGAACGGCCAGGTCACCGCGCACATGAACCGACTGATCCGCGCGGAGCTCGGCGGTCTGAAGCTTCGGCTCGAGACCGCGAACCGGCTTCGCAAAGAGATCAATGCGGAACTGTCGCGAACGGTCAACACGAATAAGGAATATCAGACACGCTACAAGGCGATCATGAAGGGCGGAGACAAAGATCGCGCCGTGCGGTTCATCGTCCAGAACGCCAAGGCGAAGATGCCGGCGGTCGTGAAGCAACTCATCCGCGAGTTTAACCTGAAGCCGGCCGGCAAGGCCGCGGGGAACCGGCCAGGCGCACGGCGTCCCGCCGGCGGATCTGGCGGCGGGAGCAACTACGTGCCAGGCGTGCCGAAGACGCTCGATGTCGACTTCCGGAAGACGGATAAGGCGCGCTTCCTTGGAATGAAGGCCGCCGGCCATGGCGAAGCCTGGCTCTTAAACGGCAAGCTCGCCAAGTGGTAACTACACAAGATTCGTTCTCTCGACTACTCGATCGTGTCGGAGTCACGTTAAACCGGAAACTCGAGCTCGAGCAGAGCGATGCAACAAACACGCTACGGCGTGTCACTACCTAGCAAACTCACACGGCAGGGGCGAAGCCGCGCTCGAAGAAATCGCAGCAGGTAAGTCTAAAACAAGGGAGCAGCCTATATGGCCGCTCTAAATGAAGCCGCCGTTCAAGCTGTCGAGCTTGAGACAGTTCGGGAAGAAATTCCGGACTTGATGCTCACCGAAGACACCTTTTACGCGCGGCTAAAGAAAGCTGGACGCGTTCTTCCGATGTCGACTTCGACAGGCGGAAGCTCGGGATCCAGCTTTGACGCAACGGGTCGACCGTCGCTTCGTATTCCGATGCGAATCGCCGCCGGCTCGACGCACCAGCAATTCTCGGCAGATGGCGGGGACATGGGTCGCGGAACGGGATCGTTCTACGCGGCGCAATTCCTGACGCCGGTCAGCTTCTCGGAAGCATGCGAGATTACGGCGCAAGCTCTCTGGTCGACGGAGAACGGAAAGAAGTCCCGCGTCCAGGTGAAGGCGTCGGAATTCACGCATACTCTTGAACAGTTCAAATCGAATCTGGACGCGGATCTCCAAGGCGACGGCTCTGGAACACTCGCGACGGTGACGACTCCGAACTCGGCTTCCGGTCCGGCTGGCCCGTCGTTCTCGAATATCGTCGTATCGAACGCGAACCAGTTCTTCGACAACCAAGTCGTGCAAGTCTTCCCGTCGGTCGGCGGCGTATCGCGAGGCTCGTTCCAGATCTCGTACGTCGACGGCGTCGTCAACACGATCTACAGCGCGCAAGCGCTTCCGGCCGGCACAACGGCCAACGATTTATTGATCGTGAACGGCGCTTCCGGCGGCGCAGGCACTTCGATCCAGGGAATCAAGGCGTACCAGGTCAACGGTAACGCCGGGACTTTGAACGGGCTCGCTCGTTCGAACTTCCCCGGCCGTCTCTCGACGCCTACCGTGAACCTCGGCGGCGCCGCGATCACCCCGCAGATCGGCCGCCTGATCGTTTCGAAGATTGCTCTCGCATTGGGGAATGAATCCCCGGCGCTCGCGGATCTCGTCTGGTACATGAACGTCGACCAGGCCGCCGCGATCGAAAACCTCGCGATTCAAGTCGCGATCACCAACCAGCAAGAAATCAAGGGTGACTCTTCTCAGGACATGCTGAAGAAGTACACCCCGAACACCTTCGTCGGGTACGACATCATCAAGTCGGTTCACGCCACGCCTGGCCGCATCGACGCGCTGTGCCTGAAATATTGGGGTATCGGCGAGTTGAAAGCCGCGGATCTGTACGACGTGAACGGGCAGACAGTCTTCCCGACGATCGGCGCATCTGGTGGAATTAACGCGAGTACAGTATTTTATTTTGTAACTTCCATCAATGTGTTTAACAGTAACGTCCGTGCGGGTGCGTATGTCCAGAACGCGCAGATTCCGACCGGCTACTACTCCTAATTGACGTGATGCCATGAGCGAGAGTATCCTCGCTCGCGGTAGAGGAAACGGGACCGAGGCTCGCTCTGCGTATTCCGTCCGGAACCTACGCGGAGCGAGTTTCGGAAAATCAGGATCAGGGAGCTCGAAATGTTGAAACCATCACCAGAGAACGAAGCCGATAATCGGAAACCCTTCGCAGGTGAAGCCGAACAGGCCGAGCCAACGAACGCGCGCTCGCCGCGAGATCTCGTCGAGAAGCTTGGAATCAGAGCTTCTCTGAGATACACACTCCGTCAGCGACGCCAGGCTCTACAGATCAAAGTTTCGCAACTCGATCGAGCGATCGCGCTTCTCGATGCCGATCCGAGTCTCGAGTATTCGCTCGAGATCCTGAGGGACGCCGAGCGCGGAAGCCTTTTCTAGCCATGGCAATTAACGTCGAACCACTCGCAAACTTCGTCCTGATCAAGCGGCTCGAAGAGAATCAGGACATCAAGCGCGGACTTCACATCCCGCAGATCGGCCAGCAGAAATCGAACAAAGGCCGCGTCGTCGGCGTTGGCGAAGGCCGCATTGTCGGCGACAAGATCGTTCCGATCCCGCTCAAGGAAGGCGACATCGTTCTGTTCTCGAAGTACGGCGTCGAGGAGATCGAGCTCGACGGCGAAGAGTTCCTTCTTTGCCGATACGACGAGTGCAAGCTGAAAGAAAAGCTCGTCGCGCTCGTCAATACGCTGCAATGAACCATCTCGACCAAGCCAGATTCCATACTTTCCTCGCCGATCACGCCGCCGAAGGTCGCGATCCTCAACTGTATTCTGTCCACGGACAGACGCTCTTCGCGAAGTACGCGATGAGTGGATCGCTTTGTACTTCGGCTTACGTCTTTTCGATCCGGCGCGGAAAAGGCGAACGGGCTCCGAAGTATGAAGGATCTTTCCCGGCGAACGATCTCGAAGTCTTCGACATCGGCGCCGGCTGGAAGGCCATGGCGATCGAGCTCCCGAGTTTCTGGTCGGTCGATGAGCAGATGGCGAAGATCATCGCAGCCGAAGCGAAATTAATGGAACTCACGGCGTGAACTGGTACATACACGGCCACGAACGGCTTACGGCTCCTCCGGAGTATCAGGAATACCTGACCGCGATCGGCGGCCGAAACCGTTTCGGCGATCCGAACTTTATTCTCGAGTGGGGACAAACCGCGCTCGAAGTCGTCCGCGGGACCGATGCGTTCGGCCGAAACGGCGCGCACACCATCTTGAAGCATGGCGGGATCGCGGCATGGTTTGTCGCTGTCTGGAAGCCGCCAGAATGTTTCGGAACGCCGGAGTTCTGGTACGCGATCTCGTGGGACTGGGAGAACGAGGAGCCGACGCTCGGCGAGTATCCCTGGCGTGGTTTGTACATGCCGGCGCCGTTCAATCTGTACGTCAAAAAGATGACCGGCGGCGGACATCGCTTCCTGAAGAACGGCGAAGTCGTCGAGGAGCCGGCGAAGCTCGAGATCGATGCGATGCCGCTGAACTATCACATTCTCGATCTGCTCATCCCGAACTTGATGAAGGCGCAAGAAGAAACCTTCGAGCAGAAACGAATCGCGATCCAGAATCGCATGATCACGGAACGCGCAGCGGCCAATAAACAAGCCATGGATGCATACCTAGACGCGGCGCCGGCGTTCCACGGGAACGACTTCACCGGCGCATCGAATCGCGAAGCTTGGCTTCAACGCATCGCCGAGAAACAAGCCGGCATGAAAGTTTCGAGAGATCAGATCGTCCGCAAGCTCGGATCGGGTCATCGACAGACTCGGCGGGTGATCAAGTGAGATCCCACACACACACGAAAGCACGAAGCGGAAAGGAGACGGCCGGCAATTCTCGAGAAACGCAGTAACCGATTGTAGTCCGATGCGGGACCCCCGAGCTAGCGCCGCAAGTTCTAAGCGGTGACGCTCCGGCAACATCGCTAGGGATCGGTGAAGGGAAAGTGCGGCACCTCGAGATGGCCGTCTCCGATCCGTGATCAGGTAATCAGGAGAAGAGCAGATGCCACATGACACACCGGCCGCGGTTCGCGCGGCGAGAGAGCGCGAAGAAGCCGACAACGGCGCATTGAATTACACACCGGACCAGGTGATGCAGGCGGATCCCGCCTATCACGTCTACATCTACAATCTTGGACCCGTGAAGCACATCGTCGAGAAGGGTTCCGCCGGGACCTTCCACATCGCGGCATGCGAGCCGGACGAACCGTACTCCGAGCCGCTTGTTCTGCCCTCGGTCGTTCGCGATTCCTACTTCATCGAGCAGGAGATGAAGACGCACAGCGTCTCCGGGGAGTTCATGGCGACGGACATCGTTCATCCGATCACCGCGACCGTCGGCGCCGGAAAAACCTGGTGGTCTTTCGGAGCGAATCTCGATGATCTCGGAGTTTTCTGGACGCGCAACAATCCTCCGACCGAGAAAGAGATCGCCGCGGCGCGTCAAAAGATGGAAGAGACGTATCGCAAGCTTTTGAGCATGGCGAACTCGATCGAAGCTTCCGGCAAGATCGATGACATTACGCCTTTGATGCGAATCGCCGCGGCGTACTTCGGCGAAGATCGTCCCTGGAATCGCATTTATAAAAAGACGCTCGAGTGTCCGGGATGCGGCGAGCCGGCGAAGCCCGGGATCATCAAACACCCCTGCGGATACATTTTCGATCCGGATCGAGCTCTGCTCTCCGGCATGATCACCGTCGAGGTGCACAAACAGATGATGCAAGTACGCGGCGCCGAAGCCGGCCTAGCGCGCACGCCGCGACCGAAGAGTTCCGAAGCTCCTAAAAAATCGCGTTAGGAGAGAAAACCGAAACGCGCCGAGCGATCACTCTGCACTGCATCCAAGGAGCTTCGGATCTCTTTATGGCTCACCAACTCGAGACCGGCACCTGGTCGGTCAAGCCGGGATAAAACATCTTCAGGGAGCGGCGGTCGATACTCTCGAGAAACCTGACTTGAGAGAGACCGTGAGGTGTGGATTCGAGCTCCTCACTTCTTCGCTCCCTGATGCCTTTTCTGAACACTTATGTCACAAGTACAAACCGGAAGTTACCCAATCGCGGAGAACTGTCTACAGCTCGCTCGAGCTATGATCAACGACATGCTGCGAACGACGGCCGGCTCGATCCTGACCGACACCTCCCCCTTCACTTCTATCTTCCTGAACAATGCGATCCGAAAAACACAGCGACGCATCGCGAATAACGGGCTCCTGTCGAACGTCGTCGATAACTTCATTCTGAATTCGGTTCTGCCCGTGGCGAATTCCGATCCTGCAACGCAGGTCTATATCGGCTTCAACGGCTACTACAACGGCGCCGCGATCCTTTCCTCGCCGATCCTTCCGCCGGATCTGATCCTTCCGCTCAACTTGATGCAACGGCAGACCGGATCCGGCGCGCAATATACGCCGATGAAGCCGTCGAAACAGCCGCTCATCTCGAGGATTCCTGGCGCGTACTTCGGAGACTGGGAGTGGAGAAACAACCAGATCAACCTGGTCGGATGCACGAACACCATGGATCTCCGTCTTCGCTATGAACAAAGCCTTCCACGGATCGGATCCGGCGTCAACTACTCGCAAGTGACGATCGGGATCATCGACGGCGAAGACGCCATCGCCGCCGGGATCGTGCGCGCCTACGCCTTCAGTCGCGGCGCCGCGCAACGCAACGAAGCAAAAGCTTTGTGGGAAGAAGAGTGCGACGACCTGGTCACGCGTTACGTTCGCAAGGATCAGCGCATCGCGGTCCGGCCGCAAGGATTTCAGGCCGGCGGCGGGACGATAGATTCTGCTTTGTCGGGTGATTATCGCTGATGAGTAAATCGACCGGTGTGGGGATCTCGAATGCTCCGAGATCGTGCATAGATCAAAGTTTGACACACTGCATCGCGGAAACGCCTGGTCATTCGTCGATTCTTCGACGATTCGGAAGCTGTAGCCCATCGAACGTTTCCGATCTCATAATGGCCGTCGTTATCGATGCGATCGAGCACATGCTTCGGCGAGGGCTTCCGGCCGATGTGATCAAGAAATTCTTGGAACGATCCGAAGAGGAACTTGATCCCTCTACCACCGTAGTCTACGAAACTCTTTTGCTTCGAATTCGTGCAACGCTTCTTTGCGGTTTTGTAGGCTTCGTACTCGGAGGTTTTCTTGCCGCGGACTGAATGTCCATGTCGAAAATTGAGCGCTGTAACTTGCTCGGATGTGAACGGTCTGCCTCGACCCGGCATGAAGGGATTATACCATGTCTAGTCAGTTCAGATTCGACGGCCGCGTTCAAGCTGTAACCGGAGAAGCAATCACCGGCGCATCTGTCGCCGTACTCACGCAACCCGCAAACACGAGCACGCAACCCGGCTCGCCGCTTGCTTCGATCTTCAACGCCGCAACGTCGAACGCCGCGGCGCTCTCGTCCGCGTCCTGGTCTCCAACGACCGCGCAGATCACTTTCGTTTTCTCGGCGACTCCGCCGGCCGATGTCGTCGCCGGCGCTTATCTCGCGATCTCTGGCGTGAACCCCGCCGGCTATAACGGGATATGGCAGATCGTCAGCGTCAGCGGAAATAACGTCGTCGTGACCACGCCGTACACGCTCGCCGCGATCACGAATCCCGGCACGTATGTTTCTGGCGGGACTGTCGCGACTTCCGCGCTTCCGAATCCGTTCCTCACCGATCAACTGGGGAACTTCTACTTCTACGCCGCGGCCGGGATCTACACCGTCCAGATCTATGACACGCTCGGCCGCATCGCGACTCCGCTGATCCTCGCCGATCAAAACGTCGTCGCCGGCGGCGGATCGGGATCGGTCACCTCGGTCGGTTTGACGATGCCGGCGGAATTCACGGTAACGGGATCTCCGATCTCTGGCGCCGGCACGCTTGCGGTCTCGAAAGCAACTGAGAACGCAAACACTGTCTTCGCTGGCCCGACGTCCGGCGGCGCCGCGACCCCTGGCTTCCGGACTCTCGTCACCGCGGACATGCCGGCGGGAACCGGAACCGTCACGTCGGTCGCGCTGACGCTAGCCGTTCCCGCCGCTCTACTTTCGGCAAGCGTCGGCGGATCTCCAATCACGACGAACGGCACGCTCGCGCTGACGATCACGCTTCCGAACCAGAACGCAAATACCGTCTTCGCCGGTCCGAGCTCCGGAGCCGCCGGTCAGCCTGGCTTCCGCTCGCTTGTGGCGCAAGATCTTCCCTTCGTTTCCGTAGCGCTTACGAGCGCTAATATTCTGGCCCTGCAAACGACCCCGATCACGCTCGTCGCGGCGCCTGGCGTCGGCTTCGCGATCGTTCCGATCCTGATCGTGATCAAGTTCTTCGGCGGATCCAACGCCTATACGGACGCCGGCGGAGCGGTGAGCTTCTCGGCCGGATCCGCTTCGGCGCCACTCGGGAGCAATGCGATCTTCCTGGTGACGGTCTCACCGAATCGCCGGATCCAGTCGTTTCCCTGGCCAGGCGCAACCGACACCGCGGGGAATCCGCCGACGGATGACAATGCGCCTTTGACGATCAGCAAGGCGACCAACAATTTCGCGGCCGGCAACGGAACCGCGACAGTCCTAGTCTGGTATTACGTGGTTCCGACCACATAAGGAGAAAAACGAATGGCTACAGCGACGATGAAGTTCAATCCCGGCACGCCGCCGACACTCGGGAGCGACACGACCGGAGAAACCGCACGATACTATGGAACGATCACGTTCAGCGCGGCTGGCGACACCTATGCCACCGGCGGATTGCTCCCGCTCACGAACTTCGCTCTGAAAAATCTGGGACCTTACGCCGACCGGACTCCCGTCGCTGTGTACATCGAATCCCAGATCGCCAGTGGTCTTTCGTACTATTACAATGCCAACACTGGGAAGTTGCAAATTTTCGGCGGCGGCGGCTCCGGTACGGCCGGCCTAACGGAGATCACGAACACCACGCCGCTGAGTGGGACCACTCCCCCTATTTCTACAGATGTCGTCAATTTTGAGGCGATTTTCTTGAGACGCTAAAAAAGGAGAATCCAATGTCTTTGCAAATCGGATACACGGGCGTCTAGTGAATAACGTACTCGAGACGAATGGCGTCCCGCTGACCGTGTTCGGCGGCGCCGTTCCAGAGATGGCGCCGGAGGATCTTCCCGAAGGCGCCTCTCCCTGGAATCAAGATGTCGACTATTCCCCGGGGAGTGTGTTCACACGCGGCGGCCGGCAAAATCAGTTTGTACTCTCGAACCTGTTCGTCTCGAAACTTCCTGCTTTCGCTCAATCCATCCCGGGAACGCACGCTCCGAACGAGATCGTGTGGTCGAGTCCGACAAACATCGAACTCGGAACGCCAGGAACGTATGCGTCGACGACACTCGCTCATTCCGGAAGCATCGGCGGAGCTCTCGGACCGTACATCGATGCATTGAATCAGAACGCATTGAACTCCGATCCGACCGGCCTACCGCTGACGCTCACGACCAGCGAGCAAGACTTCGTCGCGTACTTCCTGGTGGGTTTCTCGAATCCGTCCTTCACCGCGCCGCCGGCCGGCTTTACCGATTCCGGCGTCGGCACGCCGAATCAGATCGCCTACGGCAATTTTCCCGCCGGCACGAATATCAACATCACCCCGGGAACCACACTTCCCGTAGCGGTCGCCGGGATCATGGTCGCGATCCCTGAACTCGGATCGACGTCTTTGACGGAGATCGCTTCGACCTCGAGTGGCGGCGGTTTGATGCAATGCACATCAAATGCAGCGATCGCCGCGACCGACGTTCTCTTCGCGGTGGTCTCGAGTGGAAGCGTCTTCGTCAGCAACACGTTTGGCCCGGTGACGGACACTGAGGGAAACAACTGGATCCTGCTCACGCAGCAGCAGAACGTCTCGGACACGGTTTTTATTGCCTTGTGGATGTGTGTCGCGCCGATCGCCGTCATCGGTGGCACGAACATCACCTATAGCTGCAACGTCACGAACGCTGTCGATACGACGCTGATCGTGATGAAAACCTCGAACCTGACGACGCTTGCGCCGAGCCAGTCATTTTCGCAGGTTCTACAAGCAAGTTCTTTCGGCTTCTCGATCCCGGCGAATCAGTCTGTTCTCGGAATGCAGATCGAGATCGATGGACACCAGACGAGCCAGGATCCAAGCGCTTTCCTGAACGTCACGATCGGCAATCCGACTTCGCCGGCGACGCCGACGTTCAAGACACAGCTTCCGGCGTCCGACGGCGCCGTTCTGGTAGGGACACCTACGACGAATTGGGGATTGCCGTTGACGCCGGCGCTCGTGAACTCTCCGACGCTCAAGGTGAACGTCGTCGCACAGTCGGCCGTGAATGCGAGCTTCCTGATCTACGGCGTGAAGCTCAAAGTATGGTTTGCGTCGAATCCGGCTAATATAAACTGGCTAAAATCGTATGAGCAGACTGACGCGGAAGTCGACACGCTCGTGCTCGATGCAAACGGCGTGCTGTGGGATGAAAACGCGAGCGCGAATCCTGGCGTGCTAACCGGCATCTTTACCGGGATCCTTCCGAACACTTTCGCGAAAAGCGTCACCTTCGACGATATCGAATATATCGCCTTCTCGAACTTGCTCAACGGGACGGACATCCCGCGGCAGTGGAACGGAACGAACCTCGATCGGATCTCCATGGTCGGACCTGGTGCGCCATGTTCGGCAACCGCACAAGCGGCCGGGAATACGATCGTCTCGATCACGCAAGCGGCTTCGACCCAGATCCGCCGCATCGCTTGGGGAGCAAGCTCGAACGCGATCAACGACTCGACACCTGGTAATCAGCTTGTGATCTTCGGCGAAGGTCGCACAGGCTCGAACACCTACGCGAGCTTGCCGAATGCGGTTGTCGGCGGAACGATCGTGCTTTCCGGATTGCCGGCGACCTTCCCGCTCAAAGGCGGCGGATCGCTGCCCTACAATCTGAACGGCACGTATACCGTTCTGCAGGTCACGACCGCGATCGTCGGCGGAAACGAAGTTTGTCCGGTGTTCGTGGTGCAGGCGCCGGCGACGGCTTACGGCTATTCGAGCGACTTCGGATCTGGCGGGACGCCGACTTCCGGATGGTTCTATCAAGCGACGCTCGCGACGATGACCACATCGACGCCGGTTCCGAACCTCGGGGTCGGCAATCAATTCCAGATCGCCGGCACGGGAGGAGCTCCGACGGCCGGTTACGATGGCACCTGGACCGTTGTCGGAGAACTGAACGGCGCACAGCTTCAGATCAACTCGACGCAACTCACGAGCGGGATCGCGAGCTTCGCCTATACGCTTGTGAGCGGCACGGCGCCCGTCGCCGGCCAGCTGGTCACCGTAACCGGGACGCTCAACGGGAACGGGATCTTCAACGTCAGTCAAGTGCAGATCACCGCGGCGTCGCCTGGCTCGTTCTCCGTGGCCATCCCGAAGCCCGATGTTTCGGTAGCGGCTGAAACCGGCCAGGGAATCATTTTCGGGACGCAATTCACTTTTGACCCGCTTGTGCTCGTCGGGAATAAAACCGGCGGAACGATCGTCGCGCAAGGGCAGATCGGGATCGGCGTGCGAAAGGTTTGTTATTCCTACCTGACGCGCTCCGGCTTCGTGACACAACCTTCGCCGATCTTCACGTTCGACGTGCTTGCTGGCTCCGCGCAGATCCTTGTGACCGGCTTATTGCCAGGTCCGCCGAACGTCATCGCGCGGATCGTGCATCTGACCGGCGCAAACGGCGGAAACTTCTTCAACATCCCGCAACCTGTGACAGTGATCTCGAACGGCGTCTCTGTCGTGAACACCTCGACATGGGTGAACGACAACACGACGACAAGCATCTTGCTTTCGTTCGCGGACGGCGTGCTCTTGAGTGCGACCGCGATCGACATCCCGGGGAACAATCTTTTCTCGGACATCGAGCTCGGGAGCTGTCGCGGTCTCTTGACCTACGCTTCGCGCATGATCGCATGGAGCGAGCAGAACAAGATCACGAACCTCCGAAATATCAGTTTCGATGGCGGGATCCTCGGCGCGACCGTGCAAGGCGTGACGACAACGTATCCCGCCGGCTGGACCGTGGATCCGAATCTCGGTGCCGGCGCATCTGTCGTGGCTTCGCCAGTCTTCGGCTTCGCGTACCAGATCTCGAACTCGAGCGGAATCACGCAAACGCAGTACGGCATGATCACGCAGCCGGCGTATCAGGACGAGTTTCTCGTTCCGATCGTCAATCCGGCCGTGCTCTATAGCGTGCGCGTCACGGCAAGCTGTCCGACTGGCGCCGCAGGCGGGAACCTGATCGTCGATCTGTTCAGTCCGAAGTTCGGAGCGGCGTACCCCGGTTTTTTCTCGATTCCGCTCTCGAGCATGACCTCGAACATGCAAATCTTCACCGGGACGCTACTCGTTCCCGCGATCGCGCCGGTTCCCTCGGACCTGGTGATCCGGATATGGGCGCAAAATATTCCGACCGGCGTCGTCGTTCAACTCGATCGCTGTGAACCGTTCCCGACGCTCACGCCGGTACTTACGACGCAACTGAAGGCCAGCTACGCCGGGAATCAGGAAGCTTTCGACCTGGTCACCGGAGCATGCGGACCGGATCAGAATCAGCAACCGATCAACGGAGTCGCCGGCGATCTCTTCGATCTGCTCTACGTGCTGAAGGAGCGTTCGGCGTTCTCGGTTTCTGATAACGGAGTCACCGAGCCGAATCAATGGGGACCGTGGAAGACGGTTTCAGAAAAAACCGGAACGATCGGGATTCATTCCTATGACTACGGCGAGGGATGGCTGCTCACCGCGGACCGTCAAGGCGTGCACTTTTTCGAAGGCGGCGAGCCGATCAAGGTTTCACAGGAGATTCAACCGCTGTGGGATCTGATCAACTGGAAGTACGGTCATACCATCTGGCTCCGCAACGATCCAGAGCAAAAACGCTTCACCGTCGGAGTTCCGATCGCGACGCCTAACGCGTACATGCCGGAGTTTCCCGTCAATGCGAATCCGACGCAACCGAACGTCGTCTTGATGTGCAACTATCGGGAACTGAACACCGGCGCAATGATGGCTTCGACGCCGCCGATCAAGGCCACATACACCGGCCGGATCATGGCTCCCGAGCCGGCGCGCAAATGGTCATTCTGGAATATCGCGAGCCCGTACTCGGACTTCATCGATCGCGCCGATAACAACTGGCCGCAATTTTTCGCCTCAGGCTACGGCGATTCGAAAGTGTTCTCGTTGCTTGCTTCGGCGCTCTCAGACGATGGAAACGCGATCAACTCGTTCTACATCACGTACGGTTTCGTGAAGCCGGAGACCGCGGACGCCAAGGGGCTCGGACTCTTCCGCATGGAAGTCCCGTACATGACGATCCTCGCGGTCGGCTCTGGAACGTTGAGCTCCTTCGTCTATCCGGAGTCACCGCAGAATCTACCGTTTACGCTTGATCCGCTGACACTCTCGGCGATCAGTCAGGGGGATCTCGAAGTCGGCGTCAACGTAAAAGGGCAGCGGTTCTTTATTCGGTGGGGAACGAACTCGGTCGGCTCCGCCTGGCGCGTCAGCAAAGTCGTGCTTCCGCTGCTCGCTGACACCTGGTCGCCGATCCGCGGAACAATGTCAGGCAGTGTATGAGCGTATCGGCGCAATTCCTGAAAGAGATTAAGAACTGGAATCCGCACCTCGGGATGCTGCTCGAGCAGTTCGTCGACCAGGTCAACGTTTCGCTGAATCATCTCGGGATGAACACGGAAGGCAAGTCATCGCCGCCGCCGCCGATCGCAGGGATCAACGTCGTCGCGGGATCGGATCACGTCCATGTCACCTTGAGCGACAATTCTCAGGTGAAGAAAAACGTTCAATACATGCTCGAGTGGAGTGACAACGATCCAAGCTTCGCGAATCCGCACGTCGAGCACCTTGGCGCGTCTCGAGGAAAGGTCCTAGCGCTCGCTGCGAAAAACGGATCCGGCGCGCAGCACCAATATTATTTTCGCGCCTACTCTCAATACCTCGGCTCGGATCCGCAAAAAAAGATCGCCTACTTCGGCACGAAAGGAGCTCCGACCGCGGTGACGCTGACGGGATCGAGCTCGATCAACTACTTGCCTTCGCAGGGATCCGGAACCGCTCGAGCCGACGGATCACAAGGCGGAGCGGGACTCGGCTTCGTGATCGAACGACCGCCGGCGAATGCTCCGAAGCGTCCGCCGCCGCCTAAACTCTTGTGATCAGACAGTACAAACCGGAGGATCTCGAAGCTATCAAACGGATGCACTCGGGAGAGTACCCGATTCCGGACTTCGAGCACCCTCTTGTGATCTTGAAAAAATGCCTGGTCGACGAGAACGATATTCCTCGGATGGCAGCGATCGGCCGGCTACATCTCGACGCGACGCTCTTCGTCGACCATTCCTGGCGCACGCCGGAGGAACGACTCGAAGCCTTGAAGCGGTTGCACAATGCCATGTTTGAAGAAGCGGGAACGAAAGGAGTCGACATCGTTATCGCGCAGGCCGAAGGACGCTTCGCAGATCGACTGAAAGATCTTGGATGGACTCGTGGGCCGGGTGAACTCTACTACCATGACATCATATAAACGCACAACTCGCAGAGTGAACAGCGATCCTCTTTTCGGAACTGAACCGATAGCCGGCATTAAGCCAGCGAAGCAAGCAAGCAACGCAGCCGGCACGGCTTCGAGCAATGCCGGCGGTTACGGCACGACGGCCGCCGGTATCGGCGACCTTCTTGTTCCGACATTGAAAGGCGACGTAAACAATGCGCCAGGCTTCTCGCCGGAAGATGTGAATAATCAACTCGTCGCCGGAGAGGAAGGCGCCGGCGGAACGAATGCGGCGATCGCCGGAGAGGCCGGGTTAAAGGCCGCCAGGTCGCGAAATGTAGGATCTACCGCCGGCGTGCTCGATGAAGCCGCACGCATCAAGTCGCGCACGAATGCCGGCGTCGGGCTCGATGTCGCAAACCAGAACGCCATGCTGAAACAACAGCAACGGGCAAGCGCGCTTAAACAACTGCAAGGTTTGTACGGGACGGACGTTAGCGCTCAGACACAAAACGAAGGGCTCGTTCCGGAAGACATCGACGCATGGGCAAAGGCTCAGGCACAAAATCCGCTCAATACCGCGGCGCAAACTTTCGGTGGTGCGAGTGGAAAACTTCTCGCGAGTAGCATTTTCGGATAATCACCTATGGCCGACGACACACTCGTACGCGATCCCGATGAATTGACCGACGAAGAACGGCTTGCGCGTCAGCGCATCTTGATGACCGCGGCTGCCGCCGCTCCGACCGCTCCGGATCTCGCACCGATCGGAAACGCCGGCCTCGGGGGATCTCTCACTCCGATCGCGAAACCTGCGAAGCCGACGGCCGAGCCAGGCTCGATCGAAGAGACGAAGAACCGGCTCTCCGAGATCCAGTGGGAAAAGGAAAACCCTTGGGGTACACCTGCGAATCATCCCGGCGTGCTCGGGAAGATCGGCCACGTCGCCGGCACGATCGGCAACATCGCCGGAGATGTGCTCGCGCCTGGCGTTATGCAACGGATCCCCGGGACTCAGCTTAACCGCGACGCGACCGAAAAAGCTCTCGAAACCAGGCTCGGGGAGCAACAAAAAGAGCAGAGCATAGAAGGGCTCCGCAAGGCGCAAGAAGAAAACCTGACGAGCGAAGCGGAAGCGCGCAAAAACCCGAAGCCGAAACTCCTTCCTGGCGACGAGAATGTCGCGACCGATGCACAAGGAAACCGCTATCAGCGTTATGAGCTCCCCGATCAATCGACGACATGGGTTCCCGAAGGAACTGTTCCAACAATCGGACCGCGAAGCGCGCCAGCCGCTACACCTGGCGGCGCTTTGGCTCCGATCGGCGCTCCGGCGCCAGGAGCAACGCCACTGCCGGTACAACCCTCCGCGGCTCCTGGTGCACTGCCGGCCGGATCAACTGTAGGGAAGCCGGCTAAGACGGACGACAAGGAAACCTTCGTTCAGAAGTATCTGAAGGACAATGCGCTCTCTGACACTGCAGAGAACCGTTCGAAGGCTCTCGACGCTTATGCAGCCGGCGGACCGATCGGCGCGGACCGTGCGTCACAGCTTTCGCAACAAGTCGCGAACGTCTTGAAGGGAACCGGCATCGACGCCGGCGGCTACAAGATCACCGAGAAGTCGACGAAGTCCGAAGCCGCGGAAGCTCTCGCGGCCGCGCAAAAAGCCGCCAATGAATATCGTACGGCGAATGCTCCCGATCGAACTCAGCAACGCAAAGACGCGCATACGATGGGCTACGCCGTCGATCCGAGCGGTCAACTCATCTACACCAACAAGGCCGAAGCCGACGCACGAGGCGCAACGTTCGAGGAGATGAAGCCCGACGCGGTGAACAAAGACCGCCAGGCGCTTCGTCAGTTGAACGATATCCAGAAAAATATTTCTGCCTACAACAAGTCTCTGAACGCCTTCACCGAAGCGATTCCCGGCGATCAGACCGCGGCGATGCGGCGGATCCTCGCCGGCGTCAATACTTCGGACGTTGAGAAGATGGGCTATCTCACCATGGGCGCCGCGATGGATATGATGGAGCACGGCGAGGTCGGGAAAGCCTGGAACGATCTCACTCCGCAATCACGCGACGCGCTCATCGGCTATCTACGCGCGAAAGGAGCGATGATCGCGTACAACCGCGTCGTGTCCGGGTCCGCCAGAACGAACAAGGAAGCGCTCGAAGTCGAATGGAACAATCTCCCGCTGCCTTATGTCGGCTCGAGTGTCGCGAATCCTCAAATGAAAGCGATGCAAGAAAATCTCGATCAGGTCAACGGGGGATTCCCGACAAACCTTCCCGGGATGAAGACTCCGCAAAAGGTACAAGAGCAGACCGAAGGTGCGCCGACTGGCACAGTGAAGCAAGTCGCTCCCGGTCACTACGTGGAACAATAAAATGGCCGACGACGCTCAAGATCAGATCCCCGCCGGCTACACCCGATTCACGGCGAAGGATGGAACGATCTACGATCTGAAGGGAGCGAATCTTTCGCAGGACGAAGTCGTCGCGCGCGTCGCGAAGATCCGCGGCACAACCGCGGAAGCTCCGGACACGACGGCGACGATGGGACCGCAAGTCTCGAGCGCGCCAGGCACGAAGACGGTCACGCACAGCAATCCCCTGGCCGCGCAAAAAACGGAACAAGTTCCGAGTTCGAACATCACCAGGAATGTCCCTGGACCGCTCGAGGATATTCAGAACTACACGCCGGGCGGCCGTGCGGAGCATCCGATCCTCTCGAAGATCGGGGACGTCACGAAGAAGGCCGGCGAATGGGCAAACATCGCCGGCACGACTGGATTGCTCCTGGCCGGTCCGGAAGGTGAAGAAGCGCTCGCCGGCCGTGCGGCGCTACCGTCAATTACCGAAGGCGCCGCCGCGAAACCCGTGGTTTCTCCTCAGATTCCCGCCGTGCTACCGCGGATTACCGAAGCCGCGGCGCCGCCGAAGCTCGTTCCGATCGCAGAGTCTTCCGGACGTGTGGATCTCGGCGAGCTCGGTCCGGTCCGCCGGCCGACGCCGATCGAGCCGATCGGGGCTCCCTCTCCCTTGCGTCCCAAACTTTCCCCGAGTCGTGTTACACTCGCCGACACTGAAGTCCGACCGTTACCGGCCGGCGCTCCTCCTGAGGAACAGAAGTTTCACGAACTCTTCGGGAAAGAGCACCAGGAAGCTCGAGATCTCAACGAATGGGAAACCGGATCACCGGAAGGACTGAAGCCGATCGCGGCGCCGAAGCCCACGATCGAAAGCGTCGTGAACCAGGCGACAGGCGTTAAGCCGCTCGAGCGAAACGTACCGTTGAAAGATCAACTCCAACCTATCGCACCAGGCCAGGCCGCCGAAGAGACGGATCCGATTAAAATCAAGTATCCGGATCCGGAGATTCGCCGATTCGTGCGTGCGAATGGTCCGGAGCTCGTCGACGCCGTCGGCAACAATCGCGAACTCTTACAAAAAATCCATGATCTGAAGAACCTCGACGTTCGCGAAGCGGCAATTAACGCGGGGATCGATGTCGGCACGAAGCACGTTGGATCGAAGGCCGCGCTCGGTCCGGAACAGGTCGGACGTCAAGAGTTGTTGACACAGATATTGAGAAAAGGCTACAAACCGGAGCAGATTCCGGAACTTGCTAAGCCTAAGGAGAAGCTCGAATGATCAGTGCAATCGTCATCTCAGTACTCGCAGGTCTCGCCGTCGGAGCGTTCGGCGGCTATCGGTTCGGCGCGAAAGCAACCGCCGCGGTGAAGGCGGAACTCTCAACGATCGCGACCGATGTCGCGACGGGTGCGGCCGGCGCCGGCGTGAACCTCGCCGCGCGGATCAAGGCTTCCGCCCAAAAGCTCTAACATGGCCAACGTACTCGGCTTCTTCCAGAAGGCTATGCCGTTTATCACGACCGGACTTTCGCTCGCCGGTCCGGCCGGCAACCTGGCGGCGAGCCTGCTCTCGAAGATCCCGGCTCTGAAGGTTGCGAGCCCGACGATCGACGGCGTCATGACCGCACTCGAAAACGCAGAGATGACACCGGAACTCTCCGCGCAACTGCAGGAAGCCGAACTCGCCTATAAACAGCAAATGCAAAAGATGGGTTTCGATCACGAAACCGATCTCGCAAAGATCGCCGCAGACGATCGTGCGTCGGCCAGGACGATGCAGATACAAACGAAATCCTGGATCACGCCGGCGCTCGCGACGCTGATCACCGTAGGGTTTTTCGGCTTGCTCGTCCTGACGATGTTCCACGTCGCGCCGGCCGGAAGCGAAAAGATCCTCGACGTCATGACTGGCGCTCTCGGAACGGCGTGGATCTCGATTGTGAACTATTACTTCGGCTCGAGCGCCGCGCACGACACGCTCACCGCGAATCTCTCGACAGCAAACGGAGGATAACTTGACTCGAAGACTCAGCCTTTTAGCAGTTGCACTTTTCTTTACCGCATTCGTGGCCGCGGCCAGGCCGGCGGAGAAGTCTGTTCCGCTCAAAGCTTCGGCGCAATCTGGAAGCGCTTGCGGAGCGGCCGCACACTGTACGGTTTTGACCTGGACGGCGTCGACCTCGGCCGCGACGTGCACATCGCCGTGCACCTTCGGCTATAACGTCTATCGCAGCACCTCGAGCGGGACAGAAACTTCCGGAACTCCGCTCAACGCGACGCCGATCACGGGAACGACGTACACCGATCCGATCACACTCGGGAGCTCTCCGGTGACTTACTATTACGTTGTCGAGGCGGTCGAGACTTCGTCGGGGATCACCGCGTCGAGCGGTCCTTCGAACGAATTCTCGGCGAGCTTTCCCGGAACGCCGGCGGCACCATCGGGGCTGGCCGGAACGAAACAATAGATGGACATCTACGCACAGCTTGAGCGCGACGAAGGTCGAAAGCGCTTCCCTTACACTGACACGGTAGGGAAACTGACGATCGGCGTCGGGCACAATCTCACCGACAAAGGACTTCCGGATCCCATCATCGATGCGCTCCTGAAGTCCGATGTCGCGGAAGTCGACGGCGGCTTGCACGTTCTCCCCTGGATCCTCGGGCTCAACGATGCGCGTCGCGGCGTGTTGCAGAATATGAGCTTCAATCTCGGCGTGCATGGTCTTCTCGCGTTCCACGACACGCTTGGACAGATGGAGCGCGGCGCGTGGGATGCCGCCGCGGCCGCGATGATCGAGTCGAAATGGGCAAACCAGGTCGGCGATCGTGCGCGTCGCTTAGCAGAACAGTTGCGTTCTGGCGAGTGGCAATAGTACTCTCTAGACGCATTCTCCCTAGAATGTCTTTCACGAGAGGGGAGCGGAATTCGGACCTCCGCTCCTTTTTCTTCTTTCGAGGTGAAACATGAAGATCGGCGATACTGTGCACTTTCTTGGAACCGTTCGCGACGTGGTAGAGAACTCCGTTCTCGTTCAACATGCCGGCGGCCGCGAACACTGGTTTGACATCAAGCATCTCACCGGAGGATCTCCGGAAACGCCGGCCGTGCCAGAAGCGGCGCCGGCGCCGGCGAAGGTCGCTTCGATCACGAACGGCGATCCGAACTTTGCGCTTGCCGTCAAGACTCTTATGTCGAAGGGTGGGTACTCCGAACCGACCGCGACGGAGATCGTCGAGAAGAACGGTCCCGCCGCTATTCTCCGAGATCTCGGAGGAGAGACCGCCGGATCCGCGATCCCGGGATCCCCCGAAGCAAAGGACGATGCTGGCTTGCCTTCGGCCGCGGATCTTGACGCCGTCGCCAAGGAACAAGAAGCGATCGCCGCCGCGGCTCCTGCTCCGAATCCGCCGGCGGTCGACGCCGCGACGCCTGCGTCACCTCCTTCGCCGGCGCCTGTGGACCCCACGCCAACGCCGGCGGCTTGATCTACTACAAAGCAGTACGAGCAGAAACACAACGGCCGGACTCCTATGCTGTCTCGGGAGCCCGGCCGTTTTTTTGTTTTAATGCTGAGTTTCTTCCGCCGCGCGTCGGCGCATCTCGTCTTTGAAGCGCTCGAGCTCGGCGTGCATATCTTGGAAGACGCTCTCCTCGTATGGCGTGATCTGATCGCCTAGTGAAGAGTTCAGCGCGAAGATCTCGAGCACGGCGATCGCTCCCATGAAGAAGCCTTTCCGCATCTCGCTCCGCTGAACCGCAGAAGCGTCCTTCAGGCAGTTGTCGGCGAACTTCGTCCAGTATTCGGCGAGTCGGCACCTCATCGGATCCGCCACCAGAAGCGCGCTCGTGCGAAGAGCTCGACGATCTTCCCGATCAGGATCGAACCGATCACAGCGGCGATCAGTATGTGTACAAAGCTCATGTGTGCCACCTTCCAGACAGATTCTCGGGCTCGATTCCGTTCACCTTCAGGATCTCGCGGACGGATCGGAGCCATTCTCTCCTCGGATCCCCGGTTAGGTTATCCATAAAAAGAGAGTTGATCGGGGCGCCGATGAACGACTCGGCTTCCCGCAAGCGCTCGAGCGCTTCGTTCGTCATCTTCATAGCGTCTTGATCCTCACTTTCTTCAGGTAGTTCGTGTTGACGTACGGGACGACGGCATCGTACGCGTCGTCCTGGTTCACGCATCCCGCGACGACGGTCTTGAAGTCGCCGCGCTCGTCGACGATCGTGACTTCGTACCTCCGCCAGTGTCCCGGCGCCCTGCGAACCTGGATCAGTTGCGGGAGATCGCACGGTTCGAGCATTTTGTCAGAGTCGAGGTGTTTCATGCTTGCTGCTCCTCAAAATCAACGGTGCGAAGACAATGCTTGCAACCTTCGAAGTGTCCAGTCCCGAAGGTCGGAAGCCGGCGCGTGAAGAAGTCCGGACATTGGCAGAACCGGATCGTGATCCCATCGCGATCGACGGCGACGACGATGTACTCCTGCTTCGGATCGGCTTCGCTCGGGACATAGTAGGTAGTGACGCCAGGGACGGCGTTTTTCTTGGCTTTGCGGACTGGCGCGAGTGTGGCGGTCGCGCTCACTAGCGCACCTCGCGATCTTCCGCGGCGTCGAGCTCCTGAGACACGAAGAGCTCGAAGTCTGGATCGCCACACACACACGAGTCATAGCCGCAACGATCACAAACCTCGACAACTGGCCGCGGCTTCAGCAAGCGATCGAAGATCGCCGCGAGCCTGGCCATCCCACCTGTAAAAGTTTGATCCATGCGATTCTCCCTTCGGGGAAACCTGGCTTCGGACCGTTCCCCTATTGAACCCATTATCCCAGAAATTCTTAGTTGACGTCAAGAAAAATAATAAGCTATAATCTACCTTGGAGGTGATGATGGCGAAGAAATCGCAGAAGCCGCCCTATCGGCATGTCGCGGCGTATCTGACGCCGGAGCTGATCGGCGAACTTGAGCAGGAAGCGCGCGATCGCCGGCGCAAGCTTGGTCCGACGATCGTCGAGATCCTGTTCGAGTACTTCAAGGCGAAAAAGGAGAAACCCGGCAATGCAAACCCGCCCGTTGCAGCCGATTCAATGTCTGTCTCTTGATGATCTCATCGAAGCCGGCCGGGAAGGTGTCGTCGAAGGGTACGCGAGAGTTTGTCCGAACTGTCGCGGCCGGCGATACCTTCCGACGCATACCATCTGTCCGATGTGCATCGGTTCCGGTGCACTTTTCGTCCCATCAAAGCCGCGTTTAACACTCACGTTCGCACAGCGAACGGTCTGGAAAATGCTGCCTTGGCTCGCCGCGCTCGCGATCGTGGCGCTCGGGATTTACCTCGCGACAAAATAGGGAGAATACTTTGACCGCCGAGAACACCGCACTCACGAAACCGAACAAAGATGTCCTGACACTCATCGAGAGCAAAAGCTTCAAAGACGAACTCGCTCGAGCGCTTCCGAACCGCGCGATTCAGAGCGGCATCATCACGCCGGATCACATCGTACGCCTGGCGCGCACAATGATCATGGCGAGCGATGCGCTCCTGAAGTGTTCACCGCTCTCGATCACCGCTTGCGTGATCGAATCCGCACAACTCGGGCTCGAGCTCGAGAAAGTCATGGGACACGCTTATCTCGTACCCTTCTCCGGCGAATGCACGCTGATCGTCGGTTACCGCGGCTTCATGCACCTCGCCTACCAGTCCGGAGCGACGAGTTCCATCTCGGCGGAGATCGTTCGCCGCGGTGACAAGTTCAAGCGCGTACTCGGAACCAGGCGCGAACTGCAGCACGCACCGGGACCGATCCCGAAGGACGATAAAAGCGACAACTGGCTCGGCGCGTACGCCGTCGTCGAGTTCCTCTCCGGCCGAACGGACTTCGAATACATGGAGAAGGTTCAGATCGAAGCGGCGCGCAATCGTTCGAACTCCTGGCGCTCGTGGATCAAGTTCAAAAAGTCGACGCCATGGGTGACCGACGAAGCGGAGATGTGGAGGAAGACTCCGGTCCGCCGGCTTGCGAAGCGGCTCCCGATGTCGACGACGGACAAGCGCGCCGAGCTCCTCCGCGCGGTGATGATCGACGAGTACGGCGAGCGCAAGGGCCTGCTCGTTCCGACGCTTCACGGCTTCGAAGTGGTCGAGAATCCGCCGGAGCCTGAATCGGACGAACCGCTCGAGCCGACGATCGAAGTCACCTCAAAAGCAGAGGAAAAACAGGAAAAAGCCGCACCCGTAGAAAAATCGGCGAAACCCAAAAATCCGCCGACCAAGAAACCGATCGACGTGAAGCCGGCGAACTCCGGCGTTCCGAAAGCGGTGATCCCGCCGGCAAGTGAAGATCCGGTGATCGACACAAAACAGCAAACCGAGATCTTCTCCGCCGCGGTTTCCTCGGGCTGGAAAGTTCCCGATGAGGTGAACGCGTACTTGCACAAAACGTACCGGATCACTAGCATTCGTCAGGTCCGGAAATCGCAGTTTTCCGCTGTGCTCAAGGTCATGAAAGAGGGAACGTGAACCGCTACGAGCTCGACGCTTTCGCGTTCGATCCTGATAAACACGAATACTCCCTGAACGGACGGATCATCCCAAGCTGTAGCGGGGTGATCTCTTCCGCACTTCAATTTCTTTCCCCGTACATCGCGGAAGACGTGCTCGAAAAGCGCTCCGAGCTCGGCCGTGAGGTGCACAAAGCTTGCCATCTTCACAACATTTCGAAGTTTGGCGGTTGTGACGATCGCGTCCGTCCGTACCTCGACGCGTGGATCCGCTTCAAGGAACAAACCGGCTATAAACCGATCCTGTCTGAGTTCCAGCAGATCGGGCACCTGAACGCGATGACCTTCGGAATGCAGATCGACAATTTCGGTTTTCTCAAGAAGGACGAGACACTCGCCGAGTTGAAGATCGGGAAAGTCTATCCGCATCACGGGGTACAACTCGCCGGCTATGCGGCCGGTCTGGCGCATGATAGGCTCGCGACCGCACTCGCGCGCTTCATGGTCAGGAAAAGAATGGTCGTACAACTTGGTGCGGACGGGTTCCCGAAGGTGACAGTGTTCGGTCAGCGGTCCGACTTCGACGTTTTCGCGTCTTTGTTGCACGCGTCGACGTGGAAGATGCAGTTCAATTCAGTCTACAGGGAGAATGCGATATGACTACAGCTTTAGCGGAATTCAAGCTTCCGAAAATTCCAGATCAGAAGAAACTCTCGAGCCAGATCGCTCCGCTCGTCGATCAATCGAAGTCGCTTGTGATCACGACGGAGGATCACTTCGTCGCGTCATGGGCGCTCATAGAGCGCCACGACCATGCTATCAAACGGGTCGGCGAGATCTTCGACCCGTTCGTTTCCGGACTTCACAATCTTCACAAGATGGCCGTCGGGCTCCGCGATCAGTTTCTTAAACCGATCGTGATCTCGAAACAAGAGCTCCTCGCGAAACGTTCGGTCTATCGCCGAGAGCAGGAACGGATCGCGGCGGAGACGCGCAAAAAGGCTGCCGAGCTCCTGCAGAAAGAAGCCGCGAAGGAGCTCACCCGGGAAGCGAAGAAGCTCGAGAAGCGCGGCGACACTGAAGCCGCCGGCGTGCTCTTCGACCAGGCGAAGAGTGTTCCACTCCCGGCGATCGCACCTTCGGCGCCGGCAACTCCGAAACAATCGGGCTCCGTCATCACGAAGCGCTGGAAGTGGCGGATCGTAAACCCCGACGAAGTTCAGCGCGAATACTGCGATCCGACTCCTTCGAAGATCACGAAGGTCGTCACGGCGCTCGGCGACAAGGCGCCGATCAAGGGCATCGAGATCTGGCAGGAAGAGAGCGAGATCTCTCGGAAGGTTGGCGCACAATGAAGCCGCCGACCGCATGCTCGAAGTGCGGACACTCTTTCTCGTTGCATCCGAAGCGCCCCGGCAAAATGAAGTGGCCGTGCCATCTCGTCGGATGCAAGTGCAAGAACTACAGCGAGCCGCGCATAAAAGCGGCTTAATTAAATTAAGGCCCCGCCCATGGATGAACGGCACAGGGATCACGATCTCTCGTCTGTACTCAGGGAGCAAAGACAACGCGCGAAAGCGCTGATAGGAGAATTCGCACCTTATGGCTCGAAAAGTAAACTCAGGAAAATTGACCTCGCAGCGTCTTCTCTCGAACCGGCCGGCGGATCCGGAAGATCCTCCGCCGCCGGCGCCGAAGAAGATTCATCCGATCGCAGAAGCCGCGGCAGTTCTCGGGCCCGAGCACGTAGTCGAGCCGAAGCAAAAAGAACTGCTCGCCGCTCCGGAAGAAGCGAAGAAGCCCGTCGCGGTTCAAAACGGCCGGCTCCTCGCAAGCTACGTCGGACTCGGACTTGAGCGCAATAAAGACGGAGATGCGTACGTGCATCTCGACTTCTCGTTTCCGCTCGAGAAGGAGCACGACGGCTTCATTCCGAAGCGCGTCAAAGAAGCTTGGGAATGGCTGAAACTCTCAGGGAATCCCCTAGTGCAAGTCGGCGGGATCCCTGGCGTCCAGCTTCGCGTCTTCGTGGATCCGAAAGAGAAGAACTCGCTCCTATCGGTCGACGCGGACTTCTCGAAGGCCGTGATCCAGGTCGTCGAGGAAACCGGCAAGGGGAAGTCGAAGCTCGTAACGCGATTCAAGTTTCGCTTGCTTATGGAGCGCTCAAAAAAAGTAATTGAGTGGGGAGCCTGGAACGACGGAGCGGAATTCTGGCTCAAGATCGAGCCGCTTCAGAGGGAGCTACCGATTTGAAGATCACCGTACATCACGGAGAGAATTGCCCACTCGGCGAGAACGGGCTTCGCGCGTACCAGGAAGCCCGTGACGCCTTAACGAACACTCCGCCGGAAGCTCGAGCCACACTCGACGATCGCGCGGCGCTCGCGCAGGCCGAATACGATCTCGAACAAAGGCAAGTCTGCAACTGTGGTTATCCCTCAGACGACAAGAAACTCGCGGACATAGTCGGTCGAATGACGGTCGCCGGCATGCTAGGAGCGACCGGCGAATTCTCTGACGGCAAGCTCAACGAGCACGACGAAGGAGAACTACAGCTTCTTGTGAGCTCGAACGAGCAATTCATCCGACTCGACTTCGGGAAGCGCGTCACCTGGATCGCGCTCCCGAAACCGCAAGCGGTCGAGTTCGCGACCGTGATCCTCCAACATTGCGGCGCGCGTGTAGAACGCCGCTTTATCCCTGGTACGCCGGCGACGCCAGGCAGCCAGACAAGCGATCGGTCGGAAAATGATGCGTAACCCCAGGCGGGGGAGAACGAAGCGCAGAATCCCCGCATTCACGCCTTGCGGCTATTGCTTCCAGGAGTGGGCGACCGTGTGGGATCACATCCGGCCGGTCGTCCAAGGGGGCTCGCTAAGAGATCCGGCGAACCTCTACCCTAGTTGCAAAAGGTGCAACGCAATGCTCAGCGATAAGCTTTTCAAGGATCTCGACGAAAAACGGCAGTTTGTGCGCGACACACTGATCGCGCGAGGAGAATGGAAGTGATCGAAGAAACCCAAGAAAGCCCCGTAGCGAGCTCCCCTGACGTTCAGCCAGGCCCGGAGGTGATCTATCCGACCTGCCCGGGATGCGGCGCCGATCCGCTCGAGCTAAAACGCCTTCGGTACGACTTCGAAGACGGTGTGATCGTCGAGACACTTTTCTGTGCGAAACAAGAGTGTCGCGTGGCCATCGGCGCGCAGATCGTCGGAGTCGAGCGTCCGCAGAAAAAGCGTTAACTTTTCCACACTTCCCACACGTTTTCCATAGGGGGATTACTTGACGTGTTACATCGCGCAGCGTAACTTGTCGCACAGAGGAGACACACCTTGAATCCCCGCTTCGGAAAAAGGACATGGGTCAAATTATGGGTGAACGAATGGCTCGATGGAACTACACGTTTCGAGATGACAGACAGTCAACGGGCTTTCTGGATTGACCTGCTCGCGATGGCAGGCCGATCCAGGACGCCAGGCATCATCTGTGCCGGCCAGGTTAACGGATCCTTTGTCGGCTATCCGATCACGAAGTTTCAATCGCTGCTATCTGAACCGATGGATGTCGAAGCAACCTTCTGTCTTTTCGAGCGCACCGGAAAGATCCAGATCGAGATCACACAAGAGATCCCTATTCGGCTCTATAAGTTAACCCTGATCAACTGGGATAAGTACCAGTCCGAGTACCAACGCCAAAAGAAATACCGCAAAGGGTTACAGCGAAGTGACCGGCAAAGTTACACACAAGGTAACAAGACAGAGGGAGAAGGAGAGGGAGAAGGAGATACAGAAGGAGAGAAGAAGCAGTACGGCGCTGCTGCTTCTGCTGCTGCTTTTTCATCACTAAATTTCGCACCTTTCGGACCGAAACGCTTCCGAGCGATCTGGACCGAAGAGTTCGCCGGAGTCGAGAAAACCGGCGAGTTCACCGACGCCATGGAGCGAACCGCACAACGCTGTCAGCACGAGAAGGTCAAAGTCCCGGCGCAGTTCTTCACGCTCAAGCGCCAGGTCGAAAAGATGGAGATCGACGCGCGTTTCAGGAAAAGGCCGCTCTGATCTACTTTAGGCGATTTTAGAATGAGACCACACACCGCACTAAGGGGAGGGGGAGCACGCGAAACAGAAGCATTGCGAGCAGTTGGAGCAATCTGTACAACGACAAACGCCAAGAATCGTGGGCAAGGGAGGTAAGCGCAAGTGAGCGAGCAAGTAAAACCTAGACCGAATATCGCGCAACTCGAAGCGCTTCTGAACGAAGCCGCTGATGGCGAAGTTGAGGTACAACCTAACGGCGATGTCCTGCGGCTCGATGCGACTGAGCTTCTAGCGAAAAACTATCAACTCGAAAAAGGGCGCAACGAGCTACTCTTGAAGGAAATCAAGCGCTTGCGAGAGTTTATTGCGACGATTCACAGCATGACGGAGCATGTATAGCTAAGTGGGGCAAGGGAGGGAGGAAAAAGTGAGGGTGATTCCTCTCACGCTTGATGAGGCGAATGCGCTGGTGAAGGAGAAACACCGTCACCACATTCCCGTTGTAGGTATGCGTTGGGCTATTGGCGTGATGAAGCGTGAGCAGCTCGTTGGAGCATGTATTGTGGGACGCAGGCAGGCGCGGCTATCGGAGCAATACATGGAATGCGCGGTGACTCGGCTCGTGACCTTCGGCGGAAAGAATGAATGCTCATTCCTGTACGGTGCGGCTGCGCGAATTGCGCGGGAGATGGGCTACGAGAAGATTTGGACTGAGATTCTGGAGAGCGAGCCGGGAACCTCGCTACGAGCTGCGGGCTGGACCTTTAGCCATCTTACGCAAGGCGGGAATTACGACAGGCCATCGCGTAGACGCAACAAGGGAATCTATCCAGAGGGGCCGAAGCAGGTTTGGTTCAGGGTATTGCGCGAGGCCAGCAAAAAGAGAAAGGCAGACAGGGAATGATCTCGTATGCTTCCAACACGGGAACGCGGCGGAACTTAGAACAGTTCCGCAAATATAACTGGCGGGTGCTCCTGACTCCGTTGAATCCTGGTTTGCCTGAGGGCTTGCGCTTCGCTGTGGATAATGGCGCGTGGTCTTGCTTCCAACAAGGACTTCCCTTTGATGATGAAGGCTTTATGAGTCTTGTGGAAGTGTATGGGCCTGCCGCCGACTTTGTGGTTATACCTGATATCGTTGAAGGCGGGATGAAGAGTTTGGCATTCTCGCTCTCATGGCTGGA